>Ga0299915_10001515_pt1 | contig 17245 bp, 11 predicted proteins | sample RVTome_13_FD_200263 | JGI IMG/M metagenome (GOLD analysis project Ga0299915, IMG submission 200263) | Soil microbial communities from uranium-contaminated site in the Upper Colorado River Basin, Wyoming, United States - RVT92D227 (version 2) ... | reverse complement strand
ACCGTACGTCTGGCAGAGACGGAGAGGGGCCCCGCTCCGAGCACGGAAGCGACCTGCCCGCCCCGGCCGGATTCGTCTGATGGGAAGCCCGGTGCGGAGCGCGCGTTCGCCTTCGGAGCTTGCGTCATGGTCGCCCCGAGACGCCGCCCCCGTCGCCGCTCCTCATCCGCTGTCCCCGCGCTCGCGCTTCAGCGCCCAGTACTTCTGGTGTATCTCCAGATCCAGGGGGTCCGCAGTGAGCGCCGCCTCGTATTCGAGGATCGCGGCGCCGGTGTTGCCGAGCTTGGTGGCCACCCGAGCACGGGCGACGTGACGCTGCGCGTCCTCCACGTGCCCCGGGCGCTCGGCCAGAAGCGTCTTGCGGCGCGCCTCGACCACGGCCAGCGATGTCCCGGCCGTCACGCAGTGCGCCACGCCCTGGAAGTTCCCCCGGCGGGCGTCGAACATGAGGCGCTCGGAGGGCGAGCCCAGCAGCGCGGCCGCCGCGTCGAGCCGCGCCAGCAGCTCCGGTATTCGGGAAGCCTGCTGCTCGGGAGGGAGCCGCAGGCGCACCGATTCGATCTCGGCTCTCAGCGCGCGCGCACTCGCGCGGATCTCCGGGAATCCCGCGCTGGGCTTGGCCCCGAGCAGCTCGTAGGGGCCCGTCGCGGCGCGCCGCTCCAGGGCTTGGAGCGCGACGGGAGCCGGCTCCGGGGTTGGCTGCCGCACGTGCGCCGGGGGCGCGGCGAGGCGAGCCTCGAGGGCGTCCATGGCGGCCCGCTGCACCTTGTCGACCGCGTGGAGCTGCACCGCGAAGCCAGGCGGCATCTTCCAGCGTCCGGCGTCGGCAACGGAGACGTGCCGCACGACCTCGCCCGACACCTCGACCGCCCTGGCGCCCTCGACCGGCACCAGGAGTTGAACGCGGGAGAAGAGGGGAGGCGGCGCGCCTTCGTCGCAGAGGAACACGCCGCCGTGGGTCACCTCCGCCGCGCGCAGCCGGCGCGCCCGGCCGTCCGGGCCGCGCAGCTCGAGCTCGGGCCCCGGAGCCTCCACCGCGGCGGCTGGCTTCGCCGTCGGTGGCGTCCCGGCCTTGCCGGCGATCTCGCGTTGCGCTTGCTCCAGACCGGCGGCGAGGGCCGCCATGTCCTGAAAACGATCCTCCGGCTTCTTCGCGAGCGCCTTGAGGATGATGCGCTCCAGCGAGATCGGCACGGACGGGTCCACCTGGCGGGGCGGCATCGGCTGGTCCCGGAGCTGCGCCAGCAGGATGTGCGGGATGCTCGGGCCCACGAACGGCAGCCTCCCGGTCGCGATCTCGTACGCCATGACGCCCAGAGCGTAGACGTCGGTGCGCCGGTCGACGCGGCCGTTCTCGCACTGCTCCGGGGCCATGTACTCCGGCGTGCCCACGATCATGCCGGCCGCCGTCCGCGCGCCCGACTGGCGATCCGCGAGCTTGGCGATGCCGAAGTCGACGAGCTTCACGAAGTTGTCGCGGCCGTGCCTCTTGAGCAGGAACACGTTCTCCGGCTTGAGGTCGCGGTGCACCACGCCACGGCCGTGAGCGGCTCGCAGGGCGTCGGCGAGCTGGAGGAGGATCTCGATGGAAACCTGCGGCGGGACCCGACCCGCCCGCAGGAGCGCTGCCAGGGGGAGGCCATCGAGGTACTCCATGACGATGTAGTAGCGGCCCGGCGGCAGCACCGAGAGGTCGTAGATCCCGACGATGTTCTCGTGTCCGATGAGATTCACCGCCCGTGCTTCGTCGTAGAACCGGCCGACGAGCTCGGGGCTGGCGCACATCGACTCGTGCAGGAACTTGATCGCGACGCGGCTGCCGATGATCGGATGCTCACCGAGGTAGACGGTCCCCATGCCGCCGCGGCCGAGGAGCCTCTGGATGCGGAAGCTGCCCACCATCGATCCGACCAGCGGGTCGGTAGGGAGGGGAGGGGACGGAGCTGAGGGGCCGTCGATGGCGCTCGTGGGGCTGTGCGCGGCGGGGCAGTCGATCCGCGCGTGCTCACCTCCGCAGAGGGAACATGGCCTCCCTTCGTTGGATTCGTTCCCGCCGGACCGGCTCGACACGACGAAATCTCGCCTCGCCACAAGGACTTTCGAGCTTAGCAGAAACCGGCCGTGCGGCAGCCGGGGGCCGCGCCGCGTGTAGGCCCCGGTCGGGTATCTGCCGCCGCGGCGCGACCAAAGTCCAGTGGTCACCGAAAGCACGCGGCGGCATACCGTCCTCTTGATTCCTTGACGCTCCGCGGCGCGGCTGGTTCATGGGTAAGCCATGGCCGAATTCAAGAACATGACGGTTCAGGTCCTGCGCGACCTCGCGCGGAAGGCACTCGGCCGCGGGCACTCGAAGCTCAAGACGAAGGCCCAGCTCATCGAGGCGCTCCGGGCGGCCGAGAAGAAGGTCGCGGGAGTCGCGGAGAAGGTGGCCGAGCGGGTGAAGGAGGCCACCGGCAAGGCCGCGCGTGCGACCGGCAAGAAGGCCGCTCCGCAGGCGAAGGGAGCCGGTCGGAAGAAGGGCAAGGAGACCCGGGCCGCGGGTGACAGGGCTGCGGAGACCGGCAAGGAGCGCCGGACGGCCGCCCGGAGCTCCAAGGCGGGCCAGGTGGCGCGCGAGGTGGTCGGCGCCGTGCGCGAGGTGGTCGGAGCCGCCAAGGAGGGCGCGCGCCGGGTCCGGGAGGCGGCGCGCTGCGAGCCCGAGCCGGATCCCGAGGGATACATGGTGGCGCGGGTGGCCGGCGAGGACGCCGTGCGCGGCGCGCCGCATCCGATGACCGAGAGCGCCATGGAAGCGCAGCGCGGCTCGCACGCCGCCCGCGCCGGCGGCCACGAGCCCCGGCCATGGCCGAATGGCTACGACGAGCAGCTCGGCGAGCTGCCGTGGAGCTACGCGGACGACGCGCTCGTCGCGCTCCCTCGCGACCCGAGGACGCTCTTCCTCTACTGGGATCACGCGCAGGACACGCTCCGGAAGGCGTTCCAGGACCTCGACGGCGGCCGCGCGCAGCTGTGGGTCTTCGCCCGCGAGGGCGACGGGCCCTGGCGGCGAGTTCGCACGCTCGAGTTCGCGCTCGAATCGCGCAGCTACTACGTCCACGACCTCGCGGCGAACCTCGTCTACCGCGCCGAGATCCACGTCGTGGGCCACCACGGCAAGGAGAAGCTCCTGGCCCGGCCCTCGAACGAGACGATGCTGCCGCCCGTCGGCCCCTCGCCCATCGTCTACGACCTCTTCATGCGCATCCTGTGGGGCGAGCCCCTGCAGCGCCTGCTGCGCGAGCCACACCCAGGGGCTCCCTTCCCGGACGACGTGCGGGCGCAGCTGGCGCGCCTGTCCGACTGGTCGCGCTTCGCCGATCGCGTCTGGGGAGGCAGCGCGGGCGGCATGGGAGGACGGCCCTTCTCCCCCACGTCCTCGCCTTCCGCGCCCACCTCTCCGTCCTCGCCCTGGGGCGGCGCGGCTCCGGAGGGCCGGTGATGGCCCACGACGTCCTGGGTTACCTGTCGCTCCACCTGCACGCGCACCTGCCCTTCGTGCGCCACCCGGAGTTCGAGGACTTCCTTGAGGAGGACTGGCTGTACGAGGCGATCAGCGAGACGTACCTGCCGCTCCTGCGCGTCTTCGACCGCGCCACGGACGAGGGGATCCCGTTCCGCATCTCGCTCACCATGTCCCCGCCGCTGGTCGCGATGCTGCGCGACGAGCTGCTCATGAGCCGGTACGCCGGGCGCCTCGACAAGCTGTGCGAGCTCGCCGACAAGGAGGTGCACCGGACGCGCGGCGACCCCACCTTCCATCCCCTCGCGCAGCACTACCAGCGGGAGTTCCGGGAGCTGGCGTCGCTCTTCAACGACCGCTACCGGCGCGATCTGGTGGGCGCGTTCAGGAGGCTGGAGGAGGCCGGTCGGCTCGAGCTGCTCACCTGCGGCGCGACGCACGGCTTCCTCCCGCTCATGCAGATGTACCCGGAGGCCGTCCGCGCGCAGATCGCGGTGGCGGTCGCGCACCACCGGCGCCACTTCGGGCACGACCCGGCCGGCATCTGGCTCCCGGAGTGCGGCTACTTCCCCGGCATGGATCGCTTCCTCGCCGAGCAGAACATCCGCTTCTTCTTCGTCGACACGCACGGCGTCACCGACGCGACCCCCCGCCCCCGCTACGGCGTGTACGCCCCGATCTACACTCCCTCCGGCCCTGCCGCGTTCGCTCGCGACCCGGAGTCGTCCATGCAAGTGTGGAGCGCGGAGCACGGCTACCCGGGTGATCCCGACTACCGTGAGTTCTACCGGGACGTGGGCTGGGACCTCGACTTCGACTACGTCCGCGAGTACGTCCAGCCCACCGGGCAGCGCAAGAACGTGGGGATCAAGTACTACCGGATCACGGGCAAGACGGCGCACAAGCAGCCCTACGACCCCGAACGCGCCCGCGAGCGCGCCGCCGCGCACGCCGGCAACTTCATGTTCAACCGGGAGCGGCAGATCGAGCACCTCGCCTCGCGCATGGGGGGGACGCGGCCGGTGGTCGTCTCGCCTTACGACGCGGAGCTGTACGGGCACTGGTGGCACGAGGGGCCCATCTTCATCGACATCCTCCTCCGCAAGGTCGCCTTCGACCAGCGCGTCTTCCGTCTCGCCACCCCCGGCGATTACCTGCGCGAGAACCCCGAACAGCAAGTCTGCACCCCCCCGCTCTGCTCGTGGGGCTCGGGCGGCTACGCCGGGGTCTGGCTGGACGGCTCCAACGACTGGATCTACCGCCACCTCCACAAGGCGGCGGAGCGGATGATCGCGCTCGCGCGCGACTATCCCGAGTCGGAAGGGCTCCAGCGCCGCGCCCTCAACCAGGCGGCCCGGGAGCTGCTCCTCGCGCAGTCGAGCGACTGGGCCTTCATCATGAAGACCGGCACCATGGTCGAGTACGCCATCCGCCGGACCAAGGAGCACCTGCTCCGCTTCACGCGGCTCCACGACCAGATCAGGTCCAGTCAGCTCGACGAGACCTGGCTCGCGTACGTGGAGGGAAAAGACAACATCTTCCCGGAGATCGACTGGCGGGTGTACCGGCCGGATTAGGTCTCCATCATTGACCCCCTCCCGCGGCCCGGTTACCTTCCCCGCCACTTTTCCCTTTCGGATCACCACCGTACGAGGCCGTCTCTCATGCCCGAAGAGCTGGGTTCCACCGAGCGCGAGATCATCGCGCAGCGCGTCCGGAAGGCCGAGGAGCTGAAGAAGCTCGGGGTGAATCCCTTCGGGAATGGCCAGGCGCCCGCCGGGCTCGCGAGGAGCCTCGTGGACCGCTACGGGGACGCGAGCGCCGAGGAGATCGCGAAGGACCCTGGCAACTGGTCCATCGCCGGCCGGGTCCTCGCCCTGCGCAGCTTCGGGAAGGCCGCTTTCCTTCGCGTCCGCGACCGGTCGGGCGAGATCCAGGTCTGGGTGAAGAAGGACAAGGTCGGGGACCGCGCCTTCGAGATCTTCAAGCTCCTCGACGTCGGCGACATCGTGGCCGCGGAGGGCCCCGCCACCCGCACCAAGACCGGGGAGCTCACCCTCGAGGCGGCGCGCTTCACCATCCTCACGAAGTCGACGCGCCCCCTCCCGGAGAAGTGGCATGGCCTCACCGACGTGGAGGAGCGCTACCGGCGCCGCTACGTCGACCTCATCGTCACCCCGGGCGTGCGCGAGACCTTCCGGAAGCGCGCGCACGTCGTCTCCACCATCCGCCGCTTCCTCGACGAGCGCGGCTACCTCGAGGTCGAGACGCCGACGCTCCACAAGCCGGAGGAGGCGGGCGGTGCGGCCGCGCGCCCGTTCGAGACGCACCACAACGCGCTCGACGTGGACCTGAAGCTGCGCATCGCGACCGAGCTGCACCTCAAGCGCCTGGTGGTGGGCGGCCTGGAGCGCGTCTACGAGATCGGGCGCATCTGGCGCAACGAGGGCATCGATCGCCGGCACAACCCCGAGTTCACGTCGATCGAATTCTACCAGGCGTACGCGACGCACGAAGATCTGATGGCGCTCACCGAGCAGCTCTTCCACGCGCTCGCGGTGCAGGTGGCCGGCTCGGCCGCCATCACGTTCCAGGGGCAGCGCATCGACATGACGCCGCCCTACCCGCGAGTGTCGATGGTGGAGATGGGCGCGCGCGCTCTCGGGCTGTCGGCCGACGACGCGCTCGCCGGGAAGGGGCTCGCCGAGGCGCTGGCGCGCGCCGCCTCGCGGGAGAACGACTCCGAGGGGGCGTGGAAGCTCGAGCAGGCCGCGCGGCGCTCTCCAGGAGAGGCCATCGCCAAGGCCTTCGAGGTCTTCGCCGAGCCCCAGCTCCCCAAGGACAGGCCCAGCTTCGTGGTGGACTTCCCCCTCGAGACGAGCCCGCTCTCGCGGCGGCGCGACTCGGACCCGCGGCTCGTCGACCGCTTCGAGCTCTTCGTGGGCGGGATGGAGATGGCGAACGCCTTCAGCGAGCTCAACGACCCCGCCGACCAGCGCGGGCGGTTCGAGGCGCAGATGCGGAACAAGGCCGCGGGAGACGAGGAGGCGATGCCTTACGACGAGGACTTCGTGCGAGCGCTCGAGTACGGTATGCCGCCGACCGCCGGAGAGGGGATCGGCATCGACCGGGTGACCATGCTGCTCACCGACTCGTCCTCCATACGTGACGTCATCCTCTTCCCGCTCCTCAAGACGAGGGAGTGAATCGCCCGCTCGCCTGTTCTGGCTGCCACGTGACCGCCTCCACCCAGCCCGCGCCGAGCCCGCCCGACCACGCCGCCGCCGAACCGCGGAAGGTGGCCCGGAACGTCCCGCGCGTCTTCTCGGCGGCCACGTTCGGCTTTGCCGCGGCGGGCGTCCTCTCGGCGCCGCTCGTGGCGGGCTTCGGCCAGATGGCGCTCGGCGACCGGCTGGGCCTGGCCAGCGGCCTCGCCACGGTCCTGGCAGTCCTGGCGGGGGGGCTGGTGGCCCTGCTGGGAGGGCTGCTCGGCGCCATGGCAGGCCGGCGCATCGGCTTCTACGAGATCGGCTCGGCGGTGCTCCTCCTCCTGGCCGTCCTCCTCGGCCCGGTCCTCGTCACCGTGCGGGGGCAGCACGCGGCAGGGCTCGCCATCGCGGCCTGGGAGGCGCAGGGCTCGCTCGTCGTGGTGCTGGGCCTCATCCTCACCGGGGCGCTCGCCGGGACGTTCGCGTTCATCGGCGCGTCGGCGGGGTACCTCCTGTTCGGATCGGGGCGCTTCGATCCCTCCCTCTCCTACGAGCTCTTCGTCGCCAAGAGCCATCTGCGCCTCGCGCCGCGCACGCTCTTCGGGCTCTTCCTCCTCGTCGTGACCGGCATCGTGCCCGGACTGCTGGTGGCCTTGGCCTGGTCCTACCGCCGCGAGCGCGCCCAGCGCCGGGCCGAGCGCCGGGGCGAGATGGCCCTGCGGCCGCGCATGCCCGCGACGCTGCTCATGACGCTCATCTCGATCGGCGGCGTCGCCATCGGGGTGTGGGCCCTGACCGTCGTGCTCTCGGTCATGAGCGGCTTCGAGGGCGATCTCAAGGCCAAGATCCTGGGCACGCGCGCCCACGGTATGCTGCAGAAGTACGGCCAGAACGACTTCTCGGAGTGGCGCCAGGTGCGGCAGCAAGTGCTGGCGGTCCCGGGCGTCGTCGGGGCGACGCCCTTCATCTACAACGAGGTGATGCTGTCGGCCGACCAGAACTTGACCGGCACGCTCCTCGAGGCGATCGACCCCCGCACCGTGGGCACGGTCATCGACCTGCCGCGGACGATCCAGGAAGGGAAGCTCGACTACCTCGAGCACCCCGAGCAGATCCCGCCTTCCCCCGAGCGGCGAGGCACTGACGCGCTCTTCGGCGAGCCCCCACCGAAGAAGTCCGAGCCGTCGCGGAAGGCCGATGTGGCGCCGAAGACCGATACGGCGCCGAAGGGGGCCGAGGGGCCGCCCCTGGGCCCCGCACCGTCCTCCGGGAGGGCCACCCCTCCGAAGGTCATGCCTGGCATCATCGTCGGGCGGGAGATGGCGCACGCGCTCCGCGTGTTCGTGGGCGACACGGTCAACGTCATCTCGCCGCTCGGGGAGCTGGGGCCTTCCGGACCGCAGCCGAAGAGCCGCGCCTTCCGGGTGGCGGCGGTCTTCTACTCCGGGATGTACGAGTACGACTCCAAGTTCGCGTACATCGAGCTCACGGAGGCGCAGCGGTTCTTCGGCACCGGCCAGTCCGTCACCGGCCTCGAGATCAAGGTCCGGGACGTGGACGAGGCGCGACCGATCCTGCGCCGCGTCCTCGCGGCGCTGGAGGGCTATCCGTACCGGGTGCGCGACTGGGGCGAGCTCAACCGGAACCTCTTCTCCGCGCTGATGATGGAGAAGGTGGTGATGGCGGTCATCCTGGCGTTCATCGTGCTCGTGGCGAGCTTCATCATCGTGGCCACGCTCATCATGCAGGTGCTCGACAAGCGCCGCGAGATCGCGGTGCTGAAGTCGATGGGCGCCGGCGAGCCGAGCGTGATGAAGATCTTCGTCGCCGAGGGCATCGTCATCGGCGCCGTCGGGACCGTGTTCGGCCTCATCCTGGGCTTCGGGACCTGCCTCCTCATCGACAAGGTCGGCATCCCGCTCGATCCGGAGGTGTATTACATCTCCAACCTGCCCGTCCGGATGGATCCGGTCGAGTTCGTGCTGGTGGCCGTGCTGGCGCTCGCGCTCAGCTACCTCGCGACCCTGTACCCCGCGAGCAAGGCGTCGCGGCTCGAGCCCGTGGAAGGGCTGCGGAGCGAGTGATGGACAGCGCCCCCTCCTTCGCCCTGGCCGCCGGCGGCTCGCCGCTGCTCGCCGTTCGCGGCCTGGTGAAGACCTACCTCATGCCGCCCGAGAAGCCCGGCGCTCCGCCGCGCATCGTGGAGGTGCTGCGCGGACTCGACCTCGACATCGCGCCGGGAGAGATGGTGGGGCTCACCGGGCAGTCGGGGTCGGGCAAGAGCACGTTCCTCAACGTCATCGGCGCCCTCGACCACCCCACCGCCGGCCAGGTGCTGTTCGAGGGGGAGGACGTCTTCTCGCGCGCCGCGGGCGGTCTGGCCATCTTCCGCAACGAGACCGTGGGGTTCATCTTCCAGAGCCATCACCTGCTGCCGGAGTTCACGGCGCTCGAGAACGCGATGATGCCAGGACTCATCCGCCGGCTGGCGCGGAGCGAGGCGCGGCAGGCAGCCCTGGAGATGCTCTCGCGCGTGGGCCTGGCCGAGCGGATGGACCACAAGCCGGGGGAGCTCTCCGGTGGCGAACAGCAGCGCGTGGCGCTGGCCCGCGCCCTCTGCCTCAGACCGCGCCTGCTCCTGGCGGACGAGCCGACGGGCAACCTCGACCCGGCGACCGCCGACGGCATCCACCGGCTCCTCACCGAGCTCAACGCCGCCCTCGGCATCACCATGGTCATCGTCACGCACAATGAACGCCTGGCCGAGGCGCTTCCACGCCGCCTCCGTCTCAGCGCCGGCTGCCTCGTCTGACGCTACTGGATCGTGAAGGTGGCGGTGACGGTCCTCGCATCGGTGAGTGCGTTGATGACGCAGAGGTCCCCGTCGGGGGCGTCGCAGCCTGCCCAGGTCGTCGCGGAGCCTGCGTCTGGCGCCGCGATGAGCGTCACGCCCGTGCCGTAGTCGAAGTCGGCGCTGCAGGTGCCCCCGCCCCCCACCGCGCAAGCGTCGATGCCGGCCGGTGACGACGACACGGAGCCGGTCCCGGTGCCGGTCGCGTTCACGGTAAGTGTGAGTTTCCGTATCGTGAACGTGGCCGTCACCGAGCGGGTCGCCGTCATCTTCACCGAGCAAGCGCCGGTGCCGCTGCAGTCTCCCGACCAGCCGGCGAAGTCGGATCCCGTGCCCGGTGTCGCGGCCAGCTCGACGCCCGTCCCGTAGGGATAGCTCTGGGCGCACGGCGCGCCGTTGCACGTCACCGCACCGGTCCCCTTCCCGGAGAGCGTCACCGACAGGTCGTTCGATCCCAGCGTGAACGTCACGGTGACGTCCTTCGCGGCCGTGAGCGCATGCAGGTTGCAGGTGTTACCGCTGGAGGAGTCGCAGCCCGTCCAGCTCGTGGTGGAGCCCGCGCCGGGTGCAGCTGTCAACTTCACGGCGGTGCCGTGGTCGAACTCGGCGCTGCAGGCGCCCCCGCCTGCCGTGCACTTGCTGATGCCGGCGGGCGACGAGGAGACGGAGCCCGTGCCCGTCCCGGTCGGGCTGACGGTGAGGCGGACCTTCTTCAGCGTGAACGCGGCGGTGACCGATCGGCTCGCCGTCATCGTCACCGAGCAGGCGCCGCTGCCGCTGCAGTCGCCCGACCAGCCGGCGAAGCTGGACCCGGTCCCCGGATTCGCAGCCAGCTTGACGACCGTCCCGTAGTCATAGCGGGAAGCGCAGGTGCCCCCGTTGCACGTGACGGTGCCGCTCCCGTTCCCGGTCGTCTTCACCGTGAGAGCGCGTGACTCCAGCGTGAAAGTGGCCTTCACGTCCTTCGATGACTTGAGCGCGCGCAGGGTGCAGGTGTTTCCCTTGGAGGTGTCGCAGCCGGTCCACGCGACCGTGGAGCCCGCCTTCGGCGCCGCGGTAAGGGTCACGTCCTTGCCGTAGTCGAAGGAGCCGGCGCAGCCGCTGGTGGAACCCACCGTACAGCTGATCCCGGGGGGCGCCGACGACACGGTGCCGCTCCCGGTGCCCGTCGCCGTCACGGTCACGCGGAACGTCGCCAGCGTGAAGGTCGCCGTGATGTTCTTCGGGCCCGCCAGCGAGCTGATCGTGCACACGTTGCCGGAGGCGCTCTCGCAGCCTTGCCACGTCACCGTGGAGCCAGCGCCCGGAGTCGCGGTGAGCGAGATGCGTGACCCGCTCACGAACGTGGCGCTGCAGCCCTTCGCTCCCTTGGAGGCGCAACCGCTGATGCCTGGGGGAGGACTGCCCGGAGGGCTCGCGGAGACCGAGCCCTTGCCGTTGCCGGCGATGGTGACTCCGACCACGAGCTCCTGCGTGTAGGTCACCGGGATCCCCTCGAGCCCCGTGATCGGGACCTCGTTCCCGTCGTTGGAGTCCGTCGCGACGACTGCGGCGCCGGCGGTGAACGAGCCGAACCTCGAGGCCGTGCAGGTCCAGGTGAAGCCCTGCGCCTCGCCGCCCGGTACGGGCGCGGGGTCGTCGGGGGTGGGCAGAGGTTCTGGGGCGGTGCAGCTCGCGCCGGTGGAAGGGGAGAAGGACGGAGCCACGCTCGTGACTCTGGCCGTGGATGCCTGGCTGCGGTTGGCCAGCTGCAGAGTGACCGTGATCGGCTCGCCGACCGTCTGCATGTCCTGGGACACGGCCCAGCTCGCTTCCAGCGCGGCGGACTGCTGGATCGTCACGGTGACCGGCGCCGGAGGTGTGGCGGTGACGGGCTCCCCGGAGATGCTGTCGACGCCGGTCACCGAGATGGTGATCGCGATGTGGGCGGTCGTCGTGGGCGGGGCGTACGGGAGGTACGTCCAGGTGAAGCGCCTCGTCTCCCCGGTCGCGATGGTCGAGGGCGCGCTGGGGGCCTCGCCGCTCGGGCTGGCGGCGCCTCCGTCCGTCGAGCTGATCGTCGGCGTTCCGAGGGCGAAGCCCGTGATGTCGCCGGGCGCGTTGTTCGTGACCGTGAGCGTCAGGGTCAAGGGTTGCCCGACGTTCACGATCGGATGATCGACCTCCGCGGTGGCCGAGAAGACGGGCGCCGGGAGCACCGTGTAGGCGGCCCCGAGCTCACCGCGGTTCCCCAGCGCGTTCTCGACGGTCAGATCGTACGTGCCCGGCTCGAGCCCAGCGGGGACCGTGGCGCTGAGCGTCGTCATGCCCTGCCAGGTGACCTGGAGCTCGTGCGTCCCCAGCCAGGCGCGGTGACGGTCGTCGAAGGTGGGGTCGCCGCCGCCGGAAGGTTGCGAGGCCTTCACGAGGAATCCCGTCCCGGTGATGACGGCGGCCACAGGTTCGGTCGGGTAGCCCACGTTCGGAGTGATGGAGAGGTTCGCCGGGAACTGATCGCTCGTCGGCGTCGGCCCGGAGCAGCTGGCGGCAGCGGCCGCGAGCGCGGTGAACAGGCGCCGCGCCCGCGGCGTCCTCGAAGATCGAGGCCAAGCCATCGGTGATCCCCCCCCGGAAAGCGGTGCGCGGGTCGAGCGCCCTGAATGTCTGCGACTGTCAGCCGGCGCACACATGTCTGTCAACAACACACATGGAGTGCCTACACCGAGCCTCCGATCATCCCCGGGCTCATCCCGAACTGGCGCGCCGGCGCGCAGAGGACAGCAACCGGCGTGGCCTCGCCCGGCGGCTGGAGGCGCCGATGTAGGTGGGCCGTATCTCCTTGAAGCGCGTCGCCTTCCTGCAATACATTGCGCCCCCTCGTGACGAGGCTCCTCTTCCCGGCAGCGGTGGCGCTCGCCCTCGCCCTCGTCCTCGGCGCACCGGCCCGGGCGGCCGCGGCGCCGACGGTCGCGCGCGTCCTGGTCGAGGGAAACCGGCGCGTCGAGGACGAGGCCGTCAAGTCGGCCATCTCGACCAAGGCCGGAGAGCCGCTCGAATCTCGCAAGATCAACGACGACATCAAGGCCCTGATGAAGCTCGGGTTCTTCGCGGACGTCGTGGTCGAGGAGCGGGGCGATCCGGAGAAGCCGTCCATCGTCTTCCGCGTCAGCGAGCGGCCCGCCGTGCGAGAGACGAAGATCGAGGGGAACGAGGAGATCTCCTCGGACGACCTCAAGGACGCGGTCGAGGTGAAGCAGTATGCCATCCTCGACCTGAACCAGGTGAAGAGGAGCGTCCGGAAGATCCAGGAGAAGTACGTCGAGAAGGGCTACTACCTGGCCGAGGTGAGCTACCGGCTGGAGGACCAGCCCGATAACCAGGTGCGCGTCGTCTTCCAGGTGAACGAGCACGCCAAGGTGCAGGTGAAGGAGATCCAGCTCCTCGGGAACCAGCACGTGTCCCGCGAGGATTTGACCGGCGTCATGCAGACGCAGGAGGGCGGCTACCTCTCCTTCATCACGAGCGCCGGCACGTATCGCGAGGAGGTCTTCCAGCGCGATCTGCAGGCCATCCAGTTCCTCTACGGCGACCGCGGCTACATCTACGCGAAGGTCAGCAAGCCGTCGGTCTCCTTGAGCCCGGACAAGCGCTACCTGTACATCACGCTCCGCATCGAAGAGGGGGACCAGTATCGGGTCGGGGAGATCGACTTCTCGGGCGAGCTGCTGCACGACAAGGCCGAGCTTCGGCGTCTGACCCAGGTGCGCTCCGGCGAGCTCTTCGCGCGGTCACGGGTAGGGAAGGACCTCTTCGCCATCTCCGACCTCTATCGCGACGCGGGGTACGCCTACGCGAACGTGAACCCGGACACGAAGGTCGACCCCAAGACCCGCATCGTCGACCTCACCTACGACGTCCAGCCGGGGCGGAAGACCTACTTCGAGCGGATCGAGATCGTCGGCAACTCCAAGACGCGCGACAAGGTCATCCGCCGCGAGCTGCGCATCTTCGAGGGCGAGCTCTACAGCAACGCGGCCATCAACCAGTCGAAGTCCCGCGTCAACGCGCTCGGCTACTTCGAGTCGGTGAACGTCACCACGGAGAAGGGGAGCGGGGACGACAAGCTGGTGGCGCGGGTGGCCGTGAAGGAGCGGTCGACCGGTACGTTCCAGGTGGGGGCGGGCTTCTCGTCCTACGAGAACTTCATCCTCACGGGTCAGATCTCGCAGAACAACTTCTTCGGCTGGGGGCAGACGCTCTCGCTCCAGATCCAGTACTCCTCCATCCGGCAGCTCGGCCAGATCCAGTTCGTCGAGCCCTACTTCCTCGACACCCGGTGGACCTTCGCCTTCGACATCTACGCGACGGAGGGGTTCTTCTCGACGTTCACGCGCCAGGCCGTCGGCGGCTCGGTGACATGGGGCTACGAGCTCTCCGGCCTCTCGCAGTGGTTCCCCTGGGCGAAGAACCTCGAGGACCTGCGCCTCTTCGCGACCTACACGAACGAGTACGTGAAGGTGTCGCCCAACGGTGTCACCGACATCGCCCTCTTCAACCGGTTCCGGTCCGGCACCACCAGCTCGCTGCGCTACTCGCTGCAGTGGGACAAGCGCGACAACCGGCTGTTCCCGACGAGCGGCTTCTTCCACTCCGTCTCGGCGGAAGTGGCGCCTCCCTTCCTCGCCCCGGATTTTCTCTTCGGGTCGCGCGTCAACCTGTTCACGCGCTACTCGATCGACTCTCGGTACTACCACCCCCTGTTCTGGGGGATCGTCGCACGCGCGAAGGTCACCGCCGGCTTCATCAAGGGCTGGGACGACCAGCACCCGGTCCCGGTCTCCGAGCTGTACTACCTCGGCGGCATCAACTCGGTGCGAGGCTACCGCCTGCTGTCCCTCGCGCCGACGGTCCCGGCCGGCGCGGCGGTGCGCCCCGACAGCGAGCTCTTCGACTTCACCACCGGCGGCGACAAGCAGGTGACCCTCAACCTCGAGCTCGAGTTCCCCATCTTCGACAAGGTGGGCATCCGCGGAGTGATCTTCGCTGACATGGGGAACACCTTCGCGCCCGGCAAGTACAGCGATCCCTCCGTGTCCCTGTCGCTCTACAAGTCGGTCGGGTTCGGGTTCCGCTGGTTCAGCCCGATCGGGCCGCTCCGGTTCGAGTGGGGCATCCCGCTCAACCGCCGCCGCGACCGGATCTCGGGCGCTTACATCGACGAGTCCCTCGACTTCCAGTTCACCATCGGGAGCTTCTTCTGACGTAACGGTGAAGACGCGGGGATAGGGCCCCCGCAGCAGGACGACGGGGGGACGAGGCCGCCCCCCCCGCTCCACAGGACGGCGGGCCCGCCCGCCCGAGGTTCCACGCAGCCGAGGATCACGCCATGCGCAACTCCAGCCTGCTCGCTCTCTTCCACGCCGCCGCGGTCGCGGTCGCGGCCACGACCTTCGCCCTCCCGGCCCACGCCCGGGCGGAGCAGAAGATCGCCTACGTCGACCTGCAGCGCGCGCTGAACGAGATCGAGGAGGGCAAGGCCGCCAAGGCCAACCTCAAGCGCGAGTTCGACCAGAAGCAGAAGATGCTCGACGAGAAGAAGACGGAGTTCGACAGGCTGCGGGCCGACTTCGAGAAGCAGTCGATGGTCATGAGCGAGCAGGCCCGCAAGGACAAGCAGTCCGAGCTCGAGCGAAAGGGCGGCGAGCTGCAGGGCTTCTTCGTGCAGCTCCAGAAGGAGCTCTCCGAGCGCGAGCGCCAGGCGACGAGGGGCATCTTCGAGAAGATGCACGCGATCGTCCGCGAGATCGCCGACTCGGAGGGCATCTCGCTGGTGGTCCAGGCGGAGGCGCTCGTCCACGCGGCGCCCTCGCTCGACATCACGACCGAGCTCGTGCGCAAGTACAACGCCCGCCACAAGGCGGGCGCGAACTCCGGCGCCAAGAGTGGCGCCTCCGACAAGAAGGCCTCCGCCAAGAAGGAGACGAAGTGACCTTCACGCTGGCGGAGCTCGCCGCCCGGGTGGGAGGCCAGGTCGCCGGCGACGGCAGCATCGCGATCGGCCGGGTGGCGCCGCTCGAGGAAGCGGGCCCCGGCGACGTGTCCTTCTTCTCGAACAGGAAGTACCGCCCGGCCTTCGAGGCCTCCCGCGCCAGCGCGGTGGTGGTGGAGCCGGAGGAGGAGGTCCCGGCGGGCCGCACCGTGCTGCGGGCCAGGAACGCCTACCTGGCCTTCGCCAAGATCTCGACGCTCTTCCATCCGCCCCCGCTGGCGGTGCCCGGGGCCGCGGAGCAGGCATACGTCCACCCGACCGCCCGCGTCGATCCGAGCGCGGAGCTGATGCCCTTCGTGTACGTGGGGCCGGACGCGGTGGTCGGTGCGCGCTGCGTCCTTCACCCCGGCGTACACGTGGGCGCGGGCGCCAGGCTCGGCGAGGATTGCCTGCTCTGGCCCAGCGTCGTCGTGCGCGAGCGATGCGTGATCGGAAACCGGGTGATCCTGCAGCCCGGCTGCGTGATCGGCTCCGACGGGTTCGGCTTCGCCTTCGATCCGGAGGGGGAGGGTGGCTCGGGGCCGCGCCACTACAAGGTGCCGCAGATCGGCGACGTGATCGTCGAGGACGACGTCGAGCTCGGCGCCAACGTCTGCGTCGATCGCGGCACGCTCGGCTCGACCGTGGTGGGGCGGGGGGTGAAGGTCGACAATCTCGTCCAGATCGCGCACAACGTCCAGGTGGGCCCGCTCTCGATCCTCGTCGCCCAGGTCGGCATCTCCGGCTCGACCAAGCTCGGCGCCGGCGTCATCGCCGCGGGCCAGGTGGGGATCATCGGTCACCTCACGATCGGTGACGGCGCGAAGCTCGCGGCTCAGTGCGGCGTCATCAGCGACGTCGAGCCGGGCGTGACGCTCATGGGCAGTCCGGCCCTCCCGAAGGGGGAGCACCTGCGCGCCCAGGCGGCGGTGAGACGGCTTCCGGAGCTCATGAAGAAGGTCCGCGAGCTGGAGAAGAAACTCGAGAAGCTGGAGGAGGAGCCATGAGCGAGGGTGCGCAGCCCGTCATGACGGTGCAGGAGATCGAGAAGCTCTTGCCCCACCGTCACCCGTTCCTGCTCGTCGATCGAATCATCGAGCTCGAGCCCAACAAGCGCGTGGTGGGGGTGAAGTGCGTCACGGCCAACGAGGACTTCTTCGTCGGCCACTTCCCGGGCCACCCGGTCATGCCGGGGGTGCTCATCCTGGAGGCGCTGGCGCAGGCCTCGGCCATCATGGCGCTCACGAGCATGCCGCCCGAGAAGCGCGCCGGGAAGGTCATCTACTTCATGTCCATCGACGGGGCGAAGTTTCGCAAGCCGGTCGTCCCCGGCGACCGCCTCGAGCTCCACTGCGAGATGCTCCGCAGCAAGGCCTCCCTCATGAAGACCAGGGGCGAGGCGAAGGTGGACGGCCAGGTCGTCGCCGAGGGCGAGTTCATGGCGATGCTGGCCGGCGGAGAGTAGCGACGAGCTCCGCAAAGACGAGGTTCACCATGGCGATTCATCCCACGGCCTGCATCGCGGCGGGAGCGGAGATCCACGCGAGCTGCGAGATCGGGCCCTTCGCGGTTGTCGGCCCCCAGGTGAAGATGGGCGCAGACAACACGGTCGGCGCTCACGCCGTCCTCGACGGCGACACCACGTTCGGCGAGGGCAACCGTGTCTTTCCCCACGCCTG
>Ga0299915_10001514_pt1 | contig 17250 bp, 15 predicted proteins | sample RVTome_13_FD_200263 | JGI IMG/M metagenome (GOLD analysis project Ga0299915, IMG submission 200263) | Soil microbial communities from uranium-contaminated site in the Upper Colorado River Basin, Wyoming, United States - RVT92D227 (version 2) ... | reverse complement strand
CCACTGCTATGGATACATCGAACCGATTTCAGCCGCCCAGCCTGGAGCACTTGATGGGAACCGACCAGTTCGGACGTGACCTCTTGTCCCGCATCGTCTATGCGGGCCGAGTATCGCTGACTGTGGGCATCATCTCGGTGGGCGTAGCGGGCCTCCTAGGCACGATCATGGGCCTGACGTCCGCATACTACGGCGGATGGTGGGACCTTCTCGTCAGCCGACTGATGGATGTCCTGTTTGCCTTTCCGCCGGTTCTTCTGGCTATTGCCATCATGGCAGCCCTCGGGCAGAACATCACCAATGTCATGATCGCCATAGGCATCGTGAACACGCCCATCTTCGCCCGAGTGGTCAGAGCCACAGCGATGGGCGTCAGCGGCAGGTTGTTCGTGGAAGCAGCGCAGGCATTGGGAGCATCCAACAGACGCATCATCCTCAAACATGTCTTTCCCAACTGTCTTCCACCGCTGATTGTGCAGACCACTGTAGCCTTTGCCTGGGCGGTTATCGCCGAGGCGGCGCTCAGCTTCCTGGGTCTGGGCACCCGGCCCCCTACCCCCTCCTGGGGCCGAATCTTGGACGAGGGCCGCAACGTCATGGAATACGCCCCGTGGCAACCCGTCTTCGCTGGGCTCGCCATCATGATCACCGTCTTCAGCCTCAACGTCCTGGGTGATGGCTTGAGGGACGCCCTCGATCCGGAGTCTACCAGGTAGTCGGGTGCCCGCCACCGGCTATCCATCGCGCCCCGGCACGACGGATGGCCCCGGCCTGCGGCGAGCTGCTCATCCCCAGGTCCAGAGCTGGTGTTGGCTGGTCAGCGCACGCGGTGGTTTTCCACGGCGTGCTGACGGTGCTGCTAGAGGCCCCGAATGGTCTCTGCATAGGCAGGCTAGCGACCGGCAGCACTGTGGTCTTGACACCTAGGAAACTACCGACCAGACCCTGCGCGAGTTCACCGCCGCGCCCTCGGGCACTCAAGGCGCTGTACGCCTTAGATTTGCCTGGCCGGACCAGGACACACGGAGCCGACACCGGAGCAGGGCGAAGGCGCCCTGGGCGCGCTGGTTGCTGGGTGCCTCAGGATGCCGCACAACCCTGAGATTGTCACTTGGGCCGGTTGGGTATCCCGCTCAGGAGACCAAGCCCGCTCCTGCGCGTGGCCGAAACCAGATAGCGCTCCCCATTTCTTCCCTCGCCGGGATTGAGGATCATAGTAGTGAGGGCATGTAGCTGACAAGCGCCCTGACAGTCGCAGGATGCCACAGCAGGTTGTGTCCCACGCCAGCCAGTTGTGCCACCGGCCACGCGCAGCCAGCATTCTGCAAGCCGACAGTGAGCCCCCTGCGAGCGAACCAATCGCGTTCCCCCACCAACACCAGGCCCTTGATCCCGGCCAGATTCGCCCGAAACGGCCCCTGGCCTGCGAGTCCTTTGAGAACCGAGGCCATGCCTACCAGGTCCCAGAGTCTCCCGCTCGAGAAACGCCACAGGCGCAGAAGCGGAAGCACCAATAGATCAAGACCCTGTCCAGCAACGTGGCAGCCGAGCCTCAGTCCCGTGCTCTGGGTCATGGTCCTCCGGGAGAGATGGACACCACAGACAGTTCCGGCCTCTCTTCTGCCCGACCGGTTGGCCCCGAGCCACCTGCTGAGTTGCGCCTGGCGAACTCCCAGAGCGCCGCGGCACCGAAGGAATGACCGATGCCCACGATTCGGCCGCACTCATATAGGTCCAGGTAACGCAGGACGTATTCCAACTGCCGCGAATAGTGTTCGGGTGTGAGGCCCAGGTTGCGCGCAGTCGGATCCACATTCCCGCCGTCCTGACCCAGACCGGCCAGTACGACGCCGATGGCCTCTTTCCCCAACTTCTCTACCGAGCGCAGGACGTTAGAGACAAGCCCTCCCTCGCGGCCCAGCGACGGCTGCCGTATGCCCCAAGAACCTCTGCTACCCCCAAAGCCGTGCAAGAAGGCCACGACCACCCGGTCCTGTCTTTCTCTCTGGGCGGAAGTGTCCAGGAGCAAGTTGGGCAACACCAGGGTTACAGGCGACTTGCTGAGCCCAGTCTGTCTCCGGAACTCCTCCAACTCCAGGCCGTCCAACAGATCCGTCACATCAAAATCGAGGACGGTCCTGTTTTCGGCGACCCTCCTCGATCTCGAGAACTCCGCTACCAGATTGACTAGTGATTCGTTTGTCAAGCGCCTATCAGGCACCTCCCTTTGTTGTCCGACACACCGCGATGCCAAGCGATGTATCAGCGAGACAAAAAAGCGCGACGACCGAGTCAGGTCATCGCGCTAGTCATGGCGCGATCGCGCCTTCACTCAGTACGTAGACCCTCGGATGGACGGAAGTTCCGAACCGGCCTACTATGCCCTACGTCCCGCAAGTAGCACAACTGGTCGCGGCACAGCCAGAACAGCCGCCACCGGTCAGGGAGCGGCTACTATCGCCTCCGTCGCCGCCTTTGCTCACCGCCGAGAACAGGGAGATGGCTCGACTGGTGTGAGAGCCGTGGCAGTCAATGCACGGAACAGGCTCGTCGGCCCGGCTGAAACTGCGCAGAACCTCGAACTTGCACTCACAGTCATCGCAATAGTACTCATAGAGCGGCATCAGATTTTCCTTGCGCGACAGAACAAGAAGCTACTACTGCAAGTCTACCACACGATTGCAGCGCCGTCAAATCGTCGCGCCACCCCTCGTCGATCGAAAGGAGGGAACCCCGCAGGAACTGGCCAACAGGGACCTCGACCTGGCCCAGACGCGGGGCGCCAGCTACGTTGACATCCGCGTACTGCGCACGCAGACCCAGATTACTCTGGTCAAGAACGATATCGTGGAAGCCATCGGAGGGATCTTGGCACCGGCGCTGAAGTTAGGGGGGGTTCAGTTCGCCAGCTCGACCGGGGTTTGGTCAATATACCCCGAGTTCGCGCAGACGTTCGTCAGAAATGCCGAAATGATGGCCCAGTTCGTGCATAACAACCTGCCGCACTCTGCCACGAACCTCCTCCGCGCTGCGACAGTAGGCCTCGATAGGTCCTTGATAGATCGTGATCTTGTCTGGCAATACCAGCCCGTAGCGAGTGGTGCGCTCAGTCAAGGGCACACCCTCGTACAAGCCGAAAAGAGTCTCGTCAGGAGAAAGGCCCGCCTTCTCCATCTCTTCACGGCTGGCCCAAGCCTCGATCACCACGTCTACGTTGTCCATCTTCTCCTGAAACTCGGGCGGCAGACTGTCCAGAGCTTCCGCAACCAGCCTCTCAAACCGTGACCTGTTCACACCTCACCCCCTGATCATCCTGCCCGGTTGGCAGGTCCGGCAGAAGTTGGTGAGCCTCGCTCTGGCCGTTATCTCCGAGATAGGGGTTCCGCACTGGGGACACGGGGATCCACCCTTGCCATGCACGCTCAGGAAGTCCCTGATCTTGACCTCTATGTCCTCGCCGACGCGCTCCCTCAGGACGACGATGGCCTTGGGCAGCACTGATCGCATCGAGTGGTACAGCCGCTCGACCTCCTCAGGAGACAGGCTGGGCCGCTTACGAAAAGGGTACAGTCCAGCGTCAAACAGGATCTCGTCGGCGTAGGCGTTGCCAATACCTGCCACCACGCCTTGGTTGGTCAGTAGGCCCTTGATCTCCCCCCGCCGCGGCAACAGTCTCTCACGGAAAACCTCCGCGGTTAGTGCGGGATCGAGGGCATCAGGGCCTTGCGCGGCGAAGCCAGGTACGAGTCCCTCATCCAGCGTCAGGTAGACCTTGCCCATGGCCTTGGCGTCCACATAGCGTAGATCCATCCCGCCGGAGAGATGGAGGATCACAAACGTCTTGGTTGGACGTCGCTCGTCCGGAGGACAGTAATGCAACCGTCCCGCCAGCATCGGGTTGACCACGATCACGTGTCCACTCTCCAGGTCAAGAAGCAGGAACTTCCCCCTCCGCCTGACGTGGGAGAGCCGCATGCCCTGTAGAGTCACGGCGAAATCAGCTGGGACGAGTGTGCGCACCACGAGTGGCCGTAGCACCTCTACCGCTTCGATCCGCTGACCAGGCAGCACCCCCTCCAGGTACTCCTTGATCACCTCCAGATCGGGGATCTCAGGCACTGTTCTGCGCCCCGGTGGAGAACGCGTCGACGAGATCTGGCGGGAATCGCCGCACGCGCCCGTCCCGATCCGTACACAGGTGCTTCGTATGGCCCGTGACCAGAAGCTGCCCCGTATCTTGCATCAGCACCTCGTAGTACATGGTGACACTTCGGCTGCGAGCCTCCGATACCGAGGTCTTGACCACCACCACGTCGTCATAACGCGCCGGAGCGAGGAATCTGGCGTCTACTGCCGTCAGCGGAAGGTACAGGCCCTGCTCCTCGAACTCGCGGTAGTTGCCGCCCCTCTGCCTCATGAACTCGCCCCGGCCTACCTCGAACCACACGATGTAGTTGGTGTGATACACGATGCCCATGGCATCAGTCTCCGCGTAGCGGACCCGCAGACAAGTCTCGACCACATCATTCCCGCCCATACGCTCTCCCCTTGGCCATGAAAGTGACTCCTGTGGCCATCATATCACACTTGGCGCATGTTGTCAACGCACAGAGCCATCGACCGAGGGAGGTCCGGAGAGCACCAGGGCCCTTCAACGTGCGAACGTGGTTCTCCCATGTCCACTTCCAACTCGGTCAGCTTCTAGCGCGCCAGCCGACCTTCATGGATCCTCAGGAATACAACTCCGCCAAGGATCATCAGGCTGCCGCCCAGCTGCATGCCACCTAGGCGCTCGCCCAGCAGCACATAGGCGAGCGCTGCGGTGAAGACTGGCTCCACGGTAAGGATCAGATTGGCGACACTGGAGGGCAGGTAGCCCAGGCTCACATTGTACAGGCCGAAGCCAGCCACGGTGGGACCTGCCGCCAGCAGGAATAGAATGGCCCAACCGCCCAGGGAGGCGCCCAACCACAAGAGGTTGGACGGCCCCGTATCGACACCAGGCAAGAGGCCCGCTGGCAGCATGTTGGAGAGCAGCAAGAAGAGTGCGGCAAAGCCGAAAGTGTACAGGACGATCGTCCAGGGGTTCAGGCCACGCTGTGATGCAGCGCGGCCCATCAGGCTGTAGATGGAATAGCATAGGCCGGAGAGCGTCCCGGCCACCACACCTACCAGGTCAGCACGCCAAGCCGCCTGGTCCAAGGCCCCGGATACCAGGAAGCAGCCGCCCAGGCAAAGGGCGACCGCCAGAAGCTTGATCCAGTCCAGACGTTCTTGAAGGAGCCACCAGCCCAACAGCGCGGTGAACCCTGCTGAGCAGTACACGAGAACGGTGGAGAGGGCTGCGCCGACCAAGGAGACCGAGAGGGTCCACAGCGCGTTGAAGATGGCCAGGGTGAGGCCGTACAAGATCAGATAGAACAGGTGCTGGCGCTTCACCCGTATCAGGACGGGCTGCAACAGTCCCAGCACACACAATAGAGTGAGAGTCACAAAGCCGTCTCGCCAGAAGGCCAACACCAGGGGAGGCATGCGGTAGGACTGAGTGAGGTGGCGGATGAAGATAGCGGTGGTCGACAGGATGGCCGCGCTAGCGATGGCAGTCACATAGCCGCGAGAAAGCCTTGACGTGTTTGGCGTAGCGGCTTGCTTCACGATAGTGTCTTCCGTATCCCCATCGATCGCCACGGAGGACTACGGCGATTCCGCAAGGAACCCCTTGATCAGCGCCTCGATCCTCTCTTGAGGCTCACTCGACACATCGAACCAGTGGATGGTCTCGTCATCCAACCGAAACCACTTGTACTGCTGCCTCACCAAGCGATGGGTCTCGCTCTTGATCCTCTGAACAGCCTCTGCCAGTCCCAGCTCCCCCCTCAAATACATCAAGACCTGGCGATAGCCCAGACCCGACATTGCCGGAAGATCCTGGCTGTACCCCCTGGCCTCCAGCCCCTGCACCTCAGCCACCAAGCCTCTGTCTATCATGCTGTCCACCCGCTCATCCACGCGGCGGTAGAGTCGCCCGCGTTCCATGGTCAGGCCGATCTTCAGGATCCTGTACGGTGGCTCCTGGCGCTCCTGCAGGACAGAGATGCGTTCCTTTGCGGTTTCGTACACCTCCAAGGCCCTGATGACCCTCCGCACATTGCGAGCATCTATGCTGTCAGCCGCCTCCGGGTCCAGCTCTGCGAGTCGAGCATGTAGCACAGCCGCCCCGTTCCTCTCGGCCTCTTCCATCAAACGCTGTCGCAGTCGAGGATTGGGCTCGACCCGCGGGATGGCAAAGCCCTCCAGCACCGCACGAACGTAGAGACCAGTGCCCCCAACCAGGAAAGGAACCCTACCTCTATGGACGACATCTTCGATCGCGTCATAGGCCCTCTCCTGATATTGGGCCAACGTGAACTGCTCGTCCGGGGCAACGATATCCACCAGATGGTGAGGAACCATCGACCGCTGTGCGGAGGTGGGCTTGTCGGTGCCGATGTCCAGGCCATTGAATACCTGGCGCGAGTCTGCGGACACTATCTCGCCCCCCACCTGCTGGCAGAGGCAGACCGCCACCTTCGTCTTGCCAACGCCCGTTGGCCCTACGATGGCGATCAAGGGTGAGGGGATGGCTGCCATTACTTCACTCCTCGACCGCGCTCTTGAGCAGTTCCATCAGCTGCACTCTGCCCCCACCGGACATCAAGATAGACACGACATCGATCCTCCAATCAAGGGGCAGCGAGTTGTGCTCTTGCAGGTACGTTGCAGCTACTTCTATCAGCTTCTTCTTCTTGGCTAAGGTGATGGACTCCACCGGCAAGCCGTGGCTGCGACCCCGCCGAGTGCGGACCTCGACGAAGGCCAAGCAGTCCCCATCCAGAGCTACGATGTCCATCTCGCCCGCGGCACAGCGGTAGTTCATCTCGCAAATGACCCACCCCAGTTCCTCCAGATGCGCGGCAGCCAGCTGCTCACCCCGTCTTCCAACCTGGGCTGCGGTCTGCTCTGGGCTGCGCCTGGCACGTCGCTCCCGTCCGTCACTCGCCACCAGCCGCACGGGGGCGTAGGAGAGCCGATGGATGGGGCATGGGCCCTTGCGGTACAGAGCCACACGGTGCCCTGGTGTGCCGTACCCCTTGTGCTGCGCGAAGCCATATCCCGGGTAGACCTGGCCCAGGCCAACCATCATGCCGTCCCTTACAACCTTGGCCACGATGGAAGCGGCCGCGATGGAAACGCACCGGTCGTCTCCTCCGGGTATACCTTCGTGGGGCAGACCGCGGTAGGCCAGGGGGAAGCCGTCTACAAGGAGATAGTTGGGAGGGAGAGGCAGGCGGTCCAGGGCCCTGCTCATAGCCAGCCTGGTGGCCGGTACGATGCCCAGAAGATCGACTTGAGCTGCGCTGGCCACCCCCACACGAAAAGCAGCCCCTATTCTACAGATGCGGTCGTAAAACTCGGTGCGGCGGCTGGCTGTAAGGCGTTTCGAGTCGCGTATGCCGGCCAAGTCTTCGAGCAGAGTGGTGGAGTCCAGGGGAAGGATCGTCGCACAAGCCACCACCGGGCCTGCCCACGAGCCGCGGCCTACCTCGTCGAGACCGGCGATGGCACGGTACCCTTGTCTGCGGAGAGCTAGTTCTCGGTCGAGGGTCGGTCCGCTCTCCATAGAGGGTTCTCACCATACAACAACAGCCCCGCAGCTCAACACAACGAGAGCCTGCGGGGTCAGCAGATGGCCGATTCCCATGGTCGCGAGGCGAGCACACCAGCCAGAAACGACCTAGCTTGCGGGCTTGTCCTCGAAGCGCTTCTCTCTCAGCCTGGCGGACTTGCCTGTGCGACCGCGGAGGTAGTAGAGTTGCGCCCTGCGCACGTGCGAGTGTCGCAGAACCTCTATCTTGGAGATACGGGGCGAGTGAAGCGGAAAGGTCCTTTCCACACCAACGCCGTGGGCTGCAATACGCCGTACTGTGAAACTGGCATTCACCCCGCCCTTGTGGAGGCACATCACGGTACCTTGGAAGATCTGAGTTCTTCGCTTGCCGCCCTCGAAGATCAAGATGTGTACTCTGACCAGGTCACCCGGGCGCAGCTCGGGCAGTTCCTCCTGGCTTTTCAGCTGCTGCTGCTCGACAGATGCTACTAGGTCTACCATTGCCTTTCACCATCCTATGTCCAAACACCTCTTTATTGTACCACCAGACCGCACCTGAAGCAAATGCAACTCACGGCGGTCAACTCGCGACGATCGACCTGCGCCAAATCGTCCCGCCTCAGCCTCGACCCTCGGCGCAGGGTCACCACTACCCGCGACCGCACTGCACCTCTGCCGAGCACTGAGGGCACTAGATTCTCCTCGCTCCCTCGACGGTCAGGACTCTCCCCACCGGGGTCCTCCTAAGCGCAGGCCCAGTCCCACGCCCGGCATCACTCGTCGATATCTAGTTTCAGGTGCAGTTCCTTCAACTGCTCCTCCGACACTGGCGAGGGGGCATCGAACATCAAATCGGCGGCGGCGCTCGTCTTCGGAAAGGCCATTACCTCTCTGATACTCTCTTCCCCCGCCAGGATCATCACCAACCTGTCTATTCCGGGGGCTATGCCGCCGTGGGGAGGCGTACCGTACTCGAATGCGTCCAGCAGGTGGCCGAACTGAGAACGTACCTGCTCCGCGGGCAGGCCCATGATCTCGAAGATCTTCTCCTGGACGTCGCGACGATGGATCCGGATGCTGCCTCCTCCGATCTCGACATCGTTGCAGACGACGTCGTACTGTCGAGCCCGCGCCGCCCCCGGGTCGCTGTCCAGCAACGGTAGGTCCTCTTCCGCCGGAGCGGTGAAGGGGTGGTGCATAGCATCCCAGCGCTTCTCCTGTTCCTTCCACTCGAAGAGAGGCATGTCTACCACCCACACGAAGGCCAGCGTATCCTTGTCACGTAACCCCAGACGCTCCCCCATCTCCAGCCGTAGCTGCCCCAAAGCCTCGGCCACTACGGGGCTCTGACCTGCGACGATGAGGAGGAGATCGCCCGTTGTTGCACCCATTCTCTCCGTGATGGCACCCACCGTCTCCGAAGAGAGATGCTTGCTCACGCTGGAGCGAACCCCTTCTGGCGTCAAGGCCATGGAGACCAGTCCCTGCGCCCCGTGACGCTGCACGAACTCACCCAATTCATCGAGCTGCTTGCGAGTATAGTCCGCGCCTCCGCGAACCCTGATGCCCTTCACCTGGCCTCCCGCAGCTACCGTGGAGGAGAAGATGCGGAAGCCACTATCCGCTACCAGATCGGACAGATCCGTCAGCAGCATCTCGAAGCGCATGTCTGGCTTGTCGCTCCCGTACTTGTCCATGGCCTCCTGGTAGCTCAGCCGCGGGAAAGGCTTGAAGAGAAGCCGCTTGGTTGAGACCTCTTGCACCAGGGCGGTGAACAAGTCCTCGGTCACTTGCAGGATATCGTCCTGCTCTACGAAGGACATCTCGAGATCCAACTGGGTGAACTCCGGCTGTCGGTCAGCGCGCTGATCCTCATCACGGAAGCAGCGGGCAATCTGATAGTACCGGTCCATGCCCGCCACCATCAGCAACTGCTTAAGCTGCTGGGGAGACTGAGGCAAGGCGTAGAAACGCCCAGCGTGTATCCTGCTCGGCACGAGGTAATCTCGCGCTCCCTCCGGAGTGCTCTTTATGAGGATGGGAGTCTCCACCTCCACGAAGCCCCTCTCATCAAGAAAGCGGCGGACGAAGCTCACCACACGATGCCTGAGCATCAACTTGCTCTGCATTTCCGGCCGGCGCAGATCCAGATACCTGTAGCGCAGTCTGAGTGTCTCGTCGGCTGACGAACCCTCACTGACGGGGAACGGTGGTGTACGTGCTTCGTTTAGCACGTCAATGGTCTCGGCCACGACCTCTATCTCACCCGTACCCATCTCGTGGTTCTCCTGCCCGGCGGGGCGAGGCCTGACCCTTCCCCATATCCTGAGCACGTACTCACCACGAACTCGAGAGGCGGCCTGGTGCGCTTTCTCCGACAGCGACGGGTCGAAAACCACCTGGACCACCCCCCAGCGGTCCCTGAGATCGAGAAAAATCAAACCGCCGTGGTCACGGCGTCGATTCACCCAGCCCGCGAGTGTCACCTCCTCGCCGACGTTCTTGGCCCGCAATTCCCCACAAGTATGACTCCTCAGCACTACCCTGTCTCCTATGCCAGTGTCTTCAGCAGCTCAGAACACGCTGTTCCCGTTGATGGTTAACTCGAATCTGCAGTCCAGAAAGAGAGCAGCCCGACGACTCAGGAGCATCCGGGACATGAAGATCTCGAAATACTCCCCCACTTGAGAGACCTCGGTGTCGATGTCTAGCTCCAGGGTGATCGTCTTCTGTTCTCCGTCGACCCGCAAAAACGACCTCTCGACCGCGTAGTTGACCCGATCATGTATGTCGAAAGCCAGCATGTCTCGGTTCTGCACCCGAGAGCGGTGCACATCCGACTTGTCGGCCAGGATGACAGCGGCCGACACGTCGCTCACCGGTTCGCCCCGTTCCTCCTCGTGATTGCCAATGGCGCCCATGACCAGCGCGATCTCTTCGAAATCAGCGCCCAAGCGGAGCAGGACATCGCGGGCGATGAGAGCACCAGCCCAATCATGCTCATCCCTGTAGATGACATTGCCGATGTCGTGGAGGTAGCCCGCGATTTCCGCCAGTTCCGTCCTTCGCTGGGGGAAACCCAGCCGCAGCAGCACATTCTGCGCAATGTTGCCCACCAGACGGGCATGACGTTGACCATGCTCGGTGTAGCCGAGAAGATCCATCTGCTCGTTTCCCCGCGTCAGGTAGGCCTGGACTTCTGCATCCCTTTCTAGTAGCTGGACAGTGACTAGCGAGTTGCCTGTCCTCTCGTCCGTAGACGCGCTTCCCTTGAGACTTGGATCGCCAACCATCCTCAGGTCTGTCCTTCTCTCATCCATCTACCCCGCATACCGCGCACTCCCGACGCCCCAACCTGGATGGGCGTGCACAGTCACGCTTCTTGTCTACCGGCCGTTTATGTCAATCAAGCATCCCGGTCTACTCGCGCTCATCTGGGCCCTGCCACACCTTCATGGCGGGCCATTGGGTGCGAGTTATGTCTATCGCTGGTTCATGCAGATTACGTCTTTCTCGATGGGATAGCACGAACCGCAGCCCTGGCAAACAATCCTCGCTGACTGCCACAGGAGGCTCTGTTCCCTGCACCGGGGACACCGCAGCACCTCAGCTACGGCCGCCGTGGGCTCTCTTGGGCCTAGTGCATCAGCTTTTCTGGCCCATACCAGATCGTAGTACGTTTGCCACTGGGTTATCTCCACAGAGGTCATCGATAACTCCGCCAGGATGACCCGCAACCGATCCTTGGAGAAGGCTCGCCCCGGCAGGAGAAAGGCGTCCAGTCCCCTACGATTGCTCGCCAGCAGCAGGCCACCCGGCCTCAAGACCCGCGTCATCTCCTTCAGCACGCGCGTCGGGTCAGCCATAAACTCCAGCGCCTCCACACAGCTTACGACGTCAAAGCCGTCGTCCACAAACGGCAAATCGAGGGCGTCTTTGCACAGCCAGCTCACCCGCTCCCGGTGTTGAGCTGCCTTTCGCTTCGCCTCCTGCAACATCCCCATGGATAGGTCCAGCCCAATGATACTGCCCTCGAACTCGAGGCTCCGCAGCAGCGTCAGGGGAACCCGCCCGGTGCCCGTGGCCACATCCAGCACCAGGGGCCTCCTGGTACCTCGCAGCCCACGCGCCAGCGGCAGGCCCAGGGCACGGGCGTCATCTACATCATCGAACCGTTTGATCTCGTCGTAGCTGGAGGCCCCGCGGTCGTACAGAGAAGCCACCGCCCTGGACCCCAAGTACGCGCCCTCGGTCACGACCACGAGCCAGTAGCAGAGCCCCGCCGCCCCCGCCAGAGCGAGCAGGGCGAGCGCTGCTGCCGTCATGCCATCATCGCCATTGCTGTCACCATCGTGGCCAGCATGGTAAAGATCTGCACGCGCCTCAGGTACCATACCCCTTCGCCCACGCTCAGCAGCGCGGGCTGGAGCATCAGTTGTGGAAGCAGCAGCAGAGCCACGCCCCCAGCCAGTATAGGCTCTCTAACCACAATAAGCACTACAACGGCCGACAGGTGAGCCGCCGCCAGCAGAGTCGAGCCCGTGGCCAAACGCCGCCCCCCAAGCAGCCTATACGCGTGAAAGGTCATGGCGTAGGCCGCCGCCCACACCAGCGCCTGGCTCAAAGGTCTCAGGCCGTTCATACCGAACTGCAAGTCGCTGAAAGCCGCCCAACCCATCAGCCAGGGAAGGCCTGCAAGGCAGCAGCTTGCCAGCACACTGGAGAGGACTCCCTCTCTCGGGGCCATGGCCAAGCGCCACGCGGCAAATCCCAGGGCCACGACCGTAAGACCAAGAGGCACGCTGCCCAGGACTGACGAGATGAGCAGAGCCAAGAGCGAAAGAAAGCCCCATTCCAGTATCGAGCCTCCCGCTCGCGGCCAGGTCCTCGACGCCCAGCGGGCTAGCCTGCTCTTCCAAGAATCCAAGACACGAAGCGCTGCCGAACCAGGAGATTCGCGTGGTCCCGCAAGCTCTCCGCTCTGTCTAACAGGGTTGCCCCTTTTCTTCCGTCGCGGAGCCCGCCCTTCGAGCCCAGCCAACCCCCACACGCTACCCAGGACAGAATCGGCCAGAAGCACTCCCAGCAGCAAGACCACCGGGGTGCGCCACTGTACGGACAGTCCCCCCGACGCCACAGCTCCACACAGGACAGCCCAGCCAGGGCCGAGCCAGACACGTGACCCGGCGTCACCGACCACGAGCGTCACCAGACGCCCTTCCACCAGCTGTTCTCCCTGCCCCTCTGCACTCATGCGCATGCCTATCCGGACCAGCTTGAAGAGTTATTATAGCACAACGCATAGCACTTCCCAAGCATCGGACGGACGCGTCGCCTTCGGCTGAAGGCCACCAGGCACGCGTCCAATCTGATTCAGAACCGCGCCCCGGACCTCCCTGAGCAGAGGGGGACCTCGCTCTTGGCTCTCCGCCTGGCTACTCCAGACGTGCGGGGCGCCATGCCTTGGCCCAAGATGCTGGACCGTCGAGGACCACTAGGCTAGTCTGCCCACGCCCTGCCCACCCACGCAGGAAGGCTTGCCCGTGAGTGCCCGGGATGCTACAATGCCGTGCGTATGCCATTGCCTTGGGGGTGCCACGCAAGCAGAAGGCACTCTTGTACGCCGCGAGTGCGGTTCGAGCGAGACCGGGTATGACCAGCAGAACCAGAGGGAGAACAACGCCTCGAAAGTTGGCCCGGTTTGGCGTACGGCCGGAGCGACTGACCTGGGTCCTGATCTCGGCGTTCTTCGTCGTGGCCTTCGTTCTCAGGGCATGGGGAGCCCGGTTCGGCCTGCCCGAGTACGTCTACCACCCTGATGAACACGCCATAGTGGACCGGGCGGCAGCCATCCTGCGAACCGGCGACTACAGCCCCCACTGGTTCAACTACCCCTCGGCCTACATCTATCTCCAGGCCCTGAGTTACATCCCCTACTTCCTCATCTCAGCGGCTACTGGCTTCGGCAACAGTATCCCCGACCCGGCGCCGTACGATTTCTACTTCGCGGGCCGTCTGATGACGGCCTTCGTGGGCGCGCTGACGGTGCCTTTCGTCTACGCCCTCGGCGCGCGGCTGTTTGACTGCAGAACTGGGCTCCTATCGTCTGCACTCCTCACGTTCTGCCTGCTCCATGTCGTCCACTCCCACTACGTGACCACCGACGTGCCCGCGGCCCTTTTCGTCACCGGGTCTCTGCTCTTTTGTAGCCTGGTCCTACAGAGCTCAGAGAAGAGGTACACCGTCCTGGCCGGACTCTTCGCGGGACTGGCAGCGTCCACCAAGTACCCCGCTGCGGTGGCGCTGCTCCCCGTGCTCATGGCCGAGCTGCTCACGCGCTCAACCCGCCAGGGGCATAATCTGGCTCTGCGGTTTGGCCTGAGCGTGGCCGTTTTCGCCGGGGGATTCCTGTTGGGCACCCCCTATGCCGTTCTGGAGTTGAGCACCTTCCTCAGCAGCCTGGCCTCCGTGCTGGGCCACTACGGGGCCAGCCAGCCGGGGTTCGAAGGCGGCAACACCTGGCTGTGGTACCTCCGAGAGACGCTCACCAGCGCTGATGCGCTGATAGTCGGGCTGGGGTTGGCCGGCATCGTGAGGGGTGTGGTCAAGCACCGGCGAAGCGACCTGGTGTTGCTCTCCTTCCTCGTGCCCTACTACGTGCTCACCTCCTTGTGGCGCGTCAGATTCGAGCGCAACCTGGTGGCCCTCCTTCCGCTGCTCGTGGTGCTGGCCGCCCGCCTCCTGGTGGACGCCGTCTCGCGGTTGGGGACCAGGTGGCCAGCCCTGCGGAAGTGGGAACTCCCCCTCCTCGCCTGCGTGACCGCGGCGGCCGCCCTAATGCCCGCCAGGGCGGTCCTGGACTTCGACAGGGCCCTCTCCCAGAGAGACTACCGTACCCTCGCCGCCGAATGGGTCAACGCCAACGTGCCGGCGGGGTCGAAGATTGTCACCGAGGCCTTTTCCATACCCCTCGACGAGGACCGCGTCGAGGTGGTCCACTTGGTGCGGATCGACAGCCAGGACCTGGAATGGTATGAGCGGGAGGGAATCGAGTACGTGGTCGTCAGCGACGGCCAATGGCGCATACTATTCGAGCAACCGGAGAGGTATTCCCACGAGATAGCGATCTACGAGGAGATCCTCGACCACTCGACCATTGTTCAGGAGTTCCCTGGCGAAGTTCCTGGGTCCCTGGGTCGTGGCTATCCGACCATACCCATCTACCACTTCCCCAATGTGTCCATCCTGAGACTGGAACCAAACACGGCTCGCTGACTGAATTGGCGGCAGCTACTCAGAGAGCTTCACCCCTCTCAGCCGCAGGCTGTTGCTCACCACAAAGATGGAGCTGAAGGCCATGGCTGCTGCCGCCATCCAGGGCACCAGGATACCCAGGGCAGCGATGGGAATGCCCGCGGTGTTGTAGGCGAAAGCCCAGAACAGGTTGCCCTTGATAGTCCCCATCGTCTTCCTGCTCAACTGGATGGCCTGGGGCACGCTGCGCAGGTCCCCCCTCATGAGCACGATGTGCGCCACCTCTATCGCTACGTCGGTGCCGGTGCCGATGGCCATGCCGATGTCCGCCTGAGCCAACGCCGGTGCGTCGTTGATGCCGTCGCCCACCATGGCCACCACGTGACCCTCGTCCTGGAGCTTCTTCACCTCCTGGGCCTTGTCCTCGGGCAGCACCTCCGCCAGCACCCGGTCGATGCCCACCTGGTCGGCTATGGCCCGGGCGGTGCGTTGGTTGTCTCCGCTGAGCATGACGACCTGGAGCCCCATGTCGTGAAGCCGGGCGACCGCCTCGATGGACCCTTCCTTGACCGTGTCGGCTACGGCGATAATGCCTTCAACCTTGCCATCGAGCGCAAGCAACATGGTAGTCTTGCCCTCCGACTGAAGTCGGTCCACCTCCGCCGCCGCCGGCCCCAGGCCAATGGCATGATTCTGCATCAGGGTCCGGTTCCCCAGCAGGACCTTCTTTCCATGCAGTGACACCACAACGCCCTGCCCGGCAACAGCCTCGAAGTCCTGGGCTTCGTCCAGAACCAGGCCTCGCGCCTCTGCAGCCTCTACGATGGCCTCTCCCAAGGGGTGTTCCGAGCCCTTCTCGGCGCTGGCCGCCAGCCGCAGCACCTCATCCTCAGCGACGGAGCCATGAGCCACGACGTCCGTCACCCGTGGGTGCCCCTGGGTGATCGTCCCCGTCTTGTCTAGCACCACTGTGTCCAGCGTTCCAGCCCTCTCCAGACTCTCGCCGCTCTTGATCAGGATACCCCGCTCAGCACCCTTTCCGGTGCCCACCATCACCGCTGTGGGTGTGGCCAGACCCAGGGCACACGGACAGGCGATGACCAGCACCGCCACCATGTTGATCAACGATCGTTCCAGGCTCGCCCCACCCAGGAGAAACCAGGCCAGGAAGGTGAAAACGGCAATCCCGATGACGGCAGGCACGAAAACCCCTGCCACCCTATCGGCCAGCCTTTGCACCGGCGCCTTGCTCCCTTGAGCCTGCTCCACCAGTCGCACAATCTGCGCCAGGACAGTGTCCTTGCCCACCTTGGTGGCCTGGAACTTGAAACTGCCGGTCTTGTTGATGCTGGCTCCGATGACCTCGTCGCCCACCTCTTTCCCCACCGGCAGGCTTTCGCCCGTGATCATGGACTCGTCAACCGACGAGCGACCCTCCACCAACGCCCCGTCCACCGGTATCTTCTCCCCAGGGCGAACCACGACCAGGTCGCCTACCGAGACCTCCTGCACAGGCACGTCCATTTCCTGCCCATCCCGGATCACGCGGGCGGTCTTCGCTCGCAGACCCAGCAGTCTCTTCATGGACTCAGATGTCCGGCCTTTGGCCTTGGCCTCCAGGTACTTGCCCAGGATGATCAAGGTGATGATCAAGGCCGCGGTCTCGTAGTAGACGTGCCCGCTGATGAGGAAGGTCGCTGCCAGGCTGTAGAAGTAGGCTGCCGAGGAGCCCATGGCGATCAGTGTATCCATGCCAGCCGAGCGCTGCTTGAGCGACTTCCAGGTCCCGCGATAGAACTGCCGGCCAACGTAGAACTGCACAGGTGTGGCCAAAGCAAGAAGGGCGTACTTGCCCCAATCAAGCATCGGCAGCAGGTGCAGATCCATTCCCATGGACAGCAAGAAAGTGGGAATGGTGAAAATGAGGCCAACGATCAGCAGATGCCTTTGTCGCCTGATCTCCTCCTCGCGTGCCCGGGCCTCGACGTCCTCGGCCTGCATCTCATCCTCAACCAGGATGACGCCATAGCCGGCGTCCTCGATCGCTCTCTTGAGAGTCTCCAAGCCCACCACAGACGGTACATATTCGACACTGGCCTTTTCACTGGCCAGATTGACGTCGGCCCGCAGAACACCGTCCACCTTCCTCAAGGCGCGTTCCACGTTCTGCACGCAGTTGGCGCAGGTCATCCCTGTGATCGGCAAGTCTATGGTGGCCGTGGCCACATCGTACCCGGCATCGCGGATGGAGCCCACGAGACCCTCGCCCCCCACCAGGCTGGGGTCGTAGCTGATGACCGCCTTCTCACTCGCCAGGTTGACTCTGGCTTCTCTTACACCCTGGGTTT
>Ga0299915_10001513_pt1 | contig 17250 bp, 16 predicted proteins | sample RVTome_13_FD_200263 | JGI IMG/M metagenome (GOLD analysis project Ga0299915, IMG submission 200263) | Soil microbial communities from uranium-contaminated site in the Upper Colorado River Basin, Wyoming, United States - RVT92D227 (version 2) ... | reverse complement strand
CTGCATTTTACATTGATTGATCCTGACAGACAAACATCCGAAGTGTTGAAGAGCAGAGTCAAGAGATGCAAGGAGGCTGGCACGGATGCCATTATGGTCGGGGGCTCAAGTTCCATTCGTCAATCGTTGCTCGATGGGACAATCAGAACCATCAAGAACGCCGTGGATCTCCCTGTCATCCTCTTTCCAAATTCGGCTGCAACCGTATCGAAATATGCGGATTATATTTTTTTCATGTCGCTTCTTAACGCGGACGACCCCCGCTTTCTTATAAAGGAACAGGTGCGAGCAGCACCGTTCATTGAAAAGGCGCAACTTTGTCCCATATCGATGGCCTATATTGTCATCAGCACGAGTCGACGGCCGACCGCCATAGAGAGAAGGGTGAAACTGGACATTATTAGCGATGAAGATGATAAGAAGGCTCTGAATTATGCTCTCGCCGCTCAATATCTTGGCATGAGCTGCGTTTACCTTGAAGCGGGTTCAGGCGCAGACAGGCCCGTCCCTCTTCAGATCATCAAAGCCGTTAAGAACAAGATTCATGTGCCTTTAATTGTAGGAGGAGGAATACGAAGAGCCGGACAAGCGAAGAATATTGCCGAAGCCGGTGCTGATGTTATTGTGACGGGAACAATCGTCGAACAAGATATCTTAAGGCTAAAAACAATCATCAACGTCATCAAAAGATCATCATTCAAGAAATAAGTTAAAGAAATGCTCCGGACTTTTGTCGGCTATTTAAGGTTGATGAGGATTCACAATTGTCTGATGGCCTTTTTTTCCATCATCGTGACATCATTTTTTGCATCCCGATCTTTTCCTATCAGGCCTCGGGTCCTTCTCGGGGCCATCATGACGTTATTCATCATGGGTGGAGGGAATGCGCTCAATGATTATTTCGACGATAAGATAGATGGACTTAACAAGCCCGAGAGGCCCATTCCTTCCGGTTTGATCACGCAGAAAAAGGCCCTGGTTTTTTCAACAGCTCTCTTTTTTATCGGCGTTGGATTGAGTTTCTCTCTAAACCGCTTGGCCATGTCCATCGCTATCGTCAACACCTGTCTCTTGATCGTCTACGCTCGATACTCAAAAACCATGTTTTTCGCCGCCAATGTCTTGATTGCCTTGATGACGTCTTCCGTCTTTATTTTTTCAGGAGCCATTCTTCATATGATCAACCTCAACATGATCGTTTTGGCTTCAAGTGCGTTCTTTGTCATGATGTCCAGGGAAATCTTAAAGGACATCGAAGACATCCGGGGGGACAGCCGGTCGGGGGCATTGACGCTTCCGATAAAACTCGGAGTCAAACGGGCAAGAGCCGTTTCAACGATCTTTATTCTTCCGGCTATTCTTTTGATTTTTCTGCCCTACATCTTCAAGACGATGGATAGCCCTTACCTGGGCTTGATCCTCCTTGCGACAATGGCTCTCATTTTTTCTTTTTTTCTTCAGCCCAAAAAATCGCAAAAGGTCATAAAGTTGGCAACGGTGATTGTCTTGACGGCATTCCTCGTGGGGTCTTTTTGATCGCGGTCGATCACGGGAAAATGGACGCCTGCGCAAACATTAGCCAAAATGGCGATGACTCCGGATCATGACGTTCCTTCTGGAATCTGTCTAACACCTTCCCGGCGTCGGTTCCTGGCGATCGCCCACCTGACCGTCCTCTTGAGCTATGTGATCATCAACCGGCTCATGAGCCACCTGGGCGGCGGCACAACTTTTGACACCGTGTTGGACCGCTATGTGCCCTTTTGGCCTGCCTGGGTCTTCCCATACTTACTGGCCGTTATCTGGTGCGGAGTGTTCGTTTTGTGGGCCTTCATGGCCATAGAAGACACCCTCTATGTGGCTTTCATAATAGGCTGGATCTGTGCTTGCCTGATCGGCTACGGCATCTTTCTCTTCCATCCTATATATATGGTCCGCCCCGAGGTTGCCGGCACCGGCTGGGCGGAGTGGTGGATACGCATCATCTATGCAGCTGACCGGTCAACCAACGTCTTCCCCAGCCAACATATGTGGGACACGGTGATCATCACGCTCTTCTTGAGTCGTTGGAAGCCTGCCTGGCGCCGGCCGTTGTGGGGTTTCACGCTCATCGTGGGCCTATCGGTCGTTTTCATCGGCCAGCACTGGATCATGGACGTCATCGGCGGCACCGTCCTAGGGGTGATCGGCTATTATTTAGGCTTAGCCATAGCGGCACGTCTGAGCCCGCTCCCCTACCGCCGTCACAGGCGGCCCGGCCAATGAAAACTTGCCTCGGGGTGAAGTCCCCATATCGATCGTCTTTCGCCAACACCTCGATTTATCGGTTATGTGGATGGGGCATATTCTTTCTATGCCAGAAAATTGGCGAGACCTTCGAAAAAAGCACGGGCTTCTTCCGACAAACCTGCGTTTATCAGGCAGGACTGTCCTTCGTGAAGTTTTTGGCGGGCAAGCCCTTTAACATAATCCACGGCTCCCGAGGCATAGAGGGCTTCAACGGCCGCGTTCATCGTTCCTCGATCGGCTTTGTCGTTACCTAACGCTGAAAGAAGTATGTGTCTTTGCTTTTGGCTGGCAATTTCAAATGCTTTTATCATGAGTAAAGTGTATTTGCCTCTCCTGATATCAGAACCGAAAGCATGTCCTTTAAGTCCCGGGCTGATGTCCATGAGATCATCCTGCAATTGAAATGCCGTTCCGATGCTGATGGCATATTGAGATAGGGCGTTCAACGGCCGCGCGGTTGCGCTGCCAAAAATGGCTCCAACCTGAACGGCGGCCCTGAACAGATGAGCTGTTTTTGATTCGATCACTCCCAAATAATCATTCTCCGTGATATCCCTTTTCAGCTCTGAAAGAATATCCAGCATCTGGCCTTCACAGATCACCCGGTACGTCTGATTGATAATATCCAAAGCTTTCCTGATCTTGTCCGCGTCAAAAGGCGAATTGGTGAAACAATTTTCAGTCAACGCGTAGAGAATATCCCCTTGCAAAATGGCCAGCGAAACACCAAATCTCTCGGACATTTTCCGAAAAATTTGACCTTCGTATTTTTTTTCCCCGTAATCTTTCAGAAATAATTCATCGAAATGCTTGTGCGTGCTGAGCATCCCTCTTCTCTCGCTATCCTCGTCCATGATGTCATCATGAATCAGAGAAGAGTTGTGGAACAATTCTATCCCGATAGCGGGCAAAAAGATCTTTTTCTCATCTTGATCACACACGGCTTTGAAAGCCATTATGGTCATGGCGGGTCTGAGCCTTTTTCCTCCCCTGAGCACAAATTCTTTAAGATAAGAATAGCTGGACTTTATGAAATCTTTTGAATCGAGAATCTTTTCATCAAAGAGAGTTTTTAACCCGGAATCGATGATCTCTTTGTATTTTTCTAATGTCTTTTCAAAATCCCTTTTTGATGCTCTCGATAACATCATTGATAATCTAAATTTTATTTCATGGATACGGACTTATGGAAGTGAACGATCGTCCAGGCTCCGTCTCTTTTTTCGAGAACCCAGGTGCATCGCACCGGAAGAGAAATGGGATTCTCTCCCATTTTAGCCGCAAGGTTCCATAGGCATGTCCCCCAACCGAGTTTCGCGTCCGCTGAAACATGAATCTTCAGATCCGCGACGTCGATTTGAGTCTCCGAAAGCGCGGCATTCTGGCCTTCCATAACCTGTTTAAGGGCCTCCCAGCCGATAACGGGTTCCCCCATGGCGCCAAAATTGACCATATCCGGATCTTGAGCGACGCATTTGCCGTAGAGGTCCATATCTTCCTTTTCCACGCCGGCAACGTAATTATCAAGGACGGATTTGATCAGAGACTTTTCGGCTTCAATATCAACAGGAGGCAATGCCTTTTGGCAGCCGAGAACGAACAAGAGTCCAAAACACAAAAGCAGCCATAATGATTTTTTCATTTGTTCCCCTCATTCCTTATATTTCACGGGTTCATCATATAACTTGAGGATTTGATAATCAATAACAAGAACGTGAAACAGGGTCGTTGGACATCCAATGTATCGCCTTTTCAAATACGACCCAATCCGCCTCCGTCATCCTGTCAGGAGTGAACAGGCATATCCCCGAGGCGCCGTTTTTCATCGATTCCCTTATGGCGGCTGCCAATTCTTCAGGCACTAAACCGTGGTTTTCTGGGTCGGGTTCATGGGCCTTATTTTCGGGGTCGGGACAAATGAACAAGCCGCTGTAGACCGGTTTTTTATGGTCAAGCGCGGTTACGGCCTCTTTGCACACCTCGCCTATCCACTTTGTCCCCTCGAGATAAAAATCGTTGTAATTCATCGGAAAGAAGGCGTCGATCTCCCATTTGTCCCATTCCTGCCTGACGATCTTCTTGGCAACGGAACCAGGGCCCGGGAAAACGGCGGCATTGATCCGTTTGTTCTTGGCATGGACCACTTTCGTCAAGCGATTGACGAGGTTCGTGATGAGGTCGTAGCGGAATTGTTTCCACGCTTCCACCTGCGAAGGATCTTCGACGGCCTTGATATCGATACCGGTTTGGGCTTTGAAGTCCGAAACGCACTTGTCGCAATAGCAATAGTCGAATTGCGGAACCTCCTTGTCCATGACCAAACCATATTTTTTCCATAAGCCGCGGGCAAGAATGACGTCCGGAAACCGGATGAAATCCAGGTGGATGCCGTCCACCTCCGGGATGTCCGCAATACGGCCATACAATCCTTCCAGGAATTGATTAACCTCTTCACGATCCGGGCAGACAAATTGGTAATGGGCGACATAGGCGGGTTTATCATAGGCCGATTCGCCGAGGCCGTTCACGGCATACCACTCCCGTTTCAGTTTGGGATTATTTTGTTGGATGAGCGTTGGGATCCAGGCATGAAACTCCATGCCCGCATCTTTGACGATTTTCCCGACGCGTTGGTATGTCTCGGGGTCCTGCCCGGCTGAATACATCAATCCGTCGATCCCCTTCCTTTTCAGGTCGGTGAACTTCGCTTTCAGTTCTTTGTCTGTGGCTTTCCCGGGTCCCCCCAGCCATGCGTAGCATGGAATTTTAGTTTCGTGACGAGGACTGCATGACATCATGAAGATCATAACGCTGAGGGCGACTCGCCTGTTCATAATTCCTGATTTTTTAACGAAAGAAGCATTTCTCATGAGCAAAGTTGATTTTAGCGGGCGTGAAAAAAATCTTGATTTGGAACCGGCGGGGAGTCTGAATTTAGTGTTCATATCCTTACTTCTTAATCTTCCGGTTCTCCCCGGTCATCGGCACAAAGCGGACAAGCGTGACGTCTTCGGTTTCCATCCTGCCCCTGGCCTTTCGGACGGCCAGGAGCGTCTGGGCGCCTCCGCTTTCATCGACCGGGATGACCATCCGGCCGCCCTCCTTGAGCTGGGCAAAGAGGGGCTCCGGAACTTGGCGAGCGGCGCATGTCACGATGATGGCGTCAAAGGGCGCCTTGTCCGGCCAGCCAAAAAAGCCATCCCCGCATTTCACCTCGACGCGTGCGCAGCCGAGCTGACTCAGGAAGTCTCCGGCTTTTTTTGCCAGGGTGGCATTGATCTCGACCGTGTAAACGCGGTCGGCAAGATGAGCTAAGACCGCGGCCTGGTATCCCGATCCGGTTCCGACCTCGAGCACCTTCTCCTTTCCCTTGAGCTTGAGGCACTGCGTCATCAGGGCGACGATGTACGGTTGCGAGATTGTCTGCCCCTCGGCAATGGGAAGAGGATAATCCTCATAAGCCTCCGGCCGAAAAGGAAGGCCGACGAAAAGGTGCCGGGGGACCTTTCCCATGACGTCGAGGACTCTTGGGTCGGTGATGTCCCGGGCTTGGAGTTGCTTCTCCACCATGGCCTTCCGTTTTTTTTCATAATAGGCATCGTCCTGATTGCCGAAACCGGCGAGCGAAACGAGGATGGGGATAAGGGAAAAAAGCGATGCGGAGAAGACTCGCCTTTTGACCACGCCGGAAATATACGGCCCCGGCGCGGCAATGTCAATCCCGTCCAGGGCCGAAGCTTTTCATGCTCTTTTCGCGGAAAACCCTTCCGCACCGGCCGACAGATCACAGGCTCCCCCTCTCCATGATCCCGAAAGCTTAGACATATTCCCTGTTACCCTCGGCCGCCTCAAGCATGACCGGTTCGAAGAGATGGGAGGGCGGAGGCCTATCGACAACGAATATCGATCCCCATGTCGTTCACGCCGCCCATTGCGGGCATCGGAAATGATTGGGTGATCGAAAAATTGTCGAAACGATTTGGATCAGAACTTGATGACCAGTTTAAACGCTTGCCTCTCGCCTGTGGGAGCGTTCCCTTCGGCAAACGTCCGCGGAACGTCTTCAAGTTTGATTTCGGTCAGCCAGTTTTTCACCTGGAACCGACCGCTTTCAAGCCAGCTGAGGGCCAGGGGGTAATCGCCCGTCGTAAAGTTCGAGCTCGTCGTAATCCTGCGCTCGCCTCCGAGACGGAGAAAGTTCACCGGCATCTCCTGGTCGTGGACGGCCATATTGACGAGCGTCCCGCTCCTGCCGAGAAGTTTCAGCCCAAGGTCGAAACTGTCTTTTGTGCCTAGGCTGTCGAAGACGCTACCGAACCCTTCAGGGGCCAGAGACGATAGTTCGTCTGCAATCCGGCTGGGACTCTTGCCGCGTACGTCTACGACGACATCGATCCCCTGCTCCCGGGCGACGTCCAGCGCCACATCGGCGATGTCGGTGATAACGACCTTGTTCGCTCCAAGGTTTCGCGCGGCCTGGGCGATGCCGTTGCCGGCGGGGCCCGCTCCCATCATCAGGGCGGGCCTGCCCGGCTGAACATCTCCCTGATGGGCGACGTGAACGCAGACGGCGAGAATGTCCATCATCGCCGTTTCCTCGTAAGTCAGGCGATCCGGTATCACGAAGCATCCGCCGGCCCAAGCAGGGACATATTCGGCATACGCGCCCGGGTAGAAGTCTCGCTTCCCCCACCCCTGACCGTGACCAAGGTGCATGGTGTTGGGACAGAGGTGAGTTCGTCCCGAACGGCACTCGGAACACGTCCCGCAAACCTTCGAGCATATCGGAGCCACCCGCTTCCCCAGAAGATGCTCGTTTTTCTTGTTGGCGACGGCCACAACCTCGCCCGTGGACTCGTGGCCCAGGACGATGTTCGGGGGGTTGTCCATGCGGCGTCCGAGGGTGTGCTGAGCCCAGGGGTTCTCACCCGCGTAGTAGCGAAAGTCAGAGCCGCAAACCCCGCAGGCGGCGACCTTGACGAGCGCCATGTCAGGATCGTCGTAGGACTCGAAGGGCCAGATAGGAATGTCTCGATAGGTCAGTTTTCGCGGCGCCTCGAGCACGACCGCCTTCATGGTGGATGGCAGGATTCGGTTTGTGATCATATTGTTCCTACACTCCTGAGAATGCGGAAAAACCGCCGTCGATGGGAACGACGATCCCGGTCACAAAAGCCGACGCGTCGGAAACAAGCCAGACCAGAGCACCGGCCAAATCCTCGGGCCTGCCGAAGCGGCCCATCGGCGTATGGGCGATGATCGTCGCGCCTCTTGCGGTCAGCTCGCCGGTTTGCTCGTCGGTCAACAGGAACCGATTCTGGTCGGTCAGAAAGAAGCCGGGAGCGACCGCGTTGACCCGGATATGGAGCGGGGCGAAATGCGCCGCGAGCCACTGGGTGAAGTTGGAGACACCGGCCTTTGCGGCGGAGTAGGCGGGGACCCTGGTGAGAGGCCTAAAGGCATTCATCGATGAGACGTTGAGGATGACTCCCCCGCCGCGTTCCGCCATCATCCTGCCGAATGTCTGGGTCGCAAGGAGCGTTCCGAGGAAATTGAGGTTGAAGACGAACTGAATGCCGGCGGCGTCGAGGTCGAAAAACGTCTTGAGACCGTCGGCGGCCTCGATAAGGTCCTTGCGCTCGAGAGTCTCTTTGGATGTGGTCGCCTTGGGGTCGTTTCCACCCGCTCCGTTGATCAGAATGTCCACGCCTCCGAGTTCATGGACCACTCTCGCCTTGGCGGCCTCCAGGCTCTCTTTGTCAAGGACATCACAGGGCACGCCGATGGCCCGGTCCCCTTTATCGACGATCTCCCTTGCGGCTTCGATTGAGGCCCCTTCACGAAGATCCAGGAGGGCGACGGACACTCCGCGCTCTGCAAGAGCCCCGGCCATTGACCTGCCCAAGACCCCTCCGCCACCCGTTATGACGGCTGTCTTTCCGTTCAGCCCGAAGATATCGCTTGTCATCCCAGCACCTCATCTACGGCTTCCTCAAAGACCTGCGCCGATTCCATAAGGGCGTCTTCGGCGATCGTGAGCGGCGGAGCTATCTTTAGGCACTCGCCGGCTATTCCGACCGGCGCGAACATCAGAAGGCCCTTGCGGACGCACGCGGTGTTTATCGCCATGGCCGTATCCGGGTCGGGAGTCCTTGTGCCGGGCTTGACGACCTGGATGCCCGCGACCAGCCCTTTGCCGTGCAAACACCCAAGCCTCTCCGGCTGCTTTTTCTGAATCCTGTCCAGTCGAGGCATAAGGATTTCGCCCATCCTGGCGGCCCGGTCCGCAAGGTTCTCTTTTATGAGAATCTTCATATTGGCTATGGCGGCCGCCACCGGCAAGGGAGAAGCCGAGTGCGTGGATGTCATCGCGCCGGGCGGGTAGAGCCCCATGATGTCATCCCGGCCTATGACCGCTGAAATCGGCAGAGAGGAGGATATGCCTTTGCCGCAGCCGATGAGGTCCGGTTTCACGTTGTAGTGCTCGAAGCAGAACATCTTGCCGGTTCTGCAGAAACCCGACTGGACCTCGTCGAAGATCGTGACGATGTCGTTCTCGCGGCAGAATTCCTCAAGCCGCTTAGCATACTCGACCGGGAGGAAGTCCGGCCCTATTCCCTGGTAGCTTTCGGTCATGACTCCGGCGATCTCGTCCGGAGCTATCCCTTTCTCCCTGATCGTAGAGAGGAAGAGATCGAAGCTGGTGTTCTCGTTCTTGTAGCCGTCCGGAAACGGGACCTGGACGAAGGTGGGATCGCGGTTGACCATCCATGTCTTCTGCTTCTCCATGCCGCCCGCAAGCTGCGCGCCCATCGTCCGGCCGTGAAAGGCGTTTTGGAAAGAGACAAGGTATTTCCGCCTGGAGCCGTACTTCTCGAGGGCATAGGTCTTGGCGAGCTTGATGCAGTTTTCGGTGGCTTCGCTGCCTGTCGAGAGAAGAAACACCTTGTAAGTCTCCGGGTCCGGGGCGAGCGACTGCAGCATCCCGCAAAGCTCAGCCCTCTGCTCGTGGACGAACACATAGCTGGCGACGAGGCCCTGAGAAAGGATGCTTCTCAGGGCCTCCTTGATCTCGGGCCTGCCGTGCCCGGCGTTGGCCACCAGGACACAGCTCGACCAGTCTATCCAGCGGTTTCCCCACCTGTCATGGATGATGAAGTCCTCGGCTTTATGCCAGATAACAGGCGGCTGACCCATCATGGACTGCGGCTCGCTGGCCAGGAGCGCCTCGAAAATTGGGATAGACTCCGGCACCGGGATCTTCGTCTTTATGGTTCTGTATTTCGTTTCGACGCGCGGCACGTCCACCGGAGTCAGATCGTAACCCGCCATATTTCTACCTCAACCGAACCACATTGCCGGTATTTATGCTCTCATGCACGGCGACGGCTATGCGCGTGACCTCAAGCCCGTCCTCCCCGGATGCCCAACAGCCTTTGAGGTCATTCAGGCTTCCGCCGTTCTTAAGAAATGCGACATTATAGGCGAAGTCTTCAAGGCTCTCGATGCCATAGCCGCTGAGCACCTTGCGGCCGTATTTGTCGAAGCCCTCGCGTTTGAAGTTGTTGTTGTAAGTGGCCATCCCCTCCCGGATCAGGCAAGAGCGGGAGCCCCGGTCCTGGCTGTCGCACTCGAAGACGCCCTTTGTGCCGACCACTCTTATCGCCTGATTCACCACGGCCTCGAACCTTTTAGGCAGCACCCAGCCTGTGTCGAACGCGAAACCGGCGCCGTTTTCGAAGTCCACTTTGGCGTTTATGCAGTCGTAACTGTCGATTCCGTAATCCCTGAGCAGCGTGTTCTTGGTCCCGGTGGCGTAAACGCGCTTCGCCTCCGATTTGATGATCCAGCGCACGAGATCGTAGAAGTGCACTCCCAGAAACCAGGCCGGAGAGGAGTTGGGCGCCCAGTGCGGGAACCACTCGCTCGGCACTTCGATACGGTCCTCCATATAGGCGCTGCCATAAAGGATGTCGCCGAGGTCGCCGGACCGCACGCGACGCTCGATGGCCTGGTGATCGGGGTCGTATCGCTTATGGAAGTCGACTTGCAGCAGGACACCCGCGTCTTTGGCGGCCCGCACCATCTCGGCACAACCCTCGACGGTCACGTCCAGAGGTTTCTCCACCAGCACGTGTTTCCCCGCCATGGCCGCCGCGACGGCGATCTCGCGGTGGAGGTGATCGGGAGTGGCGACGCTGACCGCGTCCAGGTTCTCTTTATTGAGCATTTCGCGAAAGTCGGCATAGACGGCGCAGCCATAATGCTGAGCACGAAGTTCTTCCGCCCTCTTGGGGCTTGCCTCGGCGATGGCGGCAAGTTCGGCGATGCCGGTATAACCGAGCTGTGTGAACACGTCCAGGTGCATCTGACCGAACTTCCCCGCGCCCACGACGGCTATTCTAACGGGCATCCTGTTCCTCCTGCTTCTCACTCCTCAACGCCGCACCAATCAACAAGGAACTTCACGAGCACCTCGGCGGCGAGGAGGATGTCGCCCATTCTTATTTGTTCGTCCGGCGAGTGGGCGTGGCCGAGGTCGCCGGGGCCGAAGACGATCGTCGGCATCCGTCCCCTGTGGTAAAACAGCCGCCCGTCACAGGAAGCCACCCAACCCTTGAGCTCCTGACGACCCAATACCGATTCGGCGGCCTGATGAAAACACTCGACGGCCGGATGCTCGACGGGAGTCTCGAACGCCTCGTTGTGGAGCCGCGCGAACTCGAAGCTGTAGTGTTCCCGCGCCCAGGGAGTGGCTTTGGACTCTATCAGGTCACGTATCTCTTCCCGGATCCGCTTGATATTGCGATTCGGAAGAAACGCTATTCCGCCCTCGACGACGCATTCGCCGGGAACTGTCGAAGGCCAGTCGCCGCCCCGGATCCGGCCGATGTTCACGACGACCGGGCTGGGATCGTCGGGAAATCGCGGTTGGCCTTTCGATTCGTCTCTGAGAAAAGACTCGTACTCTTTGAGTATCGAAAGCAAGCCCAGCATTTCATCGAGGGCGTTCACGCTCTCCCGGTATCGGCCCATGTGAACGGATTTTCCGGTCACGCCGAGCTTGAACCAGACGGCTCCTCGGTTCGCGGGACAGACGCCCAGGCCGGTCGGCTCGAGCACGACCGCGGCATCGGCTCGATTTCCCTGGATAATGGTCGAAAGAGAACCGTTACCGCCGGCCTCTTCCTCGACCACAAACTGTGCCTGCACGTCTCCTTTGAGCCGGATGTTGAGTTCCTTGAGAGCGGAAAGCGCGAGCAGGATGGTTGCGACCTGGCCCTTGGCATCGCATGCACCTCGACCGTAGACGACTCCATGTTCGAACCTTGCATCAAACAGCTCATCCGGCCCGGGGACCACGTCGGTATGCGAGTTAAGGATGGCGCTTCTTCCGCCGCCCGAGCCGGGCAGGTTCACCAATATGTTAGGCCGCCCTTGGTAGCTCTCGTGTTCGGGGACTATTGTGTAGTCCGCATCACTCACAATGTCCTCACAGACATGGGCAAGCTCCGCGGCAAAGTCGGCACTTGCGAGGAGACCATGCAGGTGCTCCTGCACATCGCACTCCGCCCCGGTTATGCTGCGAAAGGCTATCAGCCGGCAAAGGAGATCCCGCGCCCATTCTCCGCGCGATTGGATGTAAGACGAAGACTCTTCTTCAAATCCCATCGCCCGGCCGACTCCTTTCCATGCGCGTCACGCCCAGGCTCGCGCGTTTCGCCTATACTCTAGACGGAGCCTGCACGCCTTGTCAACCCGCTTCGCCGCAAATTCGGGGACACAATACCAATTTCCGAATTACCGGGTTTTCCAGGGAAAAATTTGCCTCGATTTTAAATTCGGAAATTGGTATTGTGTCCCCGAATTTGGTGTCCCCTATTTGGACCTAGCCGCTTTTCCAAAAACGGGGGAAAAAGCGGGGGACCTGGCCCATATACCGGCGGTATGCCGGTATTCGCTGCACCAGATCCATTTCCTCCAGGTGGGCCTGGACGAAAACAAAACCCCAGCCCAGGGCGCAGGCCGCGAGGGCCGGTGCTGACGGGCGCATTAGGGACAGGGCGATAAAATCCAGGAGGAGACCGCTGTAGATCGGGTGGCGGATATATTTAAACAGACCTCCGGCAACCAGCGTGTCTTTCTCAGTCGGTCGGAAGGACCGCAACCCGAGCAGGATGAGCGCCCAAACCATGAGAATCGTCCCGATCGTGAGAAGCCCCCAAGCCAAAGCCTTGATGACCGGGCCGGGCATAAAAAAAGCCGAGGCGGATTCCCTTGCGGCCAAGACGACTCCGAAGGCCCAAACCGGAATGCCTAGAATATTCCTCATGATAAACGTCGCCAGCCGTCCGCGGCGTTCACCCCAGCGCTGTGAATAATAATGCGTAAAGGCGCTCGCCCAGTTGAACGCAAACCCTATCAGCAAAGGGAAAAGGAAAAGAAACATCTGTTCATCTCCTTCTGGTCCAAGAAGCCATCCGTTGAACCCGGGATCAAACATAGCCCTGTCCGCCGGTCCTGTCAACGGGAGAGAGATCGATCACGGAGGTGAGGCGATGGATCGGGCAGGCGCCGGAATTCCACTTGGACGGAAAAGCGCTTCGGCCCCCCTCCGGCGGCCGCTCCTCTCTCTGTGGCATGTGGTATAATGAATAATTACCGAGCGATTTGTGGAGGCCCCATGAAAAAGATCGTTCTTGTTTTACCCATAATTCTAGCCGCCCTATCGGCATGCTCGCCCCATTTCCACCTGGACCTGTTGGGCCGGGAGAACCTCGAGGAAATCCTCCTCGCCGCGAGCCCGGCCAGGGAGAAAATCCTGATCGTCGACGTCGAAGGGATGATTTCGACGACGCTGGACACAGGCATCTTCTCCCGGGAAAAGAACGCCGTCTCCCGGGTCTTCGAGCGCCTCGAAAAGGCCGCTAAGGACCCCTGGGTCAAGGCAGTCATCCTGAGGCTCGACACCCCGGGCGGGGAAGTCACCGCAAGCGACATCATCTATCACGAGGTCCTTCGGTTCAAGGAACGGACGCGCCGGCCCGTCATCGGCCTGATGATGGGTGTCGCGGCCTCGGGAGGCTACTATATCGCCTCGGCCTGCGACGTCATCATGGCTCATCCCACGACCCTGACCGGAAGCATCGGCGTCATTTCCGTCTTCCCCAACGTCGAGCAGCTGATGTCGAAGATCGGCGTCAAGGTCAACGTCATCAAGTCCGGCCCGGCGAAGGATTCCGGGGGGCCCTTCCGGGACATGACGGAAGAGGAAAAGAAGATCTTCCAGGGGATCATCGACGAATACTACGGCGACTTTCTGGACGTGGTGTCCAAGAACCGGAAGGACAGGATCCCGGCCGAAAAGCTCCGGACGATCGCCGACGGCCGGGTCTACACGGCCCCGCAGGCCCTCAAGCTCGAACTCATCGACGCCATCGGGTATTTCGACGACGCCTTCCGCAAAGCCCTCTCCCTTGCTACCCTCCAGAGCGCCAAGCTCGTCTCCTACACCTACTACCCGAAGAACAAAACCAATATCTACGCCGGGCGGCTCGGCGACTTCTCCCCGCTCGATTCGAAAGTCCTGGAATCCACTTTGGCGGCCCTGAAAACGGGCTTCTATTATCTCTGGCTTCCGCAGACGCAGTGAGCGGCTCAAAATTGCCGATAGGACGTGCGTCGGAATTCCGGGAATCACCGGAACTCGGGGTCATCGCTTGAGAAGTGAGAATCCTATCGGTAATTAAGGGACACGAGCCTTTGTTGACAACTCGGGCCCGGCCTTTTAATGTAAAAGGGCCGCTCAAGGCATCTCATGGCCGTCCTGAAAATCGCCGCCGCCATCCTCGCTCCCGCCGCGTTCTGGATCGGCTATTTTTATTATAAGGACCGATTCCGTCCCGAACCGCTGGCCAACCTGCTCGTCGCCTACGCGATGGGATTTGCCTCCGGCTTCCTTTGCTACCGGTTCTACGCCCTGCTGGCCTGGGCCGGGATCACGGCGGATTTCCAGGCCATTCTGACCCGATCGTCGCCCGTGCAGTTTTTTTCCTACTCCGTCGTCTTTATCGGGATTATCGAAGAGACCTTCAAGTACCTGCCGTTTGTCCTGGTCGTCCTCAGGTTCAAAGCCTTCGACGAAAGAATCGATGGGATCGTCTACGCCGCGGCCTTGGCCGTCGGCTTTGCCAGCTTTGAGAACCTTGGCTATTTGCCGTTGATGAAAGGCATCGCGTTTCTTGGCCGCGCTTTTGCGACGCCGCTCACGCACACGGTCTTCGCGTCGATCTGGGGGTTTACCGTCGGACGGGTATTCCTGGCCAGGCGCTCGATCCTTGTCGCCTCCGTGGTCGGGATCGGCCTGGCTGGCCTTTGCCACGGCCTCTTCAATTACCTGACGTTCTCCCACACCTTGAGGTTTCTCTCCGCGCTTCTCATACTCGCCATATGGGCTTGGGGCATACGGATCCTGGAGAAGCAGGACGGCGGGGTCGGAAAACCATCTCACCCGGGCTGGAAACAAAAATTGCCAATTTGACATCGCCAAACGGCCGGCGATATATTGCCGTCGTGGTCGAGAGGAGAAGCAAGAATGAACAGGGCTGCAGCCAAATTATTATTGATGACGATCTTCGTCGTTTCAAAACTCTTATTCAGCGCCAACGGAGAGCAGATGGGAAAAGCGGTTTCAGCTTCTGGCTGCGAAAAAAATATTAGCAGCAAAACGAAAATCATCGGTTTTCACGTGGATATGAATATCAGCCAGTTCAGGGGCGATTATCTGAAGCAAGAACTGAAGATGCTGGCGGACCTGGGATATAACACGATCATCTGGGAAGTCGAGAATAATATCAAGTGGGAAACGTGCCCGGAGTGCGTTTCGCCGGATGCTTTTACGAAGGAAGAGTTCAAGGAGATCCTCGCCTGGAGCCGAAAGCTCGGACTTGAGCCGATCCCCCTGCTTCAGACGATAGGACATTGTGAATATGTCCTGAAGAATAAAAAATACGAACCGCTGAAGGAGCTGCCGGACAGGATCGACCAGTATTGTCCGCGGAATCCGGAGGTCGTGCCGTTTTTACAGAAATGGATCCATGAATACCTGGATGTTTTCGGAGACGTCAAGTTTTTTCATCTTGGCGCGGATGAAGCCTATTCGCTGGGAAAGTGTCCCCGATGCAGCGCCTACGCCGAAGAACATTCGCTTTCGGATCTTTTCATAAGCCATATGAACGCAATGACTCAGCCGTTGATTGAAAAAGGGATCCGACCGGTCATTTGGGGCGACATGATCCTTCATCACCCGGAGGCCCTGGATAAGCTCTCGAAGAAGGTCGTGATCTTCGACTGGCTGTATGACAGATATTGCGGCAGCGGGGAGGTCCAGGTTTGGGGTCAGGGTAACCGGGGAAGAGATGACCTTGATGCCGGGACCCTTGAGCGATTCGGCGTATTTCTCTACCCGTTCGGCGATGAACCGGGGCGGGATCCGGATCCTTTTTATACCGCGGATTATCTCGAAGCCCACGGATTCGACGTCGTCATCTGTCCGAGTTCGAGCAGCTATGGAGACAGCGTTTTTGCTCCGCGCGCGTTTTATCACATGAGGAACACCTACGATTCGTTCCACAAAGGCTTATCCGGAAAGCGGAAAGGAGCCGTTTTGACGAGCTGGACGGTCCACCTTTTCCCTTGGGAGCTTCAGGCCCCAACGATCGAGCTGCCGGATTTTATCATCAACAATCCGAATGGCAAAATAGACTCATATCAAGATGATTATGTGCGGAAACATTTCGGAGTCGACGATCCGCGGTTTTTTGCCGCCGCGGGACGGCTTGCGAAAAGAGGTTTGTTCAATTGGGCCGAAGACCTCGGATTTTTCAAGGACGCGCTCCCGGCCCCTAAAGAGTTCGTCGTGAACCGACTTGATGGGATCGCAAAAAAAGGCGAGCTTGCGGAGGAGTTGAAGACCTGCGAGAACAGGCTTGAAGAATATCGCAAAGGCTTCGCGATGTTCGGTGAAATTTTAAAAGTCGTCAAAAAAGGTCAGGATGAACTTAAATTCTGGGATCTCGCAGCCAGGAACCTCATCAACAGAGCTGAAGCCGGCAGAATCCTTTTAAAGAACAGGATGAACAGGGATGACCAGGACGCCAAGGCTGAAGCCGGGAAGATCCTGGAAAGGCTCCAAGTGCTTCGGAAGGAAACGGAAGCGGCTTATTCGACGCGGGTGAAGCCCTCGAGAACGAAAGAGATCATGCAGTGGATGTATGATTCCATGAAAACGGCCCTCAAAGAAGCCGGTCAATAGAAGAAAAAAATGGAAGGCCTGGAAAAGAACTCGCTAGGCGGCAGGATCGCGTCGCTCGACGCCCTTCGCGGATTTGATATGTTCTGGATCATCGGCGGAGATGCGATATGCCGAATTCTGCCGGCGATCAAGGATGCCCCTTTAACCCGGCTTCTGGCGCGTCAAGTCGATCATAATCCCTGGGCGGGATTCACTTTTTATGACTTGATATTCCCGCTGTTTCTTTTCATTATCGGTGCCGTTTTCCCGTTTTCACTTCTAAAGCGGATCGAAAAAGGGGAAAGCAAAAAACATCTTACCTTTCATATCGTCAAGAGGTCGCTGATATTGATCCTTCTGGGTCTTATGGCAGGCGGATTGCTGGAGTTCGATTTCGCCAACATGCGATGGACGGGTGTTCTTCAGCGAATCGGATTGTGCTATTTCCTGGTCTCGATCCTTGCGGTCAACACGAAATGGCGGACACAAGTCGGAGTTTTCGTCGGGATATTGCTTCTCTATTGGGCGGCGACAATGCTCATTCCCGTTCCTCATTTCGGGGCGGGGAATTTGACGCCGGAAGGATGCCTGCACTCGTATATTGACCAGAAGGTGCTGCCGGGAAGGATCTCCGCCGAATTTTATGGGCCTGGCGACAGCCTCGGAGT
>Ga0299915_10001510_pt1 | contig 17255 bp, 10 predicted proteins | sample RVTome_13_FD_200263 | JGI IMG/M metagenome (GOLD analysis project Ga0299915, IMG submission 200263) | Soil microbial communities from uranium-contaminated site in the Upper Colorado River Basin, Wyoming, United States - RVT92D227 (version 2) ... | reverse complement strand
GCGGGCCATCGCACGCTGGCTTCCTCGTTGCCCGGCCTGCCACGCGCCCCGACGAGCAGGCACCCACCACCGCCCTCTAACGTGACGCAGTAGTGCTAAAGCAGCCCAACGATGTCCCACGCTCGCATTGTCGCCGCCGGCAAGTACCTGCCGTCCAGCGCCGTCACGAACCTCGACCTCGTCGCGCGCCACGGGTTCTCCATGACCCCGGGATGGATCTCGGAGAAGACCGGGATCGTGGAGCGGCGCTATGCGGCGGAGCACGAGACCACCATCTCGATGGGGCAGGCGGCGGTGGCGGACCTCTTGCGGAAGGCCTCGCTCACGGACCTCGCCGTGGACGTGCTGATTGGCACGAGCAGCACATCCGAGCTGAGCGTGCCCGCGTGGCCCAACGCGGTGGCGGCGCACTGCGGCGTTCGGGCCGACCTGGTGTTCGAGCTGAACGCTGCCTGTGCAGCGTTCACCGCGGCGTTCGACGTGGCGAACCAGTACATCAGGAACGGTGCCGAGCGCGTGCTCGTCGTCTCGAGCGAGCTCGCGTCGCGTAGCCTCGTGTTTTCCGGTCCGGGCGATCACTTCAAGCTAGCGCCCCTGCTCGGCGACGGAGCCGGCGCGGTGCTGCTCGAGCGGAGCGACGAAGTTGGGGTCGAGGGAACGGGCAGGATGGCGCTCGCCGAGCATTGGCGGAACGTCGTGAAGTCGCACGTCGCCACACCAGAGTTTCGCGATCTGGCGACGGGTGTGTTTCTGTACTTGAACGAGGGTGGCATCAGCGACGCGTACGTCCGTGCCCCGGCGGAAGCCGCTCGGCTCGCGCTGTCGCGCGCTGCGGTTACCACGGACGACATTCGATGGCTGGTCACCCATCAACCGAGTGTCAACATGCTTACCCAGCTGCGCGAGCAACTCGGCATCCCGGCCGAGCGGCATCTCGTCAACGTCCGGCACTACGGCAACACCAACTCGGCATCCGTGCCCATCGCGCTCGATGAGCTGATCGGTCGTGGGTTGATCACTCGTGGTGATCGGATCCTGATGATCGGGATGGGAGCCGGGTTCCAGGCCGTCGCTCACGTGCTGCGCTATTGAGCTCGCCCGCGAGGGCGAGCAGCATCCAGCTGCCCACGCTGCACCATCGCGCCGCGGACCGGCGGCGCCGCCATCGTGTCCGCTGCATGCGCTCGACGGGATCGTAGTCGGACATCACGAGACGAACGAGCTCGCCGCGGCGGAGACCGGTGGTGTAGAGGAGCACGATGGCGAGGCGGAACACCGGGCCGCGAAGGAGCGACGTCGATCGCGCGGGAAGCTTCGTCGCGACGCGCAGAAGCCGTGCGATCTGCTCGACGCTGAAGATGTGCGGTCGCCGCGCGACGTGTGCGGAGCCGGGAATCCGCTCGGATCCGGCACAAAGCAGGCCCGGTCCCTGCGACGGAGGTAGAGGCAGAAATTGCGAATGATCCGCATCCGTGTCCGCCGCACCGTCGGCGAGACGTGATCGAAGGTCCGGACCCATTCGGCGAAGAGAGCGGGCGTGACCGCAGCAGCTCGGCGCTCGGCGAGGAAGCGATCGAACTGGACGAATAGGGTGTCGATCTCGCGCTGGAGACCATCAGCGATCTGCCCTCGCCCGACGAGAAATCGCAGGAAGGACCGGACGTACGCGACGACGTGCTGCAGGCTGTCGCGACAGACGCGCGGCGAGATCGCGGACACGCGAGGCCGGTCTTGCCGACGCCGGTGGGGCCGACGAACACGATATTCTCGGCTTTGGGGGACGAGCTCGAGTCCAGCGAAGGTGCGGATCTGCCGCGCGTTGACGCCGGGCTGGCGCTTGAACGGGAAGGTCTCGAGGGTCTGCTCGGGGAGCCCAGCGCGCTTGATGCGCCAGGCGAGCGCCGCTTCCTGATTCGCCTGCCACTGCGCGCGGAGCAGGCGCGCGACGAACTCCTGGGGGGGCAGTTCCCGATCTGACGTCGAGAAGCGGGAGCAATTTCGATCGGTTGCGCGATCGGGCTTGAGGTATGGGGCCACACATGCGGCAGATATCTGGGACTCGATCTGGCTCAGGGCAGGACGCCGATCTGGAACAGGACCCACAGCGTCGCGGCGACGTTACCGTCGCAGTCGAACTGGCGCTGCGCGTCGGAGACCGAGCCCCAGCTCGAGCCGCCCTTCTCGATCTTGCCGTTCTCGATCGTCGCCTTCGTGCTGCCGCCGACCTCGACGACGAGCTTGCTACCGCGCTGCACGGCCTTGCCCTTGGTGCTGCCACCCTTCTCGACGGTGATGTCGCCGCCCGACCGGCGGATCGTGAACTGCGTGCTGCCGCCCTTCTCGACCCGGTTGTCGACGCACTTGTAGTCGGCCGCGGCCGGGGTGACGAACGAAGCGGTGAGCGCTGCGACGAGGAGCAAGTTCTTCATGTTCCCCCCGCGTTCAGCACGGCGCGTGCCACTCCCAACCGCGCGAAACGAATGGCGCGGATCGCGTGATGCACCGGGTGCACCTCGGGTGCAGCGCGACCGCGGAGGTCACTCGGCCAGGATCTCGAGCACGTCCACGTACGACACGATGCCGATCAGCTTGCCATCTCGATCGACGACCGGCAGCGCGCCGACGTTCTCGTCGACGAGATCGAGCGCGAGCTCGGTGAGCGGGCGATCAGCCGGGACCGTGGTCGGGTTGGTCGTCATCGCGTCGCGGACCCGCAGCAAGCCGCCTCCGGGCTGGCGCTCCGTGATGAGTCGTGCAGGATCACCGGCCACGGTCCGGAGATCGCGATCCGACAGCATGCCGACCACCTTGCCGTCCTCGACCACCGGCAGGTGACGGATCTGGTTGCCGACCATCCGGCGTGCCGCATCGACGAGCGAGTCGCTCGGGGCGACCGTGATCGGCGCGTCCGTCATCGCATCGGCCGCGGTGGCTTCCGGGCGCGGCGTCATCGCCGATCGTACCTCGGCGTCGAACACGTCCGTCGCGGTGACGACCCCGCTCAGACGCCCGCGCTCGACGATCGGTAGCACCTCGATGCGAGCCGTGACGATCCGACCCGCGATCTCGTTCACGGTGTCAGCCGGATCTGCCGTCTGCGGGTCCGGCTGCATCGCGTCACCGACGGGGCTGCGCCACCACGCCTCGCCGGTTCGAACGTTCGCTCGATAGCAAAGCACATCTCGCTCGGACAGCAGTCCGACGAGCGTTCCGGACTCGACCACCGGCAGGAAGTGGACGTGGCTGCTCGCCATGATCCGCTCCGCCGTGCTCAGCGGCGTGTTCTTGCCGACGCTCTGGGGAGCGGGTTTCATGATGTCTCGCATCTTCATGGTCGTCTCCTGACCGAGCCGCGCGTGTTCCGGTCATACGGTCGGCGGCAGGATTGCCGGATGACGGGAAGATCGCCGCTGCAGGCTGTGTGCCGCCACTGCGTCGAAGCGCGGGTCACGGTTCGCCGAACGAGCGCGTCACTCGTGCTCGGACTGCCGCAACGCCGCGGCTTCGAGTCACACCGCGCTCCCATGACACGGTGTGCAGGCATGATCCGTAGGAGAGTTGTTCAGCCTCGTCGGGCTCGCCGAGCACGCCGCGAGTGACTTTCCTGCGCGCGCCGGCGATCTGGCATGGACGCGCTACCCGGCGCACGTCCTCGGTCTCGCGAGTCGTCGTTTCGAGACGGCAACGGGTTCGGTTGGTTCAGCCGTGCGCGCTCGACGAACCATGCAGCCGCGAGAGCAGCAGCTTCTTCATGGGGGATGCCGTAGCGATACACGAAGTCTAGCGAGCGAGCACCAACCCGGGGGAGCGCGTCGCCTGAGGTAGCAAGTTCCTCAAGTGCCAGGCCTGGATGAATAGCTTGCGCTGAGCGTCGCGGCGGTCGCCGCCGATCCGACGAGCGTACGCTCCGACGATCACCACCGCGGCGATGTTGCTGGCGATGACCAACCCGATGTTCACGATCTCGACGTCGAAGATCGCGCCGTGCGAGAGCACGCCACCGCCGGTCATCGACCAGGTCGGTGCGAGCAGCCCGAGCCACTCGACGGCGAACGGCAAGCTCGCGGTCACGGTGGCCCACACCGACACCGCCCACCAGCGTCGATTGAGCCACGGGATGCCACTTACAGACAGCAGGATCGCGCAGATCATGATCGGCGTGATGATGAACGGCCCGAGAATTCGCGAGAACAACAGCACCGTGATGGCGTGGCCCGTCAGCGTCAACGCGATCGGCACGGCGACGCGCGAGTTGAGCCAGGTCACCGTCACCATCACGCCGAAGCCGACAAACAATGCGGTTAGCAGCGACCAGTCCAGGACGTGAAGCAGCGGGAGGAGCGGCACGAGCACGAAGATCGCGGCATACGGCAGGACCGCGCGTCGGCTACGCACGCGCGTCATCCGGATCTCCTCCGCTTCGAGCGCGTGTTCGACGTCGACGGGCACTTCGGGCGGCTCGTCGACGACGAGCGACATCACGAGCGCGGAGATCTCGGGTGACTGCGGATCGAACGCGAGCGCTCGCCCGGCCGTCCGGATCGCCTGCGCCCGATCACCGTTCGCCAGCGCGACGCGCGCGGCTGAGGCGAGCTCCACCGCGACGGTCCTGCGGCGCTCGGCGTCGCGATCACCGTCGAGGTAGCGCTGGATCGCATCGGCGAGCTGTCGCGCGGTGGGCCGTGCGGCCGGGTCGAGCGCGAGCGCGGCGACGGTCACCTCGTCGAGCTCCGGCGCGATGGTGCGCTCGGGGCACCGGTGTGCCGGCGAGCAATCGACATCGCCGAGCGTGCTGGCGAGCGCTCCGTGGCGAGCATGCAGCGGCTCGCCGGCGAGGATCTCGAACAGGATCGAGCCGAGCGCGTAGACATCCGCCGCGGTGCCGACCGGCTCGCCGCGTGCTTGTTCGGGCGCCATGTATCCCGGAGTTCCCAGGAGTGAGCCCGCCTTGGTCATGCCATCGGCCGCCTCGACCTCCTCGGTCGGCGGGGCGGTCGACGCACGCGAGAGGACGCGCGCGACGCCCCAGTCGAGGACATAGACCTCGCCGTAGTCGCCGAGCATGATGTTCGTGGGCTTGAGATCGCGATGTACGACCCGGCGCGAGTGCGCGAGCTCGACCGCGAGGCCGACGTCGACGAGCGCACGCAATAGCCGCTGCAGCGTCTCGGTCTTGGCTTCGAGAACCGCCGCGAGCGTCGTCCCCGACAGCCGCTTCATCGTGAAGAACGGCAGGCCGGCTTCGTCGTAGCCGAGCTCGTGGACCGGCGCGATCGCCGGGTGATCGAGGCGCGCCTGGATCTTCGCTTCGCGCAGGAACCGCTCGACGAGCTCGGGTGCCGGGTTGGTCGCGTGCATGCGCTTGAGCGCCACGTCGCGATCGATCCGGCGATCGTGAGCGACCACGACCTCGCCCATCCCACCTCGGCCGATCACCTCGCCGAGCTCGTAGGCCGGGAGCTCGCGAACGAGGGCTCGCTCGATCGGTCGGGCCGTCGGTTGTGTCGTGAGCGTGGTCGCCTCCGCCGTGAGGGTGGGAGTCAACGGATCGACCGGGTCGCTCGGAGGCATGAAGCTATTGTAGTCGCGATGCCTCGGCGAACCGACTCTGGGTGATCGCATCACCCCGCGATTCGTGCAGACACTTCGCTCATGGCACTTCGACGACGTCGAGGATCGCGGAGACGATGCCGCGCGGATCCGCGTCCGGATCGCGCATCAGGATCCGGGTGGGGAGCAGCTCGCGCGCCGTGCGACGCACGTCGTCGGGTGTCACGTAGCGTCGTTCGGCGGTGCGCGCGAGGGCCCGTGCGCCTTCGATCAGCGCGCCGACGTCACCCCCAGGCGCACCGGATAGGATGCCCTCGGTGCGCCGTGGATCGGTCGCCATGATCAGCGCGGCGGCGTACCGCTGGACCTTGTCGTCGACGTAGATCTGACCATCCGGGTCGGTGCGATCTCGGATCGTCCGAGTAGCTTGCGCGAAAGATCCCCGCCGAGAGGAAAGAGCTCCCGCGCAACATAGCCGAAGCTCAGCTCGCGAAGCTGCGCAAGCCATAGGCCGGGTTACTGTCGGCCAATGGCCGAACCTGATCTCCCGATTGCCGAGGCCTCGACCGCGCGATCGAGCGCGTCCCGGGCTGCGTCGAACCACGGACGGCACACCGTTTGCTTCATCTGCTCGTCGAGACGCGGTTCGAGCGGCCTATCCGGCCCGCAAGGAAAGCCGATGTGGATCCGAGCCATCAACGTACCTTCCAATCCGCCCCCCACACTGCCAGAGCACTGGCCGACGCCTCCGCCGTTACCGCAGGAGCCGCCGTGGGTGCCATCGCCGCCGGAGCCGCCGGAGCCGTCACCGATGCCGCCGGAGATCCCGGCCGAGCCGATCGAACCCGAGGAAACCTAGTCACCCGGCGTGACACGATCCCGCGGCAAAGGTCGCGATCGCAAGGACCGCCCAGTCGATGAAAGCCTACGACGCCGAGTACCCTGAGCGCGCGGCTACTTCGTCACGGTGACCGTCGAGCGCGTCGTGCGGGCGCGGAGGTCGGGCTGGTACATCGCCTCGATCGTCGTCGGCATCGCGGCGAACGTGCCGTCGATGGTCGCGCGCGCCTGATAGCTCAGCTCGTACGTGCCGCCGTGCATGTTGTCGGCGAACCACAGCACGCGGTCGTCGCGCATCTCCTGGTGGTCCCAGTGGAGGTAGCCGCCGTAGCCGCCGCCGCGCTGCGTCCACGGGTCGCCGGTGGTCGGCTGCTGCGGCAACGTGCCGCCGGCGGCAAGCTTCGGGTTGACGACCTCGAAGCCCGCGGGGATCGGGTCGACGAGCGCGACCCACTTCTGCGACGCGTCGGCGGTCACGGTGAGCTTGACGGTCACCATGTCGCCGGCCTTGAACGAGGTCGCGTCCTTGCCGGCGGCATCGACGTACTTGCGCGCGAGCTTGAAGCCGTGCTCGATGGCGACCATCGCATCGACGCGCGCCTCCCGGACGCGGGCGCTGACGTGCGCGCCCTGGTCGACCGCGATCTCGATCGTGTCGGCGACCACCTCGGACAGCGGGATCCGCAGCGTCGAGATCTCGGTGCCGCTGATCTTCTTGCGGAAGACCTGCTTGCCGCCGACCTTGACGACCGCGGTGGTCTCCCCGGTCGCGCCGCGACGCCCGTACTCGGCGAGCGCCACGAGCGACCACAAGGTCTCCTGCGTCGAGACCCAGTTGCCGGCCGTGTTGCGCGAGGCCTTGAGGCCGGCGGCGAGCGGATCGATCAGCTTCGAGCTCGGATCGACTTCGATCAGCGCCGCGAGCGTCATCGCCGAGGCGCGGATGTCCGAGTTCATGTAGTGGTAGTTGTCGGCGCCCGAGGTCTCGTGGACGAGCGCCTTGCCGCCGGCGAGCGTGATGCCGCGCTCGACGAGCTGCTGGAGCTCGGCGAGCTGCTTCGGATCGGACTTCGAGAGCTTCATCGCGCGGAGCAAGAACGCCTGGCCCCACTTCGGCAGCCCGGTGCGCAGGTTGTAGAGCCGCGCGTTGATGCCGGCGTCGGGCTTGCCGCGGAGCGCCATCACGTACGCGCCCATCGCCATCACGGCGCCGTCGCCGTCCGGCTTCATGTTGCCGGCACCGTTCGTCCAATCGCGGAGCGAGCGGAGGCCGTTGTCGAACACCTCGGCGGGGACCTCCTCGCCGGTCTGCTGCGCGACGGTCAGGCCCCACAGCGCGTACGCGGCGAGGTGCGGGTACGTCTGCGATTGCGGCCACAGCGAGAACGAGCCGTCGCCCTGTTGATGACGGATGACCTTGGCCACGCCGGCGCGGATGAACTGCTGCGCCTTCGTGCCCTGGAGGCTCGGGTCGTCGAGCGTCTTCGCGAGGTCCTTCGCGGCGACGAGCGGGATGAACCGCGACATCGTCTGCTCGAGGCAGCCGTACGGATACTCGACGAGCGACTTGAGGCCCGGCGCGAGGTCACCGACGCCGCTGCGATCGACGGTGATCGTCAGCGTGCTCTCCTTGCGCAGCACGTCGGCGCCCACGCCGAGCGATCCGGACCACTTGCCGTTCCGGCCGAGTGCGGTCTCGACGAGCAACCGGTTGTCGATGACGCGCGGGCGATCGATCGGCACGGTGACTCGCACCGCGTCGCGATCCTTGCCGAGCGCGATGGCGAACTCGAAGGTCGCGGCGGCGTTCTCCGACGCCTTCGCCGCGAACCGCACGCGCACCGAGCCGTTCGCCGGGACGCCGACGGTCTGCTGGGTCGCGTCGAGCGTCGCGCCGTCCGCCTTCGCCGTGACGATCGCGCTGCCCTTGTGGTCGGTGTTGTTGTGCACGACGATGCCGACCGACGACGCATCGTTCGAGCGCAAGAAGCGCGGCAGCGCCGGCACCGCCATCAGCGGCTTGTTGACCGTGAGCCGGAGCTCGCCCGAGCCGAACCGATCCGAGGTGTCGGCCGCGACGGCCATCAGGCGGAATGCCGTGAGGTTGTCGGGCGCGACGAACGTGAACGGGATCTCGCCATTCGCGTTGGTGACGAGCATCGGTGCCCAGTACGCCGACGACACGAACTTCGAGCGCACGCGCTGCGCGGTGTTCGCCGACCCGGAGTCGCCGCCCTCGTCGGGATCCCCCTTCGAGGGATCGGCGAGGCGCGCGACGCGGTTCCAGTTCGTGCCTGCATCGACCGCGAGCCCGTACGACGCGTAGAACGTCTTCATCGGGTTCGGCGTCTGGTAGCTGATCAGCTGGAGCACGCCTTCGTCGGCCGCCGACAGCGAGACCTCGGCCTTCACCGGCTTGCCGCCATGCGTGACCTTGATCTTGCCCGTGACCTTGTCACCGGGACGCACCGTCGCGTTCTCGAGCGTGACGCCGACCTCGAGCTGCTTGTGCGTGCTCGCCACCTTGAGCTCGACGAGGCCCATCTTGAACTGCGGGCGGTGGCGGTCGCCGGTGCCATGGCGGCCCGAGACGAGCGCCACCCCGGCGTAGACGTTCGGTGCCCACGCGTCGCTGATCGCGAGCTCGATACCCTCCGACGCCGACCCGAGCTGCTTCACGCGCGCCTCGATCACCCCGTCGCGCTCGATCGTGATGAGCGCGGTCGGCTTGATGAGGTTCGCCTGCGCGACCAGCCGGGCGGTGTCGCCGGTCTCGTAGATCGGCTTGCTCGCGACGAGCGTCATCCGGGCACCCTCGTCGCCGCTCCAGAACGCCTCGCCCTTGCCGATCACCCAGATCTGGCTCGCGACGACGACGGGGTTGCCGCGCTCGTCCCGAGTCTCCGCGCGAATGATGTAGTCACCGGGCTCGGTCGGGACGATGCGCTCGGTGTGCGAGCCGGCGTTCGCGATCGTGATCTCGCGCTCGAGGGTCGTCTTCGGTGCCGACGCGCAGCGCTGGAAGCTGCGCGAGCCGATCTCGCTCCACGTGCACGAATTCACGGTGCGGATCACGGTCAGCTTCGCCTTGGTCGCGGCGCGCGAGCCGTCGGGCTTGAGCGCGACCAGGTTGACGCCGAACGGCATGTTGACCGCCTGCACGAACTCGTTCGCGTGCATGCCGAGGTAGAGCGACGTCTTGTGCGCGGTCACGACACTGGACTTGCCCATCGTCTGATCCGCTGTATCCGTGACGTTCGCGGACAGGATGTAGTCGACCGGGCCGGTGAACTCCGTCGCGGTGTCGCGGGCCTCGATCGAGAGCCGGCCCTGCGCGTTCGTCTTGCCCGTGCCGTCGCCGATGAAGTCGCCGTAGTCGTCCTGCGGCTCGTACCAGTACCACTCTCGCGGGTTCGCCGAGAACGTGAAGCTGTCGAAGCCGGGGAACCGGATCACGTGGCTGCGCTTGCGCAGGCTCCACTCGACGTTCGCGCCGTCCGCGGGCGAGCCCATGAGGTACTTCGCGTCGAGGTCGAACGTCAGCTTGTCGCCGGGGCGCGGGTGCTCCGCGCCGCTCTTGAGCTTGACCTCGAACGTGGCCGGGCGGAATTCCTCGACGGAGAACTTCTCGCGGAACACCTGCTCGCCGACCTTCGCGCGCACGTAGTAGTCACCCACGGAAGCCTCCTCGCCGAGGCTCATGTCGAACGCGAAGCCGCCGAACGACGACAGCTTCGCGGTGGTCGTGAGCACGCTCTGGCCGCGGCTGTCCTGCACCTCGATCTCGACCGGCTTGGTCTGCGGGACGCGCGGCACCTTGCCCTGCGCGATCTCGCGGGCGATGCCCTTGAAGTGAACCGACTCGCCCGGCCGATACAGGCCGCGATCGCTCTGGATGAACCCGCGGATCTTCGTCGCGCCGCCGCGGCGGTCCTCGGTGACGCCGAAGTTCCACAGCTGGATCCCGTTGGACCAGTTGCCGTCGACGACCGCGAGGTCCGTGCCCTTCTCGACGACGGCGATCAGCCGCTGGCTGCGGTAGCTGTCCCAGTCCTCGTGCTCGCCCTCTTCCTCGGCGCTCTGGCGCGGCTGCTGCGCCTTGAGGATCGCGGTGCCCGGGATCTTGATCAGGCCCTCGGCCGTGGTGGTGGCCGCGTACACCTGCTTGCCGGCCGGGTTGTAGACGGTGACCTTCGCGCCACCGATCGGCGCGCCGGAGGCCAGCGACGTCACCCACACGACGCCCGACGCCGTGCCGGTCTTGATCAACACGCCCATGTCGGTCACGTTCGCGAGCACGCGGTTGCGGCGCGGCGCGAGCCAGCCGCGATTCGTGTCGGGCTCGATCTCGTCGGAGCGCACCTCGGCGAGGAACACGCCGCGCATGCCGGCGGTACCGCCGCACGTCTTGCCGAGCTCGAGCTCGTCGAGCTTCCACTTGTTCTTGATGTTCGACCTGAACGAGGCCGTCTTCGCCTTGACCTTGAGGGCCTTCCAGTCGAGCGGCTTGTCGTCGTCGTTGCCGCCCCACGCGTCGTAGTTCATGTCGGTGGTGAGGACCTGGACGAGCTTGTCCTTCGGGATCACGGCGCACTCGACGTCGTACTTGCCGATGTTGCGCGACCACAGCGGGTAGCCCTTCGCGCTCGCCTCGAGCGCGTAGATCCCGCGCTCCATCGAGATCCGCGGGCGCGCATCGCCGGTCGTGAACGTGTGCTCGGAGGGCTTCACGAGCGGCTGGCCGAACGTGTCGACCACGTTCGCGACCCTGACCTTGTAGGCCGTCTTCGTGTCGAGGTCGGCGGTGACGTGATACTCGAGCCCGTCGCCGGAGAGGTAGCCCTGGTCGAGGCCGGGGATCGCCGGTGCGCTCGTCACCGCCGCTCGGGCGGCATCGAGCCCCACGGGCGTCGTGAACGTGACCGTCAACGTGACCTCGTCGGCGGGAACGTCGTCGCCGTCGGGCGCGAGGTCCGTGACCTCGAGCGCCGGCCGCACGGTCAGCGAGAGCGTGTACGGCTGGTCGAGCGGCGTGTTGCCGCCGGCGCCGATCAGGTTCGCGCACGACAGCTCGTAGGCGCCGCCGGGCTGCAGCGGCTTCGCCAGCTTCATCGACACGTTCGCCGCCGGCTCGCCGGGCATCCCGACGAGTGACACTTCCTCGGCGACGTCGCGTCGCAGGAGCTTGCAGTGCGCCGCCACGTCGATCGCGTTCACCGGCTGGTTGAACGCGATCGGCAGCGCGCCGTCGGGTGCGATCATCTCGGGATCGACCCCGACCACCCCCTCGACGGCGAGCGGCCGGTGCACGAACGTGAGCTGGAAGTTCGAGGTCCGCTTCGCGAGGTCGCCGGTCAGCGCGACCGAGTACGTCGTCGACGGCGCGAGCCGCTCCGTCGGATCGATCACGAGCGTGCGCTGGTCCTGCCAGAACCCGCTCCACCGGAATGCCGGCGTGACCACGACCGTCGTCGGATCGGCCGGCTTGCTCACCATCGCCTCCGCGACCACCGGCTTGTCGAACCGGATCACGATCGTCTCGGCCTTCTCGATCGCTCCTTCGGGCGAGTACGACATCACCTGGACATCGCGGTGCGGATTGCCTCCGCACGACAGCAGCAGGGCCAGGCCTGCGAGCGCGCACGGAGAGGTCAGACGGACAGATCGCGAGAGCACTCGGCGCAAGTTCATGCCGAGTGCAGCTGCATCGCCGGTGCCGTCGTGATGCGCCACGATCCCGCGGCATTGCGGCCGTGGTGGCTCGCGAGACACACAGGCGAGACACAACACGATCGCGAAATAGCGAGCGGTGGCCGTGCGTTCGATCCATTCCAGCGCGAGCTAACGGAGGACCTAGAGACGATCGAGCTGGAATTTGTACGGAAAGCCATTGAACTGCTGGCAGTACGTCGTGTTCGCGAGCCGATAGCGGATGTACACGGTGCGCTGGCTGCTGCTCGTGTTGTCGATGCGAAGGCCGATGAGCCCGTCCCAATACTCGTCCGCTAGCGTGTTGCCGCTGGCGTCGGCGAAGTTGTACTGCCCGCAGCTGCTCCACACGCCATCGGGATCGACATCGTTGAAGCGAAGCGAATGGCTCGGCGCGATCGTGAAACGGAAGTAGTCCGGGCTCGATATCGAGATCGTTCCCGCCACCGATGTACACGTGCTGTCCGGAAGGTCCGCGGTCGATCCCGTATCGTTCGGCTCGGATTCCGAGCAGCTCGGTGACGCTGGTGGCGGCGGTGGTGGTGGCGGCGGCGCCGGTTCGGAAAGGTAGATCTGTCCAGAGCTCGTCGTCCTGAACTTTGCGACGTCCTGCACGGAACCGGTGTAGCTCACGTTGTGCGCATGCCAGGTGTCGTGCTCCACCGTGCACTCCCAATAGTTGCTGGTACCAGTGACGCTCTGTCCTCCACCGCAGAGATCCGAGCTGAGCTCGATCATACGCATTGCGAGGTTGTCGTGAGCGCGGATACCAATCGTGACCTGTTTGTGTCCGTTGGGGAGCGACGTCACAGAGCCATAGACCTCGTCGATAACCGGCGGTGTCTTGTCGACATAGGTCTCGTCCTCGTCGATGTCGAAGTTGCCGACCTGATCGAAGACCTTGATCCACATGTAGTAGCGACCCTCGGCGTAGGCGCTCTTGTTCACGGTGCACTGGAACGGCGCCGTGGTGTCGGTGCACAGCAGCGGCTCGCTTCCGCTGATCCCTGCGGTCTGATCGAGATGGAACTCCACGCGCTTCGCGTCCGCGTTGGTGGCCACGGTCATCACCGCGTTCCAGGTGACCGTCGTGGTGGATGCGGGTTCGCTGATATAGACGCCGGTAGGGTCGGGAGGCGTCACGTCCTGCGGCGCCGGCCGGGTGATCAACGAGATGTTTCCAACCCAGTCGGTGGAGGTCACCACCAGTGTGCGAGGCCCGGCGACGGGTGGAGCGTAGCTCGCGCTGAATGTGTTGGTGGTCCGTGTCACGGTGAGCGGTAGCCCTTCGACCTTCATGGTCACGCTCGCGACCGTGTACATGTCTGTCGGGGTCACGGCGAGCGTGAACGGACCCGTGCCCGTGACCGTGACTGGACCGATCACGGGGGCCGTGTAGTCGATCCGCAAGGTCTTCGGAAGCGAGCGCGTGTTGCCCAGACCGTCGGTCGCGGTGAACAGTAGCGCGTGGTCGCCATCGCTGAGGCTCCGAGCATCGAAGCCGAGGTCGAACGGCGACGCGGAGTCCACGTAGGCCGGCGTGGAAGCGCCGTCGATCCTCAGCGCGACCTGCGCGATGTTCGATGGATCGGTGACGGGCACGTGGTAGAGCGGATCGATCATCGTGCCGGCGTTCGAGAACGCACCGAAGTCGGGGCCGAGCTTGTCCCAGAAGTAAGGGACCGACCGATCGAGCACGTTGAGCTCGGCGTCGGTGGCGCGGATCCGGAACATGTGAAAGCCGTCGTCCGTCATCGTCACGTTGCGCGTGACGGACTTGAGGGTGGTGGGTTGGATGATGGGAGCCGCATCCATCGTGAGCTCGAGCCTGAACGGCGCCGGGCTGCCGGAAACGGTACACGTGACCTCGACCTGGACGTCGTTCGAGCTCGGCAGGTCCTGCGCAGTCAGCGCGCAGTTCGGTCGCGTACGTTGCGCAGGCGAGCCGATGTTGACGGCGGCGAAGGCATCAGCGACCGCTTTGTGCTCGACCGAGTTTGCTCCGTAGCTGAAATAGGCAGCGTCCAGAGCAGCATCGCGCACATCATCGAAATTGCCGAACGGGGTGTAATAGTCGCGGATGGCGCTGAGCCAGATGATGCCCGCCTTCGTGATCCCGATCCCCTGAAGGCCCGCAGGCAGATACGTACTCTCCGACCACAGTTGCGCGGTGGTCAGCGGCGCGACGCCCTCGCTGAGAAAGTAGAACATGCGATCGATCGGACCGGCGGCGTCGTGTGGATCGATCTCTGAATCGTCAGTCCACGTGCGGGCGTTGTAGCCACTCCCTGCGGCTGGATTGTCCATTCGACGCACCCAGGGGCAGGAGCCCATCTCGTCCCCGCTGGCCCAGTCCGGGGTCGTCGGGATCTGCGACGGCACGCTTCCGTGCATGATCGCTCGCCCGTAACGCGATGCCATCTCACCGATGATGTCGCCCATCGCTTCACCGAGTCCCCCACCCTCACCAAACGAGTAACCAACGTTGTCGTCTCCACCGACGTAGGTGGAGAAGATGTAGTGACCGGTCTCGTGGCCGACAACATCGAGCGCCGAGTAGGGCAGGTTCGTGTCGTCTTGATCGGTACAGTATCCGATCCAGATCTGCCCGCCGCCCATGTAGTAGGCGTTGTTCGTGAGGATGTCGACGCTCGTCGTGACGCCGGGCGGCACCGCCTGGCCGAACACGTTCACGAGCATCCGGAATGTCGAGGTGACTGCGAAGTGAGCTTCTGCGGCCGGAGTCTGCCCGGTCACGCTGAACGGCTCGAACGTGGTGGTCTCGTAGAGCTGCGTGTTTCCGAACATGCCATCGGAATCCGCGAAGTCGCTGCAGCTCGGCACGCCATGAATGCTCGACGCATAGTCGCACCCCAGCGTGTTATTGCCGAATACATCACGTAATGCATAACTGCGAATCTTTGTCCCCGACGTATTCGTTATGTCGAGAGGCATCACTTGCGGTGCGTAGTAATGGGTATTGCCGAACCCGGCCGCAGCTCGACGCGCGCTGGCGACGTAGAGCACCGCGCCGTCCTCGGCGCCGATGAACACGGTGAAGGGCTCGGGAGCTGTCGGGTCGGTGCCGCGGAGGTGCACGCGGTATGCGAGCACGCTCGCGACGGACACCGCACCCCGTGACGCGAACGCCTTGAGGTCGGCGGGAAACCAGATCTGGTCGATGTCGATCGCCTCCGCTGCGCTCGGAACCGCGGCAACCGCGCGTGACCGTGCCGCGTCCTCGCCGAGGACCGTGGCGGGTACGGTGCCGGGTTCGAGCACGGCGCGAGGACTGCGGAGTGGCTGCACCGTTCCGTCGGCGTCGACGTGAGCCCTCAACGCGCTGCCAAACATCGGCCGGCCGAGGTAGCTCACCTCAGCCAGCACATGCGTCGTACCGCGCTCGTCCACGTGCTTCGTCAACACCGCTGCTTCGAACTGCTCGCCGGAGCCGAGCGTCGAGCGAAAGTCGACAATCGCCGCGAGTCCGAGCTCGCTCGGAGGGGCATCGGGGACGCTCTCGAAGGGGCTGCCGCACGCTGCAAGCATCGACATCGCAAGAGCTGCGAAGCGAGGCCGACAGGGATCAGAACCTGGATTCGCGCGGTGATCGCTCTCCGCGCATCCGAACAGGTCGAGGGTCTGGTCCGCCGATTTCAGCATGTCCCGTCACACAGCAACGGACGCGCCACCCGCAAGCCCGCGATCTGCAAGGTCGGTATCCTGCGCGAGGCGATCGTCCGGGCAGATCGTCTAGACGGATCGGCAGCCATCGGAGGTTCGCGAGGGCGGCGGTCACCGCGGGCCGCGGATCGTGCGGTCCGCGGACCCGCGCCGGGTGCGGGCTTGTTAGAACAGGGCATGAGCCGAATCGCCCACATCATGACTCCTCAGCCCGTGACGATTCGGGCCACCGCAACGGCGGTAGAAGCGTCGCGAGAGATGCAGCGACTCGGCCTGCGCCACCTTCCGGTGGTCGACGAGGCGGGCCGACTCGTGGGCATGTTGAGCGACCGCGACCTGCGCGGGCCGATGGTCGGCCTCATCGATGGCGTCGCGGCGCCGTCACCCGCGACGTCGATCGCGACGCTGATGACGGTCGACGTGGTCACGGCGGCACCAGACGACGAGCTCGGTGTCGTCGCGCGCCGCATCGTCGATCGCCGCATCGGCGCGGTGCCGATCGTCGACAGCTCCGGAGCCCCGATCGGGATCATCAGCTACATCGACGTCCTGCGCCGGCTCGCCGACGAGGCCGAGCAGGACGCCCGCGCGATCGATCTGATGGACTCCTGAACCGGCGGAACCGCCTGACTGTCTGGACAGTTCGTCTCGGCCGCGGAGCGAGCATCTCGCGAACGGGCTCGATTTGCGAGGTTGGCGACGGCACATCGGCTACACGACAGCAGCACCATGACCGTTCGAATTCTGTCCCTGCTCTCCCTCACTTCGTGTGGCCAGGTCTCCAGCTCTCGACCCGATGGCGGTGGAGACGACGACACGCTCGCGAGCGTCACCATCTCGATCGATCCGGCGGTTCACTTCATCCGCACCGGCGACCAGCTCGCGGTGCCGGTGACGCTCGCGCGCGGCGGCGTGACCGGACCGGTGACGCTCGCGATCGAGGGACCACCGGTTGGCGTGACGATCGAACCGGCGACGCTCGACGGCGACACCGGCGAGCTCGTCGTCCACGTCGCCGGCAACGCCGCGTTCGCGCGGACGGCACTCGCCGTCACCGCGACGGCAGAGGGCGGGTCCGGCGCAGCGTCGCTCGCACTCGAGGTGATCGGCACGCCGGGCACGCTCGATCCGACGTTCGGCAACGGCGGGGTCGCGAGCTTCGCGGCCTCGGACAAAGCCGACGTCCCGCAGTTCGCGATCGCGCAGGGCGAGCGTGTTGTCGTCGGTGTCACGATCGAGCGCGGGGGTAAGCAGGGAGTGCTGGTCGTCCGCCGTGCGCGTGATGGCTCGCTCGACCCGACGTTCGGTATCGTGGGCGAGACGTTCATCGATCTGTCGTCGATCTCCATCACGTCGAACGTCGTCGCGAGTGCCGCGGCGCAGCCCGATGACAAGCTCGTGATCGCCGGATCGGGGTTCAACGGCAGCGACGGCGATCCGTTCCTCGTGCGGCTCACCGCGGACGGTCAGAT
>Ga0299915_10001509_pt1 | contig 17256 bp, 14 predicted proteins | sample RVTome_13_FD_200263 | JGI IMG/M metagenome (GOLD analysis project Ga0299915, IMG submission 200263) | Soil microbial communities from uranium-contaminated site in the Upper Colorado River Basin, Wyoming, United States - RVT92D227 (version 2) ... | reverse complement strand
GGCTGCCCCGCAGGGGACGGCGCTGCGCGCCGTTCATCCGGGCTGGAATCCCGGAAGCAAACGCCGGTTGACGGATCCAACGGTTGATCAGAGCGCGGTTGCGGCGCTTGCTTCCCGGATTCCAGCCCGGATGACAGCCAAAGCCCGTGCCTACGCCGGCAGCCGTGTTTTCTCTGCGACCTCTGCGCCGCTGCGGTTTGCTTTTAGTTTGGTTGCGGCCGTTAGGCCGCGCTAGGTTTTCTGTGCGCGCTCTGCGCCGCTGCGGTTTGCTTTTTCTTTGGTTGCGGCTATGCCGCTCCAGGAAATTCGTAGCGGTCCTTTTTTGTGAGCGGCCGGCCAAAAAAGGCATATATGCCGGCTGAGCCGGCGCGCTCCGCCTCATCAGGGCACGATGACGCCTTTGCCGTCCTGGAAAACGACTTTGCAGCCGTAGGGCTCGGACAGCCGGGCCAGGTGCTCGATGATGGCCTTGCCGGCCTGCGGATCGGCCAGGACCGGCCTGCCGCGCTGCGCTCGCGGCTTCCCCTGCCCCAGGGTGATGGGCAGGAGTTCTATCTTCTGCAGTTTGCCGGCCAGAAAATGGGGGAATGCGACCACCGCCTCCCAGATTTCCTTGTCGACCGGGAAACCGCGCGTGTCGTTGCTGTAGCGCCGGTCGCTGAATTCGGCCGGTGTTGCCTCGGGACCCAACCCGAAAGGCATATAATTCTCCGCAGGCAGGAAGTCCACGGTTTCATTCTGAAAAACGAAATTGGCCAGGCTGTAAAAGATGGGGCGGCCTTTGTAGATCTCGATGCCCCTCAGGATATGGGGACCGTGCCCTGCGACCATGTCCGCGCCGGCATCGATCGCCGCCCGGGCGAAGACCTCCAGGAACTGAGCCGGCCGCTGCCTGTTTGCTGGAATCCCTTCGTGCGTGTGCGAAGAGACGATCACCCAATCGGCCTGTTTTTTCGCGGAACGGATGGCGGCCGTGAGTTCTTTGAGGTCCTGCTCATCCGGCGCCGTCACAACGCCGGGCTGGTCGGCCAGTTCATAGCGATTCCCCTGGAAGTTGATCGTCTTGCTCTGGCCTCCGGCGGGCCTGCCGGAGATCTTGGCCTGGACTGTCCGGAGCGCATTCATCCCCTCTTCGTCCAGAAGGTAGGTGGTGGTGAAGCGCAACGGATTGAGTCCGGGGCGGCCGTGCACATCAGGGCGGTCCGGACCTGCATGGCCGAACGAGGGAAAGGTGGAAGCGCAGGAGATGAGAGCCACGCGGCCGATGCCGGAATCGAGAAAGCCGGGGCTGCGCGCCAGAGTCAGGTTTTTGCCCACGCCGGCATAGACCAGTCCTGATTTCCTGACATGCTCCAGATTGATGAGCAGCCCTTCGATACCGTAATCGACGGAGTGGTTGTTAGCGAGCGCCACCACGTCGAAGCCGGCCCAGGAAATATCCTTGAGGATGGACGGATCGGCTCGCATATAGGTGCCCCCGCTGCTGGCCGCCGGCCAGGGCTCGTAATCGTGAAACAGCATCTCCAGATTGGCAAAGCCTACGTCTGCGGCACGGATAGCCTCTATCAGCTTGAGGAACGCAGGTTCATTGTGCACCGAGAGCATTTGTGTGATCAGCGTGTCGCCGACAAGGGCGAACGTGACCGGTTTGTCGCCGGGCTGTCCATACAGCGCCAGGGGAATGAGCAGAAGACCGATAAGCAGCGCGCCTGATTTTTTCATTGAACCGGACCTCCTTCCAGGTTGACGTTTCCGGTAGGACGTCTCCATACTAGGGCATCTCGTGTGGACGCGTCAACCAGGCCCGGGTGAAGATGGCGGGTAGCTGACGATGTCGTGAGCGCCGCGACTGCCTTGTGGCCGCGGACCTCAGGGATTGAGAAACAAGGAGACCCTATGCACTCTTCTGCAAAAAGCCTATGGCGGCGGCTGTTGCGCTTCACGATCTGGTTCATCATCTGCCTGCTGGGGGCCGGGGCATTGGGCGCGATTGCGCTGTATCGCGATGAACCCATCAACGCCATGTGGCTCATCGTAGGCGCCGTTTGCATCTATCTTATCGGGTATCGCTTTTACAGCAGGTTCATCGCGCTGAAGGTCCTGGAGCTGGACAACAGGCGGGCAACACCTGCAGAGCGGCTCGACGACGGACGGGATTTTGTGCCCACCAACAAATGGGTAGTCATGGGGCACCACTTTGCCGCGATTGCCGGCCCGGGCCCGCTGGTCGGCCCGACGCTGGCCGCGCAGCTCGGATACCTGCCGGGCACCCTGTGGATTGTGATCGGCGCAGTGCTTGGCGGCTGCGTCCAGGATTTCGTGATCCTGTTCGCTTCGATGCGGCGCAACGGCAAGTCCCTGGGACAGATCGCCAAGGAAGAGGTGGGCCCGGTGGCCGGCTACACGGCGCTCTTTGCCGTCATTTCGATCCTGACCATCCTCCTGGCAGTGATCGCGCTGGTGGTCACCAACGCGCTTAAGGAAAGTCCTTGGGGGACATTCACCCTGGCGATGACCATTCCCATCGCCATGCTGATGGGAATTCACCTGCGTTTCTGGCGTCCCGGGAAGGTGTTTGAGACATCCGTGATGGGATTTGTCCTCGTCATGGCTGCGGTGGTCGGGGGGGAATATGTGGCCCGGATACCCAGCCTGGCGAGCCTGTTCACATTCGACGCGCGCGCGCTGGCGCTCATGATCATCGCGTATGGTTTCGCGGCCTCGGTGCTGCCGGTCTGGCTCCTGCTGGCGCCACGCGATTACCTCAGCACTTTCGTCAAACTGGGGACGGTGTTCCTGCTCGCGCTCGGCATACTGGCCGTGCGGCCGGACCTCGAAATGCCCGCGCTGACCCGCTTTATTGATGGGACCGGCCCGGTCTTTGCCGGCAAGATATTTCCCTTTGCCTTCATCACGATCGCCTGCGGGGCCGTATCAGGCTTCCATTCTCTGATTTCCTCCGGGACCACCCCCAAGCTGATTTCTCGGGAGGGGCACGCGCGCATGATCGGCTATGGCTCGATGGCCCTGGAGTCCTTCGTGGCGGTGATGGCAATGGTGGCGGCCTGCGTGCTCCAGCCCGGCATATACTTCGCGATCAACAGCCCCGCAGGGATAGTCGGCGCGCATCCGGCGGCCGCCACCGCCACGATCTCTTCATGGGGCTATCCCGTGGCGCCGAGCGACATGGAACAACTGGCCGGCATGGTGGGCGAGAAATCCATGTTTGCCCGCACCGGCGGCGCCCCTTCGCTCGCGGTCGGCATCGCGCATATCTTTTCAGGCACCCTGGGCGGCGAACGACTGATGGCGATCTGGTACCACTTCGCCATCATGTTCGAGGCTCTCTTCATCCTGACTGTTCTGGACGCGGGCAGCCGCGTCGGCCGCTTCATGCTGCAGGACCTGCTCGGGCATTTTTGCAAGCCGCTGGGCAGAACGAGCTGGTACCCCAGCGTCATCCTGACCAGCACGCTCATCGTTGCCGGTTGGGGCTATTTCCTCTATCAGGGAGTGATGGATCCGCTCGGCGGCATCAACAGCCTCTGGCCGCTGTTCGGGATCGCCAACCAGCTGCTCGCTGCCGTCGCTTTGTGCGTGGCCACCACGATCCTGATCAAGATGAACAAGAGCCGATATGCCTGGGTTACGCTTCTGCCCATGCTCTGGCTGGTCATCGTTACCCAGACGGCCGCCTACCAAAAGATGTTCCATCCGGACCCGCGCGTCGGCTTTCTGTCGGAAGCCGGCAGGCTGAGCGATCTGGTAAGCCGGGGGGGCGTTCCGGCTGAAAAACTCGCGGAGACCCAGCGGCTGATATTCAACAACCGGCTGGATGCCGCCGTAACCGCCCTGTTCGCCATTCTGGTCATCGTGATCGTGGCGGATTCCGCCCGCGAATGGCAGGCGATATTGAGGCGTCGCAAAGTCCCGGTCCTGCACGAATCGGAATATGTCGAAACCGCCCCGACGGGAGACTAGATGAGGCTGCTCAGGAGTATCTGCCGGTTCTTTGATGCGGTTGTGGGGAAGGGTGATTACGCCCGCTACTGCGAGCACCTGCGCGCGCGCCACCCGGGAGTTCCATTGCCCTCGGAGAAGGAATTCTATCTGTCGCGCCTCAAGGAGCGCTACAGCCGCCCGTCGCGTTGCTGCTAAGGTTGGCAGGTTGGCAGGTTGGCAGGTTGGCAGGTTGAAAAGAGGGTCATACGGCGAATTGCCGGATTTTGGCTTGTGCGTTGGATTCGAGGCGGGCGGTAGCGGCCGAGTCGAGCCCCAGGTGAAGCACCAGCTGTGCCAGATAGATTCTCTCGGATCCCTTCACTCCCTCGTCGGCGTGCACGATGCTGAACGCAAGCGTATAAAGATCTTCCTTCACACCCGCTTCCATGACGCCGGCGACGATGTCCACCAGCGGTACGGTTTTAGCCAATTCCTGCTGCATCAGCGCTTCGGCGCCAGCTTCCCGCGCAAGTTGCAGGATCTCGTCTGTTTCCGTTTGACTGAGGTCGCCGTCGGCGCGCGCTGCAGAGATGGTCAGGCGGATCAAGCGGAGCAATTCCGGAGAGGCGCCGGTTGCAAGCTCCGGCGGCGCGGGGACCGGGACGGGCGGTGGCCCGGCTCCCGGCACCTTCGTTCCGGGCTTGGCGGACTCATAAAGCCCCCACGCCAGGCCTGCAACCGTCAGGAGTGTGCTGGTGTTCAGGAAGGAATGGCTTCCTTCGGTTAGATAGCGTGCTGCGCGCCGGCCGCGCTTTCGCCTGCCGCTGCCGGCCAGCACGCCCCGGATTAACGATCCCAACAACATCTCAGCATTCATATCAGTCCTCAACCCAACCTGCCAACCTTCCAACCTGCCAACATCTGCTCCCGATAACTCGCCGGGCTACCAGTTAATCTTCAGCGCGAACTGGAACTGGCGCGTATCCAGGGAAGCCGTGGGCTCGCCGGCCCTGCAGGCCGCCGGGTCGAGCGGGTTGCAGAGCGGGCTGACGTCGCCGACGTTGAACCTGTTCAGCAGGTTGAACATATCCGCGATCGCTTCCACGTTCCAGCGCTCGCCGCTCCAGAACCTGCGTGAGATCCTGAGGTCCAGATTGACGAAATTCGGGCGGGTAAAGCTGTTGCGCCCCACATTTCCGGTGCAGCCGAAGAACGGCGGCAGGCCCGTTCCCGCAAATATTGTGTTGCTTGGATTATTGGTCAACGGATCCGTGGGACAAACGCTTGGCAGAGTAAATTGGACGCCCGGTATGAACGGGGATGCAACTCCGCCGGACGCGACCGAGGGCCGATCGGTATTGGAGCCGAAATCGAGGTTGAAATCGGAGCCGGTCAGCACGGTGAATGGCCGGCCGGATGAAACCTCGAAAATCGGGGCAACCGTGAAATCAGCGAGGGCTTTGCGCCAGAAGCCGCTGTCCTTCCGTTGGAACGGGCTCTGGATGACGGCGCTGGTGACCCATCGGTGCCGCTGGTCGAAGGTGGAATTCGAGCGCTCCAGGTCCGGGCGCAGGTTGTTCTGCGGTGAGAGCAGGGACTGGAGGTCAGTGGAATCGTCGATCGTGTGTGACCAGGTCCAGCTCATGAGGAACTCGAAGTTGCTGGTGAAACGTTTCGAGGCGCTCAGGGTCATGCCGTGGTAAACGGAATTGCCCGAGGACTCCTGCTGGACGACGTCGCTGAAAGGCACCTGCACTCCCGGAATGCCGGTGGAATAGCCCGCCAGCGATGCCAATGCCACCTGCTTGTCGTAACCGCCGGCGAGTACTGCAAAAGAGGGGTTGGGGCCTGTCGGCCGGAAAAAATTGAAGAATGCGGCGGTGCCCACATACTGTCCTGTCAGGCCGGCATTGGTCCCGCTGGCAGGGCAGTTAGTCAGCATGCCCAGCGCTCCGGGAGCGATTACGGCGAGTCCGCAGGTGGCGGCGGTTCCCGGCACGCTGGCGGTCGGAACTGAAACACTGACAGGCGATGAGAACAGCAGGCTCGCCGCCGCGGCGTTGCGGTAGTTCCGCGCCAGCTTGCCGCCGTCGGGCGGGGTGATGTTGCGCGGCCGGTTGAGTTTCAGGCCATGCGTGTAGTTATAGGATGCGCTGATCTTGTAGTCGCTGCCCAGCTTGCGCTCGAAAGTCAGGTTTGCCTGCTGGGCATAGCCGTATTTGAATCCGCCATCGACGTGCAGCGTAAACGGCAGCAACGGTATGGGGACGCCGGAGGTGATGAAGTTCTGGTTTGCGAAAACCGAGCTGGAGAGCTTGGAGTTGAAGCGCTGCTCAGCAGGCAGATAACCGAAGTTCGCCGTTGAGTTCAGCACTCCCTGGAAAATGGATGCGGCATTTATGACGGTGGCCGCCGAGAGCGGCGAGACGGGCGCGCGCGAAGCCGCGCCGCCGCCCGAGAGCAACTGTGTGGAACGCGCTCCGTCGGCGGTCACCGAATTGAAGGCCACGGCAAGCAGCGGGTGGTCGAAAAAGATTCCGTAGCCCGCCCGTATGACCGTGTGACCGTCCCCCCACGGGTCCCAGGCCAGAGCGAATCGCGGCGACCAGTTATTCTTGTCGCGCGGAATGCCGGTGACGATGCCCAGGGCCGGCTCGGCGATTGCATTGAGCTGTGTGGAGGAGGGGAATGTCGGGGTTAGCTCCACATCGTAGCGGATGCCGTAGTTCAAGGTCAGGCGCGGGTGGACCTTCCAGCTGTCCTGGAAGAAGCCGGCGAAAGTCGTGTTGTCGAAAAACACGTTCGAGTTGCCGATGCCCTGGATGAAGACTGTCGGCAGACCGAGGCCATAGGCCTGGACTGCCGTCACGCCGGGTGTTGTGACGCCGCCCACGCTCGCCGGCAGGCCGATCTGCGTCGCTGCCAGGCCGCCGAAGTTATAGAGGCCGCCGAAGTTCAGCTCGAAGATCTGATCTTTCTTGGATCTGAGTTGGATAAGGTTGATGTCGGCGCCGAACTTGAAGCTGTGACGCCCCCAGGTCCAGCTGACGTTATCGATCCACTGCGAGCGTCTTTCGATGCGATCCACAGTGGAGAACGGCTCGCGCCCGAAGAAGGCAAAGCCGGTGATGTTCACGCCGACGTTGCTTCCGCCGGGGAGGTTCGAATAGCCGTAATGCAGGCCGCGGCGCGCGAACTGGAAGCGCGCCTCGTTCACTAGGCGGCCGCTGAAGGCGGTCACATGCTGCCCTACGATGGCCAGATCACGTGTCTGCTGGAGCGAGGTCCGGGAGGCTGCGTTCTGGCCGAAATTCTGGTTCTGTGCATTGACCTGGATGCCGGTCACGAGAGACGGCGTAACGTTCACCCGGACGAAGGAGTTGTTTTTTTCGTCCCACTGGTGGTCGAACCTGGCGGACCAATGACTGGTGCCTTCCGATAGGGGATAGTTGCCGATCAGCTTGCGCAGCGGCACAAACGAGGCGGGCAGCGTCACCTGGTTTGCCGCGCTGCACGACCCGGGAACGGTGGGGTTGCAATCGATCAGCAGCGGGAAACGGGATGCGGGCGAACTCGGCACTCCGAACAGCACCGTTGACGCCAGGCCCGGATCAGCGCCGGTCAGGGCGACCGCCGAAGCTGAACCCCCCGTCAAGAAGAGCTGGGCCGCGCGCTGGGCTCCGCCGGGTGCGCTCAGGACGGCCGGGTTGTTCACAAACGCCTGCTGCTGCGGAGTCAACAGCAACGTGACGCCCGGAACGGCCGGCGTGGTGGAGGGTACAAGCCCGAAGTTATTGGTGCCGACATTTGTGAAGCCCGTCTCCTGGCGGCGAGTCGTCTCGTAGGAGAAGAAATAGAAGCTCCGGTCCTTCCTGATCGTGCCTCCGAGCGTTGCGCCCCCCTGAAAGCGAGTGTAGCCCTGTTTGATGGCGCGCGTCTGCCCGGTGGCAGGGTCCACCTCCACGGAGAAGGGATTGCGCGCCTGAATATCCCGATGGCGGAAGAATCCAAAGGCATTCCCATGGATTTCGTTCGAGCCCCCCTTGGTAACGATGTTAATCACGCCGCCCGTGGCGCGCCCGAATTCCGGCATGTAATTGCCCACGATCAGCTGGAATTCCTGCACCGCTTCCTGAGAAACGGTGGCGCGCACGCCGTTGACCGAATTGTCCGTGGCGTCTGCCCCGTCCACCGATACCTGGTTGGAGCGGGCGCGTTGCCCGCCGAAGTTGATCCCGCTGGTGGGAGCGGCGCCGATCGAGGGAGCGCTGTCGCGCTGGGCGTGGGAATCGGTCAGGGTGAAGTTGATGTAGCTGCGGCCGTTAATCGGCAGGTTGGTGATGCGACGCTGGTCCACGGTTTCACTGACCGCCGTCCGCCGGGTTTCGATCAACTCAGCGGTTCCCGTGACGGTGATTACCTCGGCGCCGGGCGCGATGCTCAACCGCGCGTAGTATTCGGCAGCCTGACCCACAGTCAGGACCAGCCCGGGATTGATGATTTTGCTGAAACCCTGCGCTTCCACGCTGACCTCGTAGCGCCCGGGCGGCAGCCCGATAAAAAGGGCCTGTCCGGTTTGGTCGCTTGCCAGCGACCGCGTGGCGCCGGTGGCCAGGTTCCTTACCATGATGCTGGCGTCCGCTATGGCCGCACCCTGGGGATCCCGCGCCAGGACCAGCAGGTCGGCCGTGTTAACCTGCGCGCACAACACGCCGGCAAAGATCAACATGGCCGCGACGGCCAAACACGCCCTTGCATGAAATCGCATTGATAGTCTCCTTTGGAATAAAGGCTAGGGTGTCGAAGATATCAGGGATCGTTCCTCCCAAGCTGAAAAACGCCCGGCGCTCGCTGATCTATGGCGCCTTCTACTCCGGTGGGAGGGTGCATTTCAACCAGGAAATGAGCAGGCGGCAGTGCCCGGGGCCTGCGCGCCGATCCTGGCGTCTGTCGAATCATCCACCGTCTCCGCAACGGGCCTCAGTCCGACCTCCTCGGCCGCGTTTCCAACCCGTACCGCCTCAAACCGGGCAGGCAACCTCGCCACAGCAATAGGGCCGGAACGGGGCGCATTGCTCGAATGTTGACTCCCCGATCAAGGCAAACTGGCTGAAACCCTATAATCCGCCGCTTTCGGAGTCAATTATAAAAATAAATGGGCGGCGCGCGGTCAAACCCGGGCGGCGCGCCGAATTCTCAGGTCTCAGCCTTCAGCCTTCAGCTCTCTGATTGAGGCAAAGCTGTTCCCCTTATTGGAAGGTCTGATGGCTGACAGCTGGGGGGCATCTGCCCGGCTGGAATTGCCGGCGCATCCGCACAGTTTTTCTTTGGTCCCGGCCTGTCCGGATTATGTGCTTACGCGGAATTCCACTTCGCGCAGATCCTTGAATGATTCGGCCATATAGCTCTTCAGCTTGCCGATCAGCTTTTTCTCCGCGACGCGGACTGCCTCGCGCGTGATGCCGTAAATATCGGCGATCTGCTGCAGGGTCTGGGGTTCCTCGGCGATCAGGCGGTTCTGCAGTATTATGCGCTCGCGTTCCGAGATCGTTTCGGAGAACTCGGCGAACTTCCGCTCCAGCATCTCCCGGAACTGAGTGCGCGCGATTCTCTCGTCGATGCTCTCCTCCATCGTCTGGAGGGTATCGCCGAAGCTAATATCCGCATCTGCGCGGATGGGCGAATCCAGCGATATATCCGCGCCGGCCATGCTGCGTTCGACCTCGACGATTTCGCTCTCAGCGACGCCCAGGTTGCTGGCCAGGATCCGTGGGGTCGGCGTGATTCCCATGGACTCCAGCTTGTGCTTCTCCCGGTTGAGGTTGAGGAGAATCTTCCGTCGCTCATTGGTGGTGCCCACCTTTACCAGCCGCGCATTGTCCAGGAGAAATTTGATTATATAGGCCTTGATCCACCATGTGGCATAGGTGGGGAGCCGCGCCCCGCGATGGGGATCGTAGCGCTTGACCGCCTGCAGCAGCCCGACATTGCCCTCCTGGATCAAGTCCAGGAGGTTGCGGTATATCCGGCGGTACATGAGGGCTATCTTGACCACCAGCCTCAGGTTCGATGTCACCAGCCGAAAAGCGGCCTCGCGGTCGCCGGTTTCGCGGTAGCGCACCGCCAGTTCATGCTCCTCCTCCCGCTCGAGCGGATGGTGCCTGCGGATTTCCCAGAGGTAGCGGCGCAGGGGGTCATACCGGGCGAGCTTGTTGGCTTCCGCTTCCGAATCGGCTTTTTCCGCGAGGAGGGCCCGGACTTTGCGTGCAGGGGGCGGCTGCTGCAGAGTTTCATCGAGCTGTTCTTCGGCCGTGCCGTCGTCGTCCATCGTCACATCCACCAGGCATTATAGAGGATTGAATGGCAGCAGACAATTCGCCCAACGCTCGTGCGGAACGGGCTGCTGGCGTGCGGATCCAATGCGTGCCGGTTATCGGTCATCAGTTGTTAGTGCCTTACGGCACGTTTTGTGTGCCGTAAGGCACTAATTCCAAGCTGATCTCGCATCGAATGGCGGCAAAGCTTTCAGCTATCAGCCGTCAGCATTCAGCTCGCCCTGATTGCCGGTAAGCGGTGCGCTCTCAGCGAGGAGCTGAAAGCTGACTGCTGACAGCTGATAGCTCCGGGCATTCGCGGTGCTGATATTCGGATGCATGTGCAACGCACTTGTTCGGTTCCGGCTTGTCCGGGTTGGGTTTCAGACGCTTGTTTTTTCGCGTTGGGCAGAAATCCTTGGCACGACGGCAGGGAATTGACCGCCAGCAGTACGGATTCCGCCGTTCGTCCGGCGACCGGATGATTCGTGCAATCCGTTCCAGCGGTCTGGTGGTCCTAAAAGCGGGAATGGCCTATAATGAGATTGCATTGTGTTTTAGAATCCCCCATGCGATAACACGGCCACAGTTCCATTGCAGGAGGTGACATATGGAATGGAAAGAACTCGAGAAGATGACGGTCACCAAGCTGCGGGAGGAGGCTCTCAAACATCCGGATCAGCTCAAGGGCGTGCATGCAAGGAGCAAGGCGCAGCTGATGAACGAGCTCGCCGCCGTTCTGGGCATTCAAAAACCCCAGGTATCGTTTGCGGAAAAGGTCGTGCATACCAAGGACAGCCTCAAGCAGCGGATCAGGGAGCTGAAGGCACAGCGGGACCGCCTGATCGAGGAGCATAACTCCGGGGAGCTCAAGACGGTCCGCCGGCAAATACATCACCTGAAACGCGAGATCCGCAAGATTGAGCGGGCGGATCTGGGCAGGTCCAAAGCTTGACGGGGCTCTTTCTTTCATGATTTGCACAACGGAGAGTTACGGCGTAACGGATACAGGAAGACGACGCCAGGTCAATCAGGATTATGTCCTTTTCGACGACGAACTCCGTCTGTATATCGTCGCCGATGGGATGGGCGGGCACAGCGCCGGTGAGGTTGCATCGAAGCTGGCGGCGGAATCTGTCAGGGAGTTTGTGGTCCGGAGCCGGTGCAGCGCCGATATTTCGTGGCCCTTCGGCCTGGATCCGAGGCTCTCCTTGAACGGCAACTGCCTTCGCAGCGCCGTTATGCTTGCCAATGCCCGGGTCTGCGATGAGGCGGCGCAACACGAGGAGCTGTACGGCATGGGCACGACCATTGTCGCCGCCGTCGCGGAAAAAGGCGTCCTGACCATATGCAGCGCCGGAGACAGCCGCGCATACCGCATCCGCTCCGGCAGCATCCGGCAGCTCACAAAGGACGATTCCTGGGTGCAGGCGGCGCTGGATCGGGGCGTCCTCGAGGAAGGCCAGGCGCGGAACCACATCATGCGCAACATCATCACCAAGGCGGTGGGGGCCGATGATGAGCTGGAGCCTTGCGTCGTGGAAGAGGAAACGGAGCCCGGCGACCTTTATCTGATGTGTACCGACGGCCTGCATGGCATGCTCGGAGATGCCGAGATCCTCGGGATCATTCGGGCGTCGGCTCCCGACCTGCGAAAGGCGGTCGACAGCCTCATCGCGGCCGCGAACGCGAATGGCGGCAACGATAACGTCACGGCTCTTTTGCTTCGATGCTTGTCGGCCAACGACTGAACCGGCGGGCAAAATCACAACCGATCAAAAACAGCCAGTCCGGGGGGGAGCATGCAATACGAGAATCTGATTGTTGAAAAGCGCGGCAGGGTGGCCATTGTGACCGTCAACCGGCCGGACAAGTTGAATGCGCTGAACCTGCGCACCCGCCGGGAACTGCTGGCGGCTTTCGAGAATCTGGAAAAGGATGGCGAAATCCGCGTGGTCGTTATCCGGGGCGCCGGAGAAAAGGCTTTCATCGCCGGCGCAGATATAGGCGAGTTTGCGGGCTATGGCTTGTCTTTCTTCAGGTCACCTTTCAGGTGCGAGTCGAACCAGCCGACGATCTGCTTGTGATAGTCCCGGACTTCCTCGAGAGACGACGTGGGCATGCCGTGGCCGCCGTTGATGTACTGGACCCAGGCGACTTCTTTTCCCAACCGCCGCAAAGCGTAATTGTCGATCCCGATTCGGTCGCGCTGGGTCGAGGCCGCGACCGCCAGCCAGCGGCCGTCGTTGCTCAGGTCGGCGAGGCGGAGGGTGACGGTGTCGAGCATGTCCTCGACGCCCAACAGGCCGGCATCCGCGGCGGCCGGCGGTGAAGCCTGAGCGCCTGCCATGGGCGTGGGATCGGCGGCAAATACGATCAGCAGCAGGACTGCGGCGGCGGGAATGGCTCGGTAACTCTTCACTGTCAAACCTCCGATGCTTGTATGGTGCGGATTGAATGGGACTCTTGCTTCTGTGCGACGACGATCAATGTCCGGCCCAGGAGCAGGGCCGGCGAGGTCAGCACGCCTCGGATTTCGCGGTTGGCGGCGCGCTGCTGCGGGTCGCTTTCCTTGCGCATAGTGCGGATGGAGTAAAGCCTGACCAGCGGCCAGAGCAGGCAGAGCGCCGCCGCACTGCGCCGGATGAAGTCCGTGGTCACCTCGGTTATCCGGAAACCCTGGGTGTGGAGCATGTAACGCAGCTGATAGTAGGTGACCGGATTGATATGGTCGAATACCGGCACCTGGCTGAACTCGTTGATCGGGCGCGGGACCAGCGAGTAGAAGCCCGAAAACAAATACTTCAGCCGCGATGCCAGGTTCAGAATGTTCGGCGTGGAAAGCACGAGCCGGCCGCCCGGTTTGAGGATGCGGCGGCATTCGCGCACGAGCTGGAACTGGTCCTGCAGGTGCTCGATCCCTTCGATGCAGCTGATGAAATCGAACTGGCCCTCCTCGATAGGGAAGCGCTGGTTCAAATCCACATAAATGCAGGGGATCGCCCGGACCTTGAAAAACCTGGGATCGATGTCGCCTGCGGTGACCGCGTAGCCGAACTTGTGCAACTGCCAGGCCAGGGCTCCTTCGCCTGCCGGCACTTCGAGGAGCCGGCCGCGCTCGGGAAAGCGCCGGAAGATTTCGATGACTTTGCGGTGGGTTTTTTCGTGGGCGATAATCTGGAGGCTTTCGAAGCGTGCAATATCTTCTGAGGTAGCGCTCTGAGCGGCGGGAGGAGGCATAAGGGCACCGGTGAAGCCTGATTGATATCAGAGGCCCCGGGCGGTGTCAATACAGCTGCCGTCCCGGTTTTTGGGCCTGTTGCTCCTGCCGGGACGCGGCCGCCCGTGATTCTCGGACAGGCCCTAACTCCAGCGTTCCAGAAGGTACTTCTTCTCTTCCTCGAAAGCCTCGGCCTGGCGTTCGACCAACTGCTCGGCATCGTTGTCTTCGAGATCGGCAACGGCGCGGCAATAGGCGCCCAGGCGGCCGAAGTGAAGCGGCACGAGAATATCGACCAGGCGGCGCCGGTTCCGGTTCCAGACCTGATAGACGAAGAGAAAATCATAGAGGATACGGGCCCACAGCCCTGGGGGGAAATCGGGTGCGCCGTTGGACTGGAGCGCAGTGGCCACCTGCTGGATGCGCTGGTAATTCTCCGGGTCGAGGATCTGCCGGTACATGGGCGCGAAATGCTCGATGCCTTCCAGGAACTCCTGGTCCATCGCCCGGATGTTGACGTCGATCGGCTCGATCGGGATCGTCCGAGGAATCCGGGCCACGACCTCCACGGGGACGCTGCCCTCAACCCGGTGCACGCGCGCGGCGTGCTCGCCCGCCACGTAGAAAAGAGTGCTGATTACCTGGCAGAACATCGCACCCAAATCGGCCGCGGGGTCCTTCGGATTGTGAATCTTGGTGCCCAGATAGACTTGGGTGAGGCGCTGGTCCCAGCAAATGGCCGTGAGCGTCATCCAGATGTCAATGCCGAAGCGCGCCACGTCGGTGGTCCAGACATCGGCTGCGGCATACATCGATGCCAGTTTTCCCGTGAAGGCATAATCGCCCCCGATCGGCTGGCGCACCCGGGCGCCGAACAGCGAGCGCGTCAGGGGGTAGACGATGTTGTTGGTGATCGTCCCGTCGTACTTATATCGCTTGTAAAGGGGCGCCACGAAATCCGCCTTGCCTTCCTGGACCGGCGTGGCCAGCAGCCGCACCCACTCGGGGGTGATGCTGCGCAAGTCCGAGTCCAGTACGAGCACGGTCCTGGCCTGCAGCCTTTCCGCCGCTTCAAAAACGGCGCGGAAGGCGGTCCCCTTTCCCGCGACGCCGCGGTAGATGGAAACTCGGCGCTCGATGCCGTCCGGGATGCGCGTCTCGTATGCGCGCTCACGCGTGTCGTCGAGCGATCCGCCGTCGGATATCAGAATGGCGCTGCGCTGACCCTTGAAGTAGTCCGCCAGGCCGCGGCCGACCGCGGACACGACGTGGGATATCGTGTCCTCGTTGTTGTAACAGGGTATGCCGACCAGTATGTCGACACCGCCCAGCGATTCGATCCATTTGAGCACTTGCCAGCGTAACGATGAATTGAAATCTCTCATAAGGGCTATTATCTTATCTTAGCGGAGCGAAAAATGCGACCTTGGGGAGAGCCGGATCATCAGGGTATTCCAGGCCTGCTGGATTGTGCAGAGCTCGGGCCTGAAGAGCGGCGGCCACAGGACGGCAGCAATCGGTTCGCTTGCCTCACACACGCCATTCTGCAGGGGGGGGGTCCAGATTCACCCCGGGCTTCTGCATTTCTCGCACCCGCTCGCCTGGGACTTTATGTGTGATGCGGCCGGCATTGCGTGCTAAAATACACACTTTGCGGCAAGTTTCGCGCGCCTCAAGGCGCTAATTCTGAGGTAAGCCAGTATCAACGGGCCCCAAAGCCGCCGGCCATCAGCATCCAGTTCGCCCTGATGGCGGCCAGGCTGTGCCCTCATACAGAGGATCTGGCGGCTGTCAGCTCGGGGTATTCGCCCGGTCGGTACTCGTGCCGCATGTGTAAGGCTATTATCTGGTTCCGGCTGGTCCGGATTAGGCTTTGCACACGAGGAACGCGGCTCCCCACATACCTCCGATCAAACTTAAATCCGGCAGGTATGAACGCGGCCGCAGGTTGCGAGCCGCACATGTCCTATCCCTTTGCCACCGGCCCCTTGGGCAGTAACACGAGGAGGAATTATGGCAGACTTTTATCAGACGGGCGTAATCTCGACGCTCCATAGATTGAAATCGATCGACCAAAGCCGGATCGAACAGGAACTTCAGCGCTTTGCCGCCGATTACAGGATCGCGCTGGTGCTGCCGGCGCTTTATTCGGAGCTGCAAGGCCCGGCAATGGGTCCCATCGTCGACACCCTCTGCACCATCCCGTATCTTAATGAGGTTATCATCACGACGGACCGGGCGAGCCCCGAGCAGTTCGAGCACGCGAAAAAGTACTTTTCGCGGCTGCCGCAAGACCACCTTCTGATCTGGAACAACGGACCGCGCATCCAAAAGCTCAAGGATCTGATTCAAAGCAACGGCTTGCCCCTCGGCCAGGGCGGCAAGGGTCTCTCCTGCTGGTTTGCTTACGGCCTGATTCTGGCGCGACGCGGCTCTCAAGTAATAGCGCTGCACGATTGCGACATCCTCACATACTCGCGCGAGCTGCTGGCGCGACTCTGCTGAGCCCCAACTGGAATCGGATTACCTCGGCCTTTCCCGGCTTCTTCGACATGCTGATCGAGGCCATACAGGAGGACAACCAATGATCGGTCATCAACTCAAAGTAATTTATACGGACCTGGACGGCACCTTCATCGATGCGCTGTCATATTCCTACAGGGAATCCCTTCCCGTGCTGCGGGCGGCACTGAAGGGCGGCCTGGCTGCTGTGTTCTGCTCGAGCAAAACCGACGCGGAAATCCGGTGGCTGCTCGAAGAGCTCGGCCTGCGGCTCCCCTTTATCGCAGAAAACGGCGGCGGGATTATGGTGCCGGAAGGTTACTTTGCCTCGGACCTCTCCGCGCTCCCCGCCGAAGGTTCCTGGCGCGCCATCCACTTGGGGGCGCCCTACGATGAGCTGGTGCGGAACCTGCGCGATGTCCGCCGGCAGCTGGGCATGGGCCTGCGGGGTTTTTCCGACATGAGCGCCGAGGAAGTGGCTGCCGTTTGCGGTTTCGGCCGGGAGCAGGGAGCGCTGGCCCTGCGGCGCCGCTTCGATGAGCCCTTCGTGCTGCAAGCCGCCGGCGAGAGCGCGATGGGCGCCGTGGAGGGAGCTTTCGCGCAGCGCGGTCTGAGGGTTACGCGCGGCGGCCGCTTTTTCCACCTGACGGGCGCCAACGACAAGGGCTCGGCCGTGCGCCGGCTCAACCGGCTGTTCCTTGGGGATCATCCCTCGATATACACCGTCGGTCTGGGCGACAGCGCCAACGATATTCCAATGCTGGCAGCGGTGGATCGGCCGGTGATTGTCCAGAAACCAGGCGGCCGCTATGACGACACCGTGCTGGCTCAGGTGCCGGGCATCATCCGGGCCGACGGCATAGGGCCGGCCGGCTGGGCGCGCGCCGTGACGGAGCTGCTGCCGCCGCCCTGATCCGCCGCCGCAGCATGGCCACAACCGACAAGAACCTTACTGCAGAGGCGCAGCGCGTTCTCAGACTTATTATTGAAAAAACAGAAGCCACGGATTCCACGGATTCGGTCGGGTGGGCACGGAATTCGTACTACTACCAATCAAATCCTTGCCCGCTGGGAAAGGATTTCCTTCACCGCCAAAACGCAGTTTCATGGTGCGCACCGAGGAAATCGGGACGCGGAAGAACCGACGAACGCGGATTCTGCTGGCGCCGCAAGGTCGGCGAGTGGATGGCACGAGCTTTTGCGCCCCGCGCCGCGGGGCGCCCTTCGGGGGCAGCAAAAGCTCGTGCAATCCACCCGCGTTTTTCCGTGTCCCAAATC
>Ga0299915_10001508_pt1 | contig 17259 bp, 13 predicted proteins | sample RVTome_13_FD_200263 | JGI IMG/M metagenome (GOLD analysis project Ga0299915, IMG submission 200263) | Soil microbial communities from uranium-contaminated site in the Upper Colorado River Basin, Wyoming, United States - RVT92D227 (version 2) ... | reverse complement strand
GATGAAACTAATTCATTAAATATTTCCTCATCTTGAAATGAACCCGTTTCATAGAGATATTCTAAGTGCTCAACAGTTTCTAGGCTTGAAGCATATGATCTAATCAAATAATGAATATATTCGGCCTTATAATGCCTCAACCCATAGCCTTCTACAATATTTGCAGACACAGATTTGGAGGACCTCCTGATCTGACCTCCTTCCTCAAAGGTCTCAAACTTGGGCAAGGTTAAAGACATCTTATGCACCTTAATTGCCAATCCATGTGACAACTGCCAAATCTTCAGCCTCTTATATCCTTCTTCCATGCCCATCCTCTATAATCTCAGACCTATTATCTAATATCTGATATCTCAGATCTGCCATCTACTATCACCTATCTACGATCTACTATCTCTTATCAAATTATAATATATCTCTTCCATCTTCCCCATCCAATAGTCCTGATCTCCCTTCTCCTTAATCAATTTCCAGTTTTGCTCGGCGATGGTTTTTCTCATATCCTCGTTCTTTAAGAGCTTTATAACGGCTTCACCTAATGCTTTAATATCCCGCGGCGTCACTAATAAGCCATTTTCCCCCGGTTTAATCCATTCCCTAACCGTGCGCAAATCGCTGGCAACAGGGACAGCACCGCATGACATCGCTTCCAATATCGACGAAGATACTCCATCATGAGATGGAACAGAGACCATTACGTCCGCAGCCTGATTATAGAGGTGAACCCTCTCATATGGAACATTGCCCACAAAATGAACGTTTCGTTCTACATTCAGGCTGGCAACAAGATTATTAAGAGCACCAGTTTCCTCTTCGGATGCCGATTGCCAGATAAACACCATCTGAACGTTCGGGAAATGTTTGACTACCTCGGGTGTCGCCAGTAGAATGGAATCTAGATTGTACAGCTTGCCAGCACTACGTGGACTAAGCACTACTGATCCGGGGCCTAACCCTAACGTACGACGCAGACTAAGGCGGTCGTCCACAGGACGGAAGCGAATAAGATCCACTCCCCGCATAATGTGGTAAAGTGTTTCCTTTCTTGCACCCCTGCGTCGGCAATCCTCTAAGAGATTCTGAGAAACGCTGGTAATCATGTCAGCCTTGTGGATAGCATACCATACACCTAGACGATTAATTAATTTACGATCTTTTCGCCAAGAGACATCTCCATTAAAAACAGTAATTACGTATTTTTTTGAGGAAACAAAGGCACCCAGCATCCCTGGGTACCAAAGCATGTGAGAATGGACAATATCTGGATTGATTTCCTTTACCCGATCTCGAGCCCATTTAAGCACTCTCAAGTAGCGTAGGCGCCTATCGTGGATGGACCAATCCTTGAAGCGCTCCCATCTGGGGCGAGGATCAAATTCTCGTAGTGATGGGAGAACGTGAATAATTACTCCCGGTATTTCATCAGATAAGTCTGTCACGATGTGATTTTCATGGCCGCGAGCTGCAAACCAGCTCACCCAACGCCGGACGTGAGAACTATGAATAGAGCCAAAATGGCAGATTTTCATCTTATCAGCAAATTTGTCTCATTCCTAGTCTAAAAAAGCCCGATGCCAGAGCTCAAGAGTTAACAACGGACTGAGCCAGAAAGTTCCATTAATATTCTTGCTCATGTGGTCTGATACAAGTTGTCGTAATACTTCCGGCCTAAAAATGGACCGCGATAGGCAACGATCGCTCAAGAGGATAGATTCGATGTAGGGACGCAATGTAGTCCGACACCAACGCTCCAGGTCGTGCCAATCCCTATTAAGGTGCGGAAATACGACCTTGCCACCGCCGTACTTCCGTAACCTATAATCTAAGCTGTCACAGAACCTGTCGGAAAAACGCCGCATCTGAAGCCGACGTGGGCTTACCATCAACGGTAGGCCAGTCCCTGTCCGCGGAATTCGTGCCAAGATGGGAAATTGTTCGATCATTGCTTTAGAATACACTTTGTATTCCAGCCGCATATCCACTGGCAAGCTAAGTGAAAAGTCCAACAAGTCATTATCTATGGTGGGAATTTGATACTCAAACCGCCTTGTCAGTAGTATCAAGTTTGCCATCAAGGTAAAGTGCTGGACACGTGTACGCAGAAATACATAATCCGCGCGATTGCCGTCTTGGTTAGCTTGGCACTCAGCAAGGATTCGAGCCACTTCTTCCCTGGTGCTCCCTTCCACCTGTCCCCAAATATTTGGTCTAAAGATTCTTTTCTGCACCTCTACCGGCATAAAGAAAGCAAACCGGTCATGCAGGACGTCAACAAACTCACACCCCCGTTTCTGCCAGTTAAGAACCCTGTTAGAGATATAACTTCCTCCCCAAATCAAGTCAGCCATAAAGCCTGTTAAAATAACGCTTACATCGCTCCTCTGTGCATTCTTAGCCAAAATGGTCGCTTGGGTATCCAATGAATCCAACATGCCCTCTGTCAACAAGAGCGATTCATCGGCACTCTCATAAACGTATTCCCCGTGTGTAAGGAAAGAATGATGGTAAGAGCCAAGGACCCGCGCCACTCGAGATGCATACGCTAAATCAGGACACCGCGGCCGGCCGAATGAATAAGTATGAAAACCCTCTCCCAATTCTTGTCTTAGGAAACCAGCAACTATGCGGGAATCCAAACCACCGCTTAATGCAAGTCCTACTCTACAGTTGGTTTGTAGGCACCTTTTGACAGCCTGGCCAAGCAGACGTCGTAGCTCATCTGCATAGTCTTGGACAGTACTTTTAGCAGGATCTTCTTTATAGATGAAGTCCCAGAATCGCCTTATTTTAACTCCCTCCTTATTAAATTCAAGCACTGTCCCAAAAGACAACTTCGCGATGTCTTGGAATAATGTGCGATCACCTATCACAGTGCCGAACGTAAGCAAACTGGCTACAGACCTAAGATCAACCCGTCGTTGTACGATGCTGTCTTGCAGCAGACACTTGATCTCAGATGCAAACAGCAGTTTCTGGCGATACTGAGCAAAATATACCGGACGGCTTCCAAACCTGTCCGTGAACAATAAAAGCCGATGATGGATCTCATCCCAAATTGCAATGACAAATGAACCGTTAAGTCGCTCGACAAAGTATTCCCCTAAGTGTTGGTACAGACAAAGAGCGACTATAGGAGACGACCACTGATGATCAGAGTGGCCCTGCCGTTGCAGCCAGGAAATGTGCTGGTCCAGATCAACAATATAGCCGTGCAATACCAACTGCAATGTTCCATCATGATTGCTCGCAGGCTGCCTGTCTGGAGAGAGAATCCCTTGATGAACCCGTCCCAACAAAGCCTGATTACCCACCCAACGCTCGTGAACATACCAAGACTCATGTTTCATTGCTATGCCGATGTCACTCTGTATGTTCAAGCGGTCGCTGCTGAAGTCAACCACACCGTATATTCCCGGCATCTATCCCCCTATGTTCTCATTCGAGAAGACTGGACACAATCCCTAAATCTAATCAATCGTGCTACAGGTAGCCTTGCCAACCTTCTGGCGCAACAAAGCGGTCGCTTATGTCCGAAAGATGATCTATGCTAAAATTATCATTGGGCCATAATGAAATTTGTATATCATCAACCGACCAAGGGAATAACCCCAGGTCCGTTCGTATAAGGGCGTTTTGAATTTGGGGGATCTTTTTGTAGTCAAACCCCATCAGTGTAGTACACACCAAATCGACTGCAACTGGTTCCATCCCTCCGATGATCCATCCGGTCTTCTTGGGAGTAGGCGCCAAAGGGGCTTCTCCCTCTCCAGCGATAATGCCATCAACGATTGTCAAGAACTTTTTCGGATTAGTTCCATTCAGCTTGCCACTGGGGTCTGTGTACCGAATGATTCGGAAAACATCCAGGATAGTCCGCCAAATAGTATCATTGCCGTACCATTCGCCCCAGAGCGCTGGATCTTTGTACGGGAAACGATACCTCATGCGATGGATTATCTGGCGTAGCCTCGTCAGAAGCTTCCTCATTACTATATTGTCCGATGCATCGATTTTATCCGATAGTTCTGCAATGAGCCACTTCCGGAAGCTCGATTGGTTAAACTGATCCCCTCCACTTGAAGCCGACCCTCTGCAAAAGTGTGGCAACCAATCCTTCCGCCCCACTAGACCAATCGTACTCTTTAATGCGCCTGTAAACCCTGCAATTCTGTGTGTCTTGAGCTTAGGCAAGCTGATGATCAGATCAGAATTGAATACTGTGTTCGGAATCAGATATTCATGTGTGCTTCCTGAATGATGTTTGAACATTTCTCTCTTGTTATACATCGTGACCCTGAATCGAGCGGCCAGATGCTCCACTTCCTTAAGTAGGCTCTTATCTCTCAGATTTATTGTAGTGTATCCGGCCGGATCTCCTGGTAGTTTGAGCTTATCAACAATCACCCCTTCCTTATTCAGCAAGACCTTCTCGGTGCGAAAATCGACCACCTCCATCCTAAGATCGGGTAAGCGACTGAAGAACTGTACAATAGAAGACAATCCAGATACTTCCACAAGACGATCGAAATCGGCTCCTTGGATCGGCGAATCACCAATGACAATTGTTCCTCTGCCATCCATTGCAATACAAACATAATCTAATAAAGACCGTATCAAGGAGCTATGTGTGACCAGGGCGTTAATTCCGTTATGTGACTCATGATAGACAAAGTTAGGTTTTATTAATATTCGAGTGCCGGGTTTGATTAGGTCACCCAAGGGATTCCACGATTTCTGACCGTAGTTACTAGGGTCCATTCCTAAGAGCAACAGGACCTGCCGAACAGCTTCGTATGTTCGGTTCCCTTCCTCGCTCAAACAATCCTTACTTTTGAAAGGGTATTCTGGATAGTTGGATGATGGGTGAAAAGGGGGCAAAGTGCAATATCTGCTTTCGTGTGTCCGTGATATTGCAACTTTCACTGAAGATACCTTAGATGCATTTTTATCAATGACTATTCTCTCCCTCACTCGGTCGACAACGGTCCTGTAAACCTTTAAAACAACCCATAAGGAATTTGTTTAACTGGAGATCGGTTGGTGGCCTGTTTGGACATCAACAATGCTCAATCGACGAGAGCCAATTCCAGCATTTTCATCAATGTATATTCCCTCATCATCTGGTCCACGATGAGCAAGGGAATTGCACATAGCCTTTATCAATCCCGCGTGACTTTTGCCACAAATACCGCACATTGTCTAACACCCTTTTATTCTTGCGATGTTATGTCTAATTGGCTCTATTCACTTTCTTACTAAGGCGAGAAATGCTTTCTTAACCCTTAATCGCGTCTTCGCATTCCTAAGCACATGCCAATCCAAATAAACCGCTCTTAATAAGTGACTGCGCGCACCGCTCCAATTGCCCAAAGATTGCCACATTTCTGCACAATGGAGATGAACACCTACAAGGGCTCTACGTTTTAGTTTCCGATGATCCTTATAGCCTCTTTCAGCAAGGAGTCGACTTGCTTTCTCGATCACCGCAATTAATCCTTTATCAATATTATACTGTACGAACTTTTCAGGATATTTATGGTTTTCGTCCATGACTCGGTAGCAAGCAAAGGGCTCAGGGATTACGGCGACAATGTAATCCATGCTAATCCTTAGCCATAAGTCCCAATCCCCCGAATAAGGGATCGACTCATCAAACATCCCACTTTTTTCCAAGCATTCTCGTCTAATGACTGGGGTAGAAGCTCCTCCGCTTATGACATTGTTTTCGATTAACTTTTCAAACAAACGTGAACCCGATTCAAAACTCCTCCCAATCCTATTATTGCAAAACGTGCATCTATTGCCTTCCGCATCTATGTAGTAATGCCAACAATAAACTAATCCTACTTCTGGTGCCTCATCGAGTAATTTCACTTGGCGTTGCAGTTTGCTCGGCAACCACATATCGTCCGAATCGAGAAAAGCAATGTATTCTCCTGATGAATTATTTATCCCTGTATTACGGGCCGCTGTCATCCCCCTATTCTCCTGGTAAATATATCTTAATTGTTTACCGTACTGCATTAGCAACTCTTTTGTATTATCCGTAGATCCATCATCCACAACAACAAGTTCAAAGTCACGATAGGTCTGTGCCAGGACACTGTCCACAGCCTGACAGATATACTTAGCACAATTGTAAGTTGGAATGATCACGCTTACCTTTGGCATTTCAATGTCCTTAGAGGCTAGATGGTGAATTAGTGTGGCAAGAATCTTTGACTTAGCTTCTTAACGCGCTGAATCTTACTAAAAATATAATCTACTTTATCCATTCCGGATAAATTCTTACGTTCTTCGGTATGCAGATATTTTTCAGCTTTAGCTAAAAACTTTTGGAGTTGTTCCGAGTCCCATTGCGGGGTAGTTATAGAGAAACTCCGAATAAACAAATCATCATACGAGAAATCAGGCTTAAGGTAACCCTTCTCTTTGCATATATCATATAGGTCTGTCCCTGGATAAGGTGTCGCAACACTGATATGAGGATGATATATGCCCAATTTCTTTACAAATCTAATACTATCCCACATCTGCTCAATTGTCTCACCGGGCATTCCCACAATTAAAAATGCGGAAACTGGCAAATCAATTTTTCTACAATGATTCACAAGGGATTTTACTGTAGACAACTTAACCGGCTTTGACATTATGTTTTTTAAAACATTCTGATTCCCAGATTCGACAGCAAGGTTCACCTGAACGCAACCGGATGCTTTCATCTTATCAAGCAATTCATTTGAAAGTGCGAAGGGAGATACTCCATTAGGTGTGTCCCAGATAAGATTTAATTTTTCTTGAGCCATTGCACCAAACATCTCGCCGGCCCTTTTCATATTTAGGGTCAGATTATCATCTTCAAACATTACCTCCTTAATGCCATATTTGTCTTTTATTGTTTTTAACTCTTGAATCACATTATTGACATTCCTTACTCGGTGCTTACGACCCCATATTCTCTCTACACAGCAAAAAACGCAGCCTACCGTGCAGCCCCTGCTGGAAACAATAGGGCAGTATCTGTCAGTTTTTCGAGTGCCATGCGATGTGTTTATGTTGAAATAAACATCCCAGTTGAAAAGATGGTGGGCAGGGAAGGGAATATTGTCCAAGTTTTGGATAAATGAAAGAACCGGGTTAACGATAAGCTTATCCCCCTTCCTATATACTAATCCATCTATCTCCTCCGGAGATTTCCGCCCTTCCAGGTAATCAACAAGATGAATCATTCTGTATTCGCCTTCGCTTAAGATTGCATAATCAATAGCCTTGTTGCCCATAGTTATTTCCGGGATTACCGTGGGAGAGGCACCGCCGATTACGGTAACAACTTGAGGAAACTCACTTTTTACTGCGGAAAATAGAGCATCTACAATCCCCTTTTGATATGTAAATTGATTTGAAATTCCAACTAAATCCGGCTCAAATCTGTAGATTCGATCAATTAGATCCTCTGTAGACGAGCCGACAATAACAATGTCCTGAGCGTATTGCATTTCCTTGTTCCAACCTTCACCAAGCATATCATAAATTTCCACCTTGATTTGCCGTTGCTCCAACATCGCAGCGATATAACCAAGGCCGATTGGTGGAACTGGATTGATGTCACGAGCCTTTTGATTTGTCTTGGCCGGAGGATTCACCAGCAGTACTTTTTTAATTCTTTTCATCGAACACAACCTTATACTGAATAAATATCTTGCAAATAAAAGTGCTATTCGATTCGCCAATCCACAGGCATGTATAGATTGCCATGTTGAGTATCGAAATAGCTGGGGCCGAAGACCTGAATCGGAAAATGTTCTATGGCGTGAGTGAGCCGAAATCCTGGACCTGGGGACATTGCAGTTATGTACAAACGGTAGCTCGCAGGCAGTAATAATACGTTTGGAAACCTCACCTCCACATAGCCTTCTTTCATATCCGAATGGGCCATGCAATTGGCTTCATCACTGAAAATCGAACAACAGTGAAGACCGTCGTCTCTTATGAAGCCTACATTAAAGGCAACAGGGTTCAGAGAATTAGATTTTCGAAAGTGGAAACGGATATTTAATGGTTTCATCATCTCAATTTGTTTTCCAAGCTCTTTGTTCCCATCGGAAAGTCTGATATCTTCCAAAATAACAGTTGTCTCAGTAGTATCTGCATAAGGCATTTCAATGTGTTGTGGCGCTCTACCTTCGTCAGAATATATATACCCCTCATATGCTCGAATAGCCTCATCGGGTGTTCCCATATACTGAATCTGCCCATCTTTCAAGAACATAACCCGATTGCAGATCTGCTTCACTGCCCATAGATTGTGAGAAACGAACACAACTGCCCGATCACGGCTTACCAGATCCCACATCCGCTGGTAGCACTTTTTTTGGAACTGCATATCCCCAACAGCCAGCACTTCGTCAACCAACAAGATATCTGGATCTACGTGGATGGCCACCGAGAATCCTAAACGAGCATACATACCTGATGAGTAGCGCTTTACCGGTCGATCGAGAACATCTTTTAATCCGGAAAACTCGACAATGCTATCAAACTTACCGGCGATCTCCTTGCGAGACATCCCCAAAATCACCCCGTTCAGAAAGATGTTCTCTCGGCCTGTCAACTCAGGATGAAACCCTGCGCCCAAGTTTATCAAGGCACCAATCCGTCCCTTTGTATTCAATCGCCCACGGGTTGGCGTTGCAATGTGTCCTAACAAACGCAATAGAGTTGTCTTCCCTGCACCGTTTGGGCCAATAATTCCTAATGCCTCCCCAGGTTTGACCGTGAAGGATATATCTCGCAGCGCCCAGAAAAGATTCTTTCCATCTTTTCCCTTTTTCTTACCCCTGTCCATCATCAAACGCAGAACAGTCCATGCCGCCTGCTTTTTTGTTAAGTATCGCTTCCAAATACCTTCCATCTCTATTGCCGGCATAACAACTCCTAAATCACATCTGCCAACACAGTCTCAAACCGATCAAACACCATATTCCCTAACAAAAGCAACACAAGAGTTACTCCCACAGTCACACCCCATGCCCACAGAGGCGGCTGGCCACTTCCCAATAAGAATCCCCGGAAACCCTCTACTATCACCGCTATAGGATTCAGGAAGTACCAGCTTCTGTACTGGGCGCTTATTAGTGTAACGGGATAGAGCACCGGGGTAGCATACAAGAAAAACCCTAAAACCACAGAAATGACCTTGCTTATATCTCGCCCCGCTACATTGACCGGAGCCGAAAAAAGACCCAAACCGTAAATAAGCATCATAGTTAGCAGAAGTGGCATAGAAACAAAAAAAACGGTCCACTTTAGTGGAATGGCAAACAAGAGCAGTACCAACACCAGTAAGATAAAGGTGATTCCAAAATCTACTAATTTGGAGATGATGGGATAGAGGACAAGCACCTTCCGTGGAAAATGTACCTGGGTAATCAAGTTATAATTTCCAATCAAACTCCCCGCACTTTCTGCTAAACCGCTGGAAAAATAACGCCAAAGGATCATCCCCGAGAAGACAAACACCGGGTAGGGAATTTCCTCGGTCAATCGCAAGTGCAACACGTTCTGGAACAAAATAGTAAACACTCCAGTAGCTAATAAAGGTTCAAGAATAACCCATAAATACCCTAAGAAAGCCTGCCTGCTGCGTGACTTGATATCACGGGCGACCAGCGTGTAGAGCATTTCCCAGAACCTATGGAATTCTGTTGAATTTGCAGACTTACGGAAATTTATTTTTTCCAAGTCACGGGTAAGATCTGCCTTAATCTTTTTGTCCTCTTCTAAATTATGTTCTGTAATGTTCATTTACTCTTTTCAGACACGAGCGGAACCATAGAAATTTTTATAACGGAATTGGGGAATATGATTTCCTAAGGGCTTATTAGGTGACAAATTATCCATAATATGGATCATGGCCAGCAATAAAATAAATATACAAATTTCTATTGCCTCTATTCCCCAGTTCCCAAACCCTCCCAGAAAAAAAAGAAGAATTATCACCAAGGTATTACTCTTCATTGCTGTTATCCAAGGTTTTTCTTCTGGTGACCAGGGTGGTGGAGAAATGAAAATCTTTTTTAGTCTTTTTACAGGAACCCACAACATAGCACACCAGGCCATAAGGCCAGGGAGACCCAATTCTGATACTATCTGAAAGAGCATACTATGGGGATTAGCCCAAACCATGAAATGCCTCATCCCAAACTCATCTTTTAAGAAAAAGAATAGGCCATAATCAGCAGCATGGTTATCAAACATCCGAATTCCTATACCAGACCACGGATGATCCATAAACATCTGAATAGATCCCATCCATATCTTAACACGTACTTCATTTTGTAAGGTTTGCCATGAAAGAAAAGAACTGAAACGCAACAATAGACTTGAAATGATCTCTTCTTTAAAATAATAGGTGGTAAATAAAAGAGCTATAAGTAGTAGAAAAAGTATATGCCTTCTCTTAGAACCCAAAAACCATGGCAGTAAGCATATAGCAAGCAGAATATAACCGTTTCTTCCGAAGGTATAAAAAGTTGTCATTATCATAATTATGGCTAAGCCAATCCATATATTACGTTTAAATGTAGTGGCGGTTGAATAACCCAGGGCCAATATTATCGGTATAATCATCGGTGCCACGTATTCGTAGTTTATACCCATATAACCAGGATACCGACTACCTAAGATCCTCCCTCCACCGCCACGGAGTTCTTCAAGTTCCCTAAGGGATGTTACCGCTTCATAAGATCTGTATAACGAATAATACAACCATGCAAGTGTCACCAATCCCATCATGACTGCAAGTGTCAATGATAACTTTTTGAAATCGTTCCAAGAATTAATCTCATTAATGCATAAAATAAAAAAAAGAAAAGGTAGAAAATAATAATTTATAAGATAGGGCCAGCTTTCGTGAGGATTAGATGAAAAAATGGTTGATATTAAGCCTGCCATTAGTAAAAGCAATAACCCTGTAGCCCATGATTCAGATTTGATTTTTTCCTTATTTAGAGTAACTCGAATGAGCCATGAACATATCAACATTAAAAAATAAGAATAGAAAGCGATATCTTCGGAAAATATGCCGATGTCCAAGTTATCGAGTGCCCTGCTCCACTGAAATACAACATTACCAAAGCTCCGTTCAAAAATCATAAAAGGCCAAGCAAGAATAAAAATGCATAGGGCATCTACGCCCCGGCCTTTGAACATAAGGATTAGCGATACACCCCCTGCAATAATAATCAAGAGAATCATGACCAGGTCAACAAGAGAATAGATAGCAGAAAAAAATACAAGAAGTACACCAACACCTAGAATGATAATAAAAATGGGGAAATATTTTTTTAAATATTTTATATCTGAAAGCGTTGGCTGTGAAAATAGAAAGGCAAAATTACCTTTTTGAATCTCTAATATTAAAAGTATCCCACCAAAAGCAAACACTGGGAATAACCTATATATAATTGCCCCCAGGGTACTGACACCTGATATAATAGCCTGGGCTATATAATAAGCCATGCCTACTAAGCAAATTAATCGCACTAAAGGGATTAATAAATCTTTTAGTTTAAATTTTAAGTTCATAGCTCTTTAGTATCGATTGATTGGGTCAATATGGGTTACTGTTTGAAATCCAAATTGCAAAAATTAAAAATAAAAATCTTCTTCTTTGGGATTTTGAGTTCGAAAGTGCCGGCATTTCTTCAATGGATTTGAGATTTGAACCACTCGACTGTTTTGCGCATGCCTTCTTCAAAGTCGATTTTAGGCTCCCAGCCGAGGAGGCGTTTGATCTTATCGTTAGAGGCTTCTTTGCCTTCGTAATCACCCGGACGGGCTGGCAAATATTCAATCTTAACATTGTTCCCCACAAGTTTTTGTATTGTTTCAGCTACTTCTTTAATCGTTATTCTTCGCATTCCCTCTAAATTCAGTATTTGATTTTCAGCTTCTTCCTTTAGGGCTAAAATGTGGGCATCTGCAAGGTCTTCCACATAAATGAAGTTTCTGTATTGCCTACCATCACCAGTTATTGTCAGTGGCTCATTATTAAATGCCTTTCTTAAGAAAATAGGAATAACCAATTCCATTCTCATTCTAGGTCCATATGGAATACCATATCGAAAAATGGTAAAAGGCAACCCATATAATTTATGGTAATCACAGATAAAAAATTCAGAGGCGATTTTTGTAGAACTATAAATATGACCGGCCCCAGGCATAAAAAAAGGGGCTTCCTCGTTTACATAGGTTCCATTACATCCTGTGTAAACCCATACCGTACTCGCAAAAAAGACTCTTTTACAATTATTTTGTCGGGCAGCTTCGAGGATATTTGCAGTGCCAGTTACATTTACTTCAACCGAATAAACCGGATTTTCAAAAACATGATTGACGTTTGACATGGCAGCAAGATGAAATATATAATCACATCCCTTTGTTGCCTCTAAAACTGATGAATAATTAACTATGTCCACATCTCTGAATTCTACATCATCTCGGTGTGGCTTGACCCGATGGTCTAAAACCACAACTTCATGACCAGCATCGACAAGTTTGTCAACTACATGAGAACCGATAAAGCCGGAACCGCCAGTGACTACACAACGCATGTGAACCTCCTTGTTTGTACTACGTTCAAAGTGCTAAGTTCTAAGTCTCTTTGTCCTAAGTTCTAAGTGCTAAGTTCTATGCCAAAAAATAAGAATTATTTGTGTTTTTTGAGATACCTCATGAAACCATTGATTAGACTCACAACATCATTTGCTAAATTATAGATAGATCCAAATTGGTCTTGATTGATATATTGCTGATCAAGGGCAACGTAGAGCTGGCTTTTGAGTTCCGAAACAGATGCTCTCGCTATGACAAGGAATTGAATAAACTCCTTGTTGGACTGACGATCAAAACCTTCTGCTATATTAGACATTGAAGAAACCGAGGCTTTTTGAATTTGATTCTTAAGCCCAAAATCCTTGGAAAATTCACCCGTTTTAGAAATATCATAAACTACCTTGGTTAGTTCCCTTGCTTTCCTCCAGGCATCGATATCCTCAAACCTTTTTATAATCATATAGGTTTTCCTCCTACAACATAGAACTTAGAACGTCGAACTCAGAACCTTCCCTATTCTTCGTCTCCTTTGTAATAGAGAGGAACACACCAATGATTCTTTGCCACCCAATCCGTATTCGGCAGTTCATAATCTTTTTTCATGATTTTATGACAAGGTTGGTCATAAACCTTACCAGTTGACTTTTCTATTGGATCAAAAACTATGTGTTTGTAGTATCCGGATATCATACCTTCAGGAAATAGCACCCTATTTGGATAATAGGGGTCCAGATGCTTTTGAGCATATTCGTTTTTCCAGGCAACAATATCTTTCATTCTATCTGTCTGAACACAGCCAATAGCTGCCGTAAATTCATTCATACGAAAATTTAGCCCCTGGACTTCATAATCGAACTTCCCCCAATTTCTATATTTTTTTGAAAAATCAACCAAGTCCTCATTCTTGGTAACCAACATTCCCCCTTCGCCAGTGGAAATCGTTTTGGTTGCATAAAACGAGTACACTCCAGCATCTCCCCATGTGCCAGGTTTTTTCCCACTCCAGGATGCGCCGTGAGCATGAGCACAATCTTCAAGTAGAACAATTCTCTTCTCTTTACACAGATTTGCTATTTTTTCAATCTGAAATGATATATGCCCACCGATATGGACAACCCAAACTGCTGCTGGATTATATCTATATACCTTTTCTTTCAAATCTTCATATGAGAGACAAAGGTCTTCCTTATTACAATCAACAAACTCAACATTGTTCCCGGCTTTAATGGTGGCTAAAGGTGTTGCCATAAAAGTATTGGAAGGGCACAAGACCGTTTTCCCATTTATATTAAAGAACTCCAAGGCAGCCAGTGCAGCTCCAGCCCAACCTCCGAATGCTACAGAATACGCATTGTTGTATTCCGCCCATTTTTCTTCAAAACTTTTTGTGAAATAGCCTTCAGACCATTGGTGAGTTTCGAGAATTTTATCCCAATACTCATGAAGTTTCTTAGTGTCTTCTTTTTCAAATCCAATCGTAAATTTCATTTTTTTTCTACCGTAACTTTATTCAAGAAACCTTACGAATCTTTAAACCTTAAACTATCTTACCAAATTCTCCAATCTTGTCTAACCTATGTTCTGGCATTTACCACTTTTGACTCTAAAACCCGTACTTAATATCTCTACCATTCTCTCCGCTGCCTTGCCATCCCAGAGTTCAGGACGATTTCCTCTCTTTGTTTTTCCATCCAGAACTTTGAATGCTTCGTCTATTATCTTTTCTGTATCATTCCAAACTAAAACATTCGTACCCTGGCTGATAGTTATCGGTCTTTCAGTAGTGTCTCTGAGGGTTAGACAAGGAATGCCAAGCACAGTAGTTTCTTCCTGAATTCCTCCAGAATCAGTCATGACAAATTTGGAGTGCATCATTATGTTCAGGAAGTCAAGATAGCCAAGGGGGTCTACGCAGCGGATGCCGCAGGCGTGAGGCGTGAGGTGTGAGGCGTGAGGCGAAGAATTCGTAAAATAATGCTCGAACCCAAAGGCTTCGATTTGGTTACGGGTTCGGGGATGAATGGGAAAGATAATGGGGATATGCTTGGATATTTCTGTCAGCGCATTGATTATTCTTAGAAAAGAATCTTTGTCATCTACGTTGCTGGGACGGTGAAGAGTTAGAAGACAGTAAGCAGTAGGCAGTAAGCAGTGATCAGAAGAAAACCTTTCTCTTAGACCTAATCTCTCGAGAATGCTCGATTTCTTGGCTTTTTCGAGGTTATATAAAAGGCTATCTACCATTACATTACCTACTAAGAATATCTTTTCTTCAGCTACACCCTCTTTTTTCAAGTTCTCATTTGCATCGGGTGAAGGGGTAAAAAGGAAATCAGAAATTTGATCGGTAAGGAGACGGTTGATCTCTTCTGGCATGGTGCGGTCAAAAGATCGAAGACCTGCTTCCACATGGGCCACCCGAACATCCAATTTTACTGAAGCCAGGGCGCAGGCGAGGGTTGAATTGACATCACCCACTACCATGACTAAATCTGGCTTTTCTTTAAAAAGCACCTTTTCGAATTCTATCATTACCCTTCCTGTCTGCTCTGCATGAGTACCGGAGCCTATTCCAAGATAAATGTCTGGCTCTGGAAGCTCTAAGTCTTCAAAGAATACCTTTGACATTTCGTAGTCATAGTGCTGGCCGGTGTGAACCAGAAGATAGTTAATTTGGCCCCTCTGGTTTCTCTGGTTTCTCTGGTTTTTTTGGTTTGTCTGGTTGAATGATTTAATGGCACGGATGATGGGGGCAATTTTCATGAAGTTAGGGCGAGCGCCGGCAACCAGTATTATTTTCATCGTCTATCGCGTTATTGCGTTGATGTGTTATTGAGTCGAGAATAAGCTGAAAGTTCAAAGCTCAAAGCCGAAAACTCAAAGCTGAAAGGTACAAGCCCAAAGTTCAAAGCGAAACGTTCAACGTTGAAGGGTTACGTCCATGGCATCTATCTTAGAGATAGCATAGGGCATAGCACAGAGAGCAAAAAAATGAGAGTTTATTGCATCAAACCCTGCCGTCGCCCATGGTTCTTAATAAAGTCTTGATAAGTTAAATGAAGTCCCTCTTTAAGTGAAGCCTTATGCTTCCATCCCATATTGTGCAGGAAGGAGACGTCTAGGAGCTTCTGTGGCATGCCGTCTGGTTTAGTGATATCCCATCGTATTTCGCCCTGGTAATCCACTACCTCTGCCACCATTTTGGTGAGCTCTCGAATGGTAATGTCCTCACCCGTGCCAATATTGACGATCCCATTTCCGTTGTAGTTTTTCATCAGGAAAATGCAAGCATCGGCCATATCCTCGCTGTACATGAACTCCCGTCGGGGGCTGCCGGTGCCCCAGGCCTCTACAAAAACACCTAAGGTTGAGGCTAAGGTTGAGTGAACAAGTTTAATGCCAAAATGAGACAAGTAATCAATCAGTAACGAGTAGGCAGAAGGCAGTAGGCAGTCAGATGAAGGAGAGCTCGCAGTAGGCACTAATGAGTCGGGGAAGTTACCGAAAAGCTTTAAATGTCTAATGATCTCATCATATTTACCTTCGGTGAGGAGTTTGGCGATGTGAAATTTGAGGATTAGCGCTGGAATCACATGAGCGTTCATAGGATCATAATTATCATTTGGTCCATAGAGATTGGTAGGCATGACTGATATGAAATTAGTCCCGTACTGCTTGTTATATGCCTGGCACATCTTTATTCCAGCAATTTTGGCTATAGCGTAGGCCTCGTTCGTAGGCTCAAGGGGCCCCGAAAGGAGGTACTCTTCTTTCATAGGCTGCGGCGCAAGTCTGGGATAGATGCAAGAACTGCCCAGGAAGAGAATTTTTTTGACTCCATACTTATGGGCGGTTTTGATGACGTTAGCCTCAATGATGAGGTTATTATAGATGAAGTCAGCCGGGTAGGTGCTGTTAGCATAAATCCCTCCCACCTTAGCTGCCGCCAGAAAAACGTATTCCGGTCTCTCACGCCGGAAAAAGTCCTCTACATCCTTCTGGATTTCAAGGTCCAGTTCTTGATGAGTTCGCAGGATAAAGTTGCTGTAGTCCTGAGATTGGAGCCTCCGCAGGATAGCAGAGCCAACCAAGCCAGTATGACCAGCGATGTAGATTTTGGAAGATTTATCCATAACGTTAGAGATTTGAGGTTTGAAAGACGGCTCCACTCAACTATTTTCCAAAGACCTCGTCAAAGAAACGATCTTTATTCAGTAACTTCTGCCACTCTCTATGCCGCTTAACGCTTTCGAGTCTTCTTTTTTTAGGAAGATTTATAAATCGAATGGCTTCCACTATTTCGTTAGCTCGTTTCTCTGGTCTATCTGGTCTCATGAATCGTTAAGTGTGAAGGGTAAAGCGTTTCGCAAAAGAAATGATACACACGTCTCATTTTCTCTTCTTCAATTCATCCTTAAATGCCTTCAACCTTGGTAACTCTTCCTTATCCCTCTGTCTCTTAGCAGCCCTTTTGCTCTCAATGATATCTTCGATTGAAGCACAGGGAAATCTATCATCAATAAGCGTCTTCCGCTTCTCAGCTTCGTCAAATGACTCTATTCCATCAGGGGCAAATACAATATCAAAGGGAAATGGTCCACCCCTAATCTGAATAAAATCTTTTCCTTCAATGATTCCTTCTTC
>Ga0299915_10001506_pt1 | contig 17261 bp, 15 predicted proteins | sample RVTome_13_FD_200263 | JGI IMG/M metagenome (GOLD analysis project Ga0299915, IMG submission 200263) | Soil microbial communities from uranium-contaminated site in the Upper Colorado River Basin, Wyoming, United States - RVT92D227 (version 2) ... | reverse complement strand
ACTTGGCCTTCCAGCCTTTATTCTCAATCTTGCAATTGGTTCAGTCTTGATTGCTGACTTGGGCAAGATCATTCCAGACCCTGTGAAATGGATCGCCGCAATCGTTTCACTCATTGTCAGCCTTCTCGTCGGCATACAGACATTTTTCAAGTTTGATGAAGAAGAAAAGAAACATAGAGAACTCGGCAACGACTTCAACAAAATCAGCCGACGATTGGCCCTCTTGAATGTTGGCTGGCTGGACAAGACCACGTCTGATGAACAACTCGCCGCCGATGTCGGCAAATTAATGGAAGACTACGAAGTCGTTTGTGCTGAGAACGAAAAGTGTCCGCCAGCGCGCAATATCGCGATGAAACTCAAAAAGTCCTGGAGCGGACCCGCTGTACAAAAATCAGCTGGAGATGTATCGGCTTCCCGCGGCACTCCTTCGGCTGAGCAGGAACTATCTGCCGGAAACACAAACATTCAGCCCTGATGTTGGACAATCTCGCATATATTAAATCTTGGCCAGTGCCATTAAAGGATATGACGAGTCATCGGTCAATTAACGAAATTCAATAGTAAATAATGCTGCCCTCGTGCTTTCGCATCAGGCTGTCCCGGAGGGTCAAGCGCAGCTCGTAGTGAGTGTCGGGCAGGGCGTTCTGCCAAGTCCCCAGATAATCGTTCTCCACGTTGCCCAATCCCCCGCCGATGAGGGAAAAGGCGTGGGTCCCCCGCTGGTAAAGCCTTAAGGACCAGGACAGGAGCGAGACTTATTGCATTGATAAAACTCTCAGATCCTCCTAGAGGCGACGACCTTAGGCAACGCCTTGCCGCCGACGGTGATCTCGGCGACGCGGAATGATGGGCTATTCAGGCTGCCGCGCAGGTCCAGGTCGTTGGCGACCCTGTCGATCGCCGTGAGGATATCGAGCGTCGTGCCGCCTAGAGTGACACCATCCACAGGGAAAGCCCTGGCGCCGTCCACGATCCAGAACCCGCTGCAGCCGACTGAGAACGCTCCGGTCGTGATGTCGGTCCCCACCCCCCTCATCTCGGTAACCAGGAGCCCTTCCTTGACATCCTTGAAGAGCGCCGCCGGGTCGTCCTTCCCGTTCTCGACTATGATGCAGAGGAATCCCGCCGAGGGTCCGCCCTTGTACCCGCCCCGCCTGGCCATGGTGTGGACCTTGACTCCGGCTTTTCGGGCCGTCTGCGAGTCGTAGTAGAAGGTTTTGAGGATGCCCTTGTCGACGATGGTGTTCCTTCGGGTGACGTTGCCTTCCCCGTCAAACGGAACCGAACCCACAAACCGGGGCATAGTCGGATCATCGTGGATGGTGATGAGAGGGGATACGACCAGCTTCTCGAGCATCTCGGTCATGAAAGTCATCTTCCGGAAAACCCTATCGCCGTTGAGGGCGAACAGGATTCCCATCCAGAAGGACGGGGCAGCATAGCGGTCGAATATGACGGGAACTTTTTTTGTCTCCACCGGCTTTGCGCCCAGCTTTTCGACCGCCCTTTGGGCCGCCCTTTTAGCGACATCGTCCACCGCTGCCAGCTCTTTAAAAAACCTCTTGTAGCTCGACCAGCCGCCGCCCTGCATATTGCCGCCCTCGCCGGCGATCACGTAGGTGCTGAACCTGCAGCTGGTCTCCTTCAGGACGAAGGAGATGCCCTTGGAGTTGAAGAGCCCAGCTTCCCGTTCTGTATTGGAAAAGGACCCTCCTTCGCTGTTGGTGATCCGCGTGTCCTGGGCCATAGCGATCCGCTCGACCTCTTTGGCCAGAGCGATCTTTTTTTCGTCCGGTACTGCGGTGATCTCCGGGTCGTAGAGGTCGAGCTCGGCCAGAGACTGCGGTCCGAAGTCGGGAAGGCCCTGCCAGGGCTTTGACTCTGTGATCTTGGCCAGGTCGACCGTCCTCTTGACCGTCTCATCCAGGGCTTCAGGAGAAAGGTCGGAAGTGTAGGCAAATCCGAGGGCTTTGTTGATGTAAACCTTTAGGCCCAGACCTTTGGAGACGGACTTTTGGAGCGTTTCCACCTCGCCTTTTCTCACGTTGACATTGAATTCCTTGACGTTTTCGATGACGGCCTCTGCCTCATCGACGCCGTAACGCAACGCCCTCTTTATGACGTCTTCGCCCATCTTCTTATAGTCCATGGTCTTACTCCCTTACGCCTTTTTCCCGCCGATGGTGATTTTATCGACCTTGAGCGTGGGGTTGCCGAAACCGACCGGCTTGGACTGGCCGTCCTTGCCGCAGGCCCCCCCGCCGATGATCAGGAGGTCGTCGCCGACGAGCGAGATGTTCCTGAGGACTTCTTGGCCGCTGCCCATAAGCATGATCCCCTTGAGCGGCTGGGTGACCTTTCCGCCTTCGATCATGTAGCCCTCGGTCGCTGAAAATACAAACCTTCCAGTGACTGAGCTGACGTTGCCGCCTCCGATCTTGGCTATGAACAGGCCCTTGTCCACGGATTTGATGATGTCATCGGGCTTCGACTCGCCGGCGAGCATGTAGGTGTTGGTCATGCGGGGTATGGGATAGAACTGGTAGGATTGGCGGCGGCCGTTTCCGGTCTGCCCCACCTTCATCAGCTTGGCGCTGAGCTTATCCTGGATGAAAGCGGCGCAGATGCCCTTGTCGATGAGCACGGTGTTCTTGCCTACACAGCCCTCATCGTCGATGTTCACGGCCCCCCAGGCGCCCTTATAGGTTCCGTCGTCCACTAGGGTTACAACGGATGAGGCGATCGGTTGGCCCAGCTTGTCCCAGAAGCAGGAGGTCTTCTTCCGGATGCCGTCGCCCTCAAGGCTGTGGCCGATGGCCTCGTGGAAAAAAATTCCCCCATAGCCGGCGGCGATGACGATCGGGAACTCGCCGGCCGGTGCGTCCTCCGCCGAGAGAGTCCGGATGGCCATCTCAGCGGCCTTGCGGCCGAATTCCTCAGCTAGAGGGAGGTCGAAGTGTTCGAACCCGAACGAACCTGCTCTGGACTCATACCCCATGCTCCTCTTCGTCCCTTCCAGGGCTGCACAAGTCACGCCGAAGAGGGTGAGGGTCTGGAAGTCCTCTGTGTACAACCCTTCGGAGTTGGCGATCACGATCTTTTTGTTGCTGTCGCTGAATCCGATACCGACTTGGGTAATCCGTTTGTCAAACGCCCGGGCGACGGCGTTCGCCTTGATGAGGAGTTCCGCTTTGGACTTTGGAGTGATGGTGTCGGGCGAGACTTTCACTAGATAATACGAAGGAGGGGAGAGGGGGATGAATTTTGCGGGCTTCTGCTTGACAGCGCCCGAAGCGATGAGGGCCGCAGTTTCGGCCGCCTCATTGAGCCGGGCGAACTCCAGGTCATCCGAGAAGGCATACCCCGTCTTTTCCCCCTGGAGGACGCGGAACCCGACACCCATGTCCAGCCCGCGGGTGGCCGTAGAGATCTTGTCTTCGTCCAGGGAGATGCTGTTTGAAACAGTGCGCTCGTAGTAGACCTCGGCGAACTCGCCTCCGCGGCTGAGGCAGACCTCCAGAAGCCTTTGAAGGCTTTCCTTATCCAGGCCGGCCGGCAGCCCGGCTTCCGCAGCCAGGAGTGAATCCGTGTCCTTCCCGGCGAAGTGCCTCCAGATAGGGAAGGAGACCATCAGCGTTCCCGCGTGCATCCCCTTCTTCAGGAAGCTCCGCCTGTCCATGAGATCATCGGATCTGGGAATATTCATCTGTCCTCCTTTGGATGTCGGGGAGAAAAGACCGTTCGTGCTCTTTCGAAAGGCTTAAAATAAACCCCTCCCTTTTTAGCACACTTCAAACCGATAAAAAGTTTGATTCGATTTTCCCTTCAATCACCCAGTGGAAGTGTATATCAAAACTCAAAAAGAGGTCAAGGCAGGGTATCCAGTTTTTCTTCAGATGGGGCATTTTGCCAATATTAGATATCCGACTCTTCAGCCTCACGGAAACTCAATATTTTTGCCACCTTCTCCATGTTTTTATTATAGCAAAAGCCTGGAAATCGTTCAAAAGGTGTTCAATAAATAATGCTGCCCTCATGCTTTCGCATAAGGCTGTCCCGCAAAGTCAGGCGCAGCTCGTAGGGAGTGTCGGGCAGGGCGTTCTGCCAGGTTCCCAAGTAGCGGTTCTCCACGTTACCCAATCCCCCGCCGATGATAGAGAAAGCGTGGGTCCCGCGCTGGTAAAGCCTTAAGGACCAGGACATGAGCGAGACTTTCGGGTCGAGCGAATAGACGGCCGCATAGCCAGCGAGCGGCACTGAAGTGCCGACCGGAGGTTCCGGGGGAGCGTTGAGAATATAAGTGAAAGCTATGGCCCCCCGGCCTCCCAGGACCGGTGTCGTTTGAAAGAGCGTCTGGTCAAGGTGCAGGAAGGCTGTGTCGAAAACACGAAAGAAGGTGTAAGCGCCCGTCGTATCGGAAAAATAGGGCAGGAGCAGGCTTTGGTGGAAGGCCATCCCGGCCTGCCCGATGGCCTGCACGTCGCAGGCGATGAGGCAGCCGGTGGCGGTCAAGAACGAATTTTGGCTGGCGCCGAAATAACCGCCCGTCCCGTCCACAATCGTTCCTTCCATGTCCACCCGGGAAGAATCCTGGGCGATGAGCTCTCCGATGAGGCAGTTCCGGATCGTGACCTGGGCTTCCAGCACCGGATAAAGGTTCCAGGTGTCGATTGAAGCCTGGCTGAGGCGCAGGGTGCGGTCCTGGAGGGGCAGGATTTGGTCGTCGTAGGTGAGCCGATTGGTCAGGCCGGTGATCGTCATCGAGTGAGGGAGATAGAGCCCGACCACCACCCAGTTCTCCTCGGGGATATCGGCCAGGGTGAGCGTCGTATTCTCCCGGACCAGGAGGGGCCATAGCCGAACCGTGCAACGATCGATCTGGAAGGACTGCTCAATCCCGGATGAATTCGCGGAGGGAAAAAGGAAATGGTCCACGTAGCCGGGAAGGGGCGGCGAGTACACGGCCGTCGTCCCCGGCATAAACGTCGGCCAGACCCATATGGATCCGGCCCCGGGCTGGGCAGGTATGTCGGCGAGCTCGAGGCGCGCCGAATCCGAGACCACGCACTCGAAATCTCCGGTCAGACGGGAAGCCGTTATGCGGCTCCGGCCCAGGGGGACGAGCTGGGCGAATCCGAATCGGGTGTCTTTGATCTCGACCTGGGCCGTGTCCAGCGAGGCGATGGCATGCTGGACGCCGTTGGGGACCTCATATTGGCAGCGGTCGATAAGGAGACGTCCCTGATTCAGGGCGGCCAGAAAATACTGGCCGTGATAGCGGCTCATGACCTTAACCACGGAATTCCGGAATTCGGCCAGGCCGGTCTTTTCCACCATGAGGTTCCCCGAGATACGGAAGCCGGGCTCCCCCACCCCGCTCACGATCAAGTGGCCGCCCTCCGTGACGAGAACATCCTCGACATCCCTGGGCGCGGTGACTTCGACCCGGCTGTTGATAATCCAGGTCGCGGCTGATAAGCTTGAGAATAAAGCCGCTAAAAAAAATAATACGCTAAGGGACCAACCTAGCCCTTTGGATCGATCCATGACTTTTCCGATTCTTTTCCCATCGGCAGGAAGCATAAGTTGAGGCCCTGAACATGTCAAGGGCGGCCGGAGATATGAAATCAAGGTAAGCCGGACTCGATAGAATTTTGCGTGAGCCCCTAGATTATGGGAAAATAACAATACGCTAAGCATGAAAAGAGCCTTCCTCCTCATGGCGGTCTTGCTGTTCATCAGCCTCCCCCTCTCCCCTGTCTCCCAGCCGGACCTCCTCAAGGACGCGGACTTGTTGCTGGATATGATGGAATATAGGCCTGCGGCAGAAAGATATAGAAGAGTGCTGGCCGCATCCCCCACGCTCCGGGATGTCCGGAAAAAAATGGCTTACGCCCAATACCGGCTCGGCCAGAGGGAGGAGGCCTTCTTCTGGCTGAAAGAGGAATTGAACAAGTTCCCGGACAATGAAGACGCCTACAACCTCCTGGCCTGCCTTTTATTCAGCCAGGGCCAAATCGACAGAGCCGGCGAGCTGATGGAGAAAAAAGGCTTCACCGTGGACCTGAGTCCGGAGAACATTCACCTGGGAGGATTGGCCTGGTTCATTCTGGGAATGAACCTTAAAGAAAAAAAGAATGACCAACAGGCGAAGCTTTACATAGAGAATGCCATGGCCAAGGGATTTGACGCGGTCAGGTGTTACGTCCAGCTCATCGACCTGGAGCTTGGCCAGAACAATTGGGAATCCGCCATGAACGTCACCGCAGAAGCGGTCCGGGCCCTCGGCCCTCAGCCGGAATTCTATTTCTTTCAAGGCCTGGAATCCGCGAGTCGCAAGTCCTGGTCCCAGGCTGGGACCTATTTTCAGAAAGCTCTTGGTCTCAAGCCCGATTTCAAAGAGGCCCTTTTCAACCTGGCGATGGCGAGTTACAACAGCGGCGATTTCAAACAGGCCTCGGAATATTTTCAAGATTGCCTGACCATCGACCCCTCCGATGCTGAAGCAAATAAAAAGTTTGCATGCTGTTTAGAAAAACTTGGCCAACCGGACGGAACAACTGAGACCTACCCCTCCATCCTTGCCTTCTCCAGAAATGCCATCGACCATCCGGACCGTGAATACGACTACCGGCTCCAGAATGACCGCACGATCGTCCTGCAGAATCTCATCGCCGCCGGACTGTGGTATATCCAGAACGGCCAGATTCCGGCGGCGGTCCCAAGGTTCCGCAATGCCCTGAAGATCGACCCGGAGTGCCCGGAAATCCACTTCAACCTGGGGATGATCATGCGCTGGCAGGGAGAATCAGGCCAAGCCGAGCACCACGCCCTGATGGCCCTCCGCAAGAGGGACTATTTCGGCAGGTTGGCTCCCCAAATCGTGAGACGAATAAAAGATAAAAAGGGTGAATCTCTCGGTTTTCCGCTTAAGACGCCGGTTTTCCGCTGGACATTCAAGTCAGCCCTGGAGGAGGGCAACGGTTTCCTGGACGCTTATGACCTTCTGGGATGCGTCACCTATGAGAAAGGCGATGCGGAGAAAGCCCGTCTGGCCTTCGAGAAAGTCCTGGAGCTTGATGAGGAAGACGCGAGCGGACATTTCAGTCTTGGTTCCGCGCTCCTGGCTTTGGGGGACTCGCCCGGCGCGGAGAAAGAGTGGCGGAAAGCCATCAACCATGATGAAAGACTCCGTGGGGAGCGGGTGAGGTCGGTCCTGTCTGCGGGGGAACTTCAGGCGTCACTCGTGGTGTACAAGAGGCCCGTCGCTTTTCACGCGCACAAATCGCTGGGGGAAATGTATAAAGCCCAGCATCGAGAGGAAGAGGCCATCAAAGAATTCGAGAAAGCGGCGGAGCTTGAAACGGGCGACCCGGAGCCGCACTATGAACTGGGCCGGCTGTATATGCAAAAAGGGAACAGAAAAAAAGCAGTCTTCCATTTCGAAAGATATATTTATCTGGGCGGCAAAAAGGAAGCAGCGGTCAAAAAACTGATGAAAGCGCTGTAATGACTTCTCTGTTCTCTTTCCGCTTTCCTATTCAATTATTCCGCCCTCTTTGATCTTCGGCCCCAGGCGCTCGCCCTCAGAATGGGCCACCACGGCCGCCGCGGCAATATCCCCGGTGATGTTCATGGAGGTCCGGAACATGTCCAGAATTCGCTCCACGCCCATGATCAAGGCGATCCCTTCCAGCGGAATCCCCACCTGCCTGAGGACGATGACCAACATGAGCACGCCCATGGCCGGAGCGCCGGCCGCCCCGATGGAGGCCAGCGTGGCGGTGAGAACAATGGTCAGCTGGGCGCCCAGGCCGAGCTTCATCCCATAGACCTGGGCGATGAATACGGCCGTCACCCCCTGGTAGAGGGCCGTGCCGTTCATGTTGATGGTGGCGCCTAGGGGGAGGACGAAGCTGGTGATCTCTCGGGAGACACCGATGTTTTCCTCGGAGCATTCCATGCTGACGGGAAGGGTGGCCGAGCTTGAACAAGTGCTGAAAGCAATCAATTGCGCCGGGAAGATGCCCTTCCAGAATTTGAAGTAGGGGAAGCGCGTGAAAAGGCAAACGGCGGCGGGGTAGGAGGCGGCCAGGATGAGTATCCCGCCGATGACAACGGCCGTGTAGCGGAGGAGGGACATCAGGATGTCGGTGCCGAACGTGCCCACCACCGTGGCGATCAGGGCAAAGACGGCATAGGGAGCGAGGCGGATGACGATCTCCACGATCTTGATCATGATATCGTTGACCGCCTCAAAAAAAGTCAGGATGGGCTGCATCTTTTTCTTGTCGAGCAGGGTGATAACCGCGCCCATGAACATGGCAAAAAAGATGATCTGGAGAAAATCAGCCCGGACGAGAGATTCGGCGGGATTGTCGGGGATGATGTTGACCAGGACCTCCCCCAAACTCGGCTGTTCCTCGGCTCTCTTGGCCTGGACGTCCGCGACATCGCCGTAGTTCGCCTTGAGCTTCGCCTGGACAGACTCCGGGATATTGCTGCCGGGCTTTATGGTATTGGCCAGGAAAAGCCCGAGGCCGACGGCAAACACATAATAGGCCAGGAAAAAGGCTAGGGTCTTTCCGCCGACCCGGCCCAGTTTCTTAAGATCGCCGAGGCTGGCCACACCGATGAGCAGGGAGGCAAAGATCAGGGGGACGACGATCATCTTGATCAGTCGGATAAAGGCTGTTCCCACGGGACGAATGACGGCGATGTCCGGGCCGTAGATAATCCCGGCCACGGCCCCCAGAAAGAGCCCCGCCAAAATCTGGGCGGGGATGCCGGTCCGGCGCAGGGTGGTGAAAATGAGGACGAGGAGGGCGCCCAAAAGGAGAAGGGATTGGGCAATTTTGGCCGCCGGTGCTGTGGCCGGAGTGCCCAAAGCTAGAGCCGCGGCGCACAAGCCGGCCGAGGCCAGGGCTCCGAAAATTCTCTGCACAGGCTTCTTATTTTGGCCCTCTCGCTTGCGAAGGAGATGTGATCTAGTCATGGCCGTCCCCGCAACAAATAATTCCGGAAACACACTATGTGCAAAACGGAACAAAGAATCAAGTTTTTCGTCAGTTTTTATACTCCCGCCATAAGGAGCGCGGCGAAAGTCTCCAGGCCCTGCCAGAGATGACCCAGCCGGATGTTTTCGTCCTGCTGGTGCTGGTTGTTGTCGTGGTTGACCACCGCGACACCGATGATGGGCACGCCCAGGAGCTCCTGGAAATGGACGATGGGCAGCGATCCGCCCAGGGTGGGCAGCAGCACGGGCGGACGGCGGCCGTGGCGCTCAAGCGAGTCGATGACCATACGGCAGACCGGAAGGTCCATCGAGGTGCGCGAGGCGGCGTAGCCGCCCCGCCCGCCGGTCACCTTGGCGATCAGCTTGTAGCGGCTGCGTGTCGCGGCGTCCGGATCCTTATCTACGACGTGATATCCCAAGCCGCGGATGTGTTCGATGACCTTGCCGGCCATATCCTGAGGATCGTTGCCCTTGACCAGCCGGATGTCGAGATGGGCGGTGGCCGTGGCCGGGATGGAGGTTGTAGCCTGGCGGCCGACCGTCCCGCTCAGCAGGCCGTTGACGTTGAGCGCCGGATGTTGGATGGCCTCCATCAGGCTCGGCCAGTAGTCTTCGTTCCCTGAGAACCCGTAGGTTTTCTTGATCTCTTCCTCATAGGAAGGGACAGCCCTGACCGCCCGTAGCTCTGTTTCGGTCAGGGGAATCTCTGTGTCGTAAAATCCTTTGACTTTAACCCTGCCGTTCGGATCTTGCAGCGAGGCCAGGAGGCGGCTGAGCCGCATGGCAGGATTGGGCGCCCAGTTTCCGTAGTGGCCGCTGTGGAGGCTGGTGTCCGGGCCATAGATCGTAATTTCCAGGCTGGTGATGCCCCGCGCGCCGAAGAACAGGGTCGGGTCGCCGGAAGTGTAGGCCGGTCCGTCGCACATGAACAGCATGTCGCAACGTAAAAGGTCTTTGTTCTTTTCCAGGAAGGGAAATAAGTTGACCGAGCCCGCCTCTTCCTCGCCGTCCAGGATGACCTTGATGTTGTTCTTGAACGCCAAACCTGCAGACCGTAGCGCGTCGAGAGCGGCCAACAGGCAGATGATGGGCGCCTTGTCGTCGCTTGAGCTGCGGCCGTAGATCCGCCAGTCGTCCTCGTACTTCTGGCCCACCGCCGGAAAAGGTATGGGCGCCGGATCCATTGTCCCGGCCAGAAGCTTGCCTGGCCGCAGCGCCGGTTCAAAGGGCTTGGTCCCCGTCCATTGGGCCGGGTCCACCGGCTGTCCGTCGTAATGGATGTAGAAGAGAAGGGTCCGCGCCGCGCCGGGCGCAGACAGCTCGCCCAAAACAACCGGATTGCCGGCTGTCTCCATCACCCGGCCGGTGAAGCCCCTCCGCTCCAGCATGGTTCTGAGGAATTCGGCGTTGCGCCGGATGTTCTCCCGGTCGGAAGCGATGTTGGGGATGGAGAGCAGCTCCACGAATTCGCGGATGATGTCCTGCTCATGCTGCTGCCGGTAGTTCCGAACGGTCTGCCACAGGGCGGTCTGGGAATGGGCATCCTGAGCTGCCAAGATAAGCATCAAGCCGACAGTTAATAGGATGTAGCCAGTTCGTTTCATGACGACCTCTCTTCGCCGCATATCACTGTGTTCTAATGAATAAGACTTTTATGCTTTTTTTGCAAGAAAGGAGGGGGATGCTTCCGAAAACTGCGGGAGGCTTGCATTCGGGAACGCGACTTCATTATGATGGGGCCATGCCGCGGCGCCTGAGAAGCGTTCTCTTATGGCCAGCACTGGTCATGCTGTTGGCGCCCGGCCTCCCCCGGGACGCATCCGCCGGCTCCCCTTCTCTATCGGCCCGCACCGCGCCCTGGCCGACCATCGACTGGGCCTTCTCCTCACCGGAGAGGCAAGACCTGGACCCTTCCGGGCTTGAAGAGGCCTTCAGCTACGGCGAAGCGCACAGGTCCAAGGCCATGGTTGTCGTCCGCCACGGCTTTCTGGTCAAGGAGTGGTACGACTACGGCTGGGACAAGAACTCCACCAAGTCGGGATATTCCATGGCCAAGAGCTTCACCGGCGCCCTTATCGGAATGCTGATCGATGAAGGCCGGATCCGCGGCCTGGACCAACTTGTCTCGGACTTTATCACCCAATGGCGCGACGCGGCGCACGGCGGGATCACCATCCGCCACCTGCTGAGCATGACTTCCGGCCTGTACTGCACTTACACCAGTGATTATCTCCAGCTTCTCAGCGCCTCCAACCAAAGCCTCTTCGCCATCAACCTGTCCATGGAAGCTCAACCCGGCCAGACCTGGGAATACAACAACGCCGCCGTTCAGGTGCTGGCCGAGGTCATCCGGCAGGCTTCCGGCCGACAGGCCAAGGACTACGCCCGGGAGCGGCTGTGGTCGGTGATCGGCATGTGGAACGCGGACTGGGCGGCCGACTCGGTGGGCAATACCTTGACCTACCAGGCCGTCATCGCCTCGGCCAGGGAATTCGCCAAGTTCGGCTATCTTTTTCTAAAGCGCGGCCTTTGGGTCAGCCGTCGGGTGGTGAGCGCCTCCTGGGTGGACGAATCCGTCCGGCCCTCGCAGGATTTGAACCCCCACTATGGTTTCCTGTGGTGGACGAACAGCGGAGGCGACTGGTGGCCGGACGCGCCGGTTGACGCCTATGCGGCCATGGGCGCCTTCAACCAGAGGATCTACGTCGTGCCCAGCCTGGACCTGGTAGTTGTCCGGCTGGGCGAGGAAGATTTGCAGTGGTCGGACAACGCTTTTCTGGGCCCGATCTGTCAGTCCGTATTGCGCTGATTGAAAAAAATCGCCGAAATAGAACTGCTGAGATTCTCGCGAATGTTCGAGGGCATTTTCTTTTGCGGTCTTACTTGAGCGCGATGAGTTCGCGGACCTGCCGGACGATCTCCCGGACCGTGGCTTCGACGATCACCCTCCCCTTCTCCCTGGTGGCCAGGGTTGGATCTCCGTAAACGCCCGTGGGGCTGAAGCTTCCTTCACCCCCGGGATTCCTGGTGAGTCCGCGCCGGCCCGGCCGGCGCCTGCGGCCTGGGCCGAGCCAGGGAGTTGAAAAAATCACGGTTTTCCATTAAATATATATCGTCAATAGAACCAGGAGGGACATATGAAGATATTAAAACTCTTGCCGACATTTCTTTTCTTGTTGATCATCCTGAACATCGTGTTTATCTTTGGCGGCGGGACATCGACCGGGCTGTACAGCACGTTTTTCAGCATCACCTTGGCATCCAAAGCCGTCTGGGTATTCACCTGGGGCGATTTCTTTCTGGCCATCGGCTTGCTCTGCCTGTTCATCGAGGTAATCAAAGCCACCCGCACCAGCACCAAGGAAATTTACGACCACATCCTGTCCACCCTGACCTTTATCGTCTTTCTGTTGGAGTTCATCCTGGTCAAGCGGGCCGGCAGCTCGGTCTTCCTGCTGCTGACCCTGATGTCGCTGTTCGACGTCATCGCCGGCTTCTCCATCACCATCTCCACGGCGCGGAGGGACATCAGCCTGGACCGGGATTCCGGTTTCATCCAGCCGACGACTTAATTACAGAATCGTTCTCGGCGGCCAAACTCCAAAGGGTGTCGTTTTCCTGGAGTCGGCCTGCCTGAAGTTCATTGCCTCGACCTGGGCTGACTTCACTTCTTACCGATGGCTTTTAATTTCGACTCAACGGTGGCCTCTTTGTCCAGGCGATGGTCGATGCGCAGGTCGATGTGGATGCGTTTCGCGCCCATGGCTTTGACCGCCGCATGGGCGTCGGCCACCACCCGCAGGAGGCTGTCCAGGTCGGGCGCCTCGATGACCGTGGACATGCCGCCGGTCGTGGTCCGCAGGCCTGAGGCTTCGATGACCTTCACCGCCTCCTTGACGTAGCGGCTGACCGAAATTCCCTCGCTGGTGGGGAAGATGGCAAATTCGGCGATGACCATGGCGGCCTCCTTCTCACATTTTCTGTTTGGCCAACGATTCCCGTCGGATCTTCTTCTTGGGCGGGCTTTCAGCCGGCTCGGCCGCCCTATAGATGCCCAGACGGCGGCCCTTGGATTGGGCGTTCAATCCGGCCACGGCTTTGGCCAGGGAAAGGGAGGACCCCTGATCATAGCCCAGACGCTCGGCAACGATGCTGGCCCACAGCGTCAGCACGGGCGCTCGATTGATAAATACGGCCGGCACGCGAACTCTCCCCGGTTTTTTGAATATAGCCCTCGCCCCATTGCCTTGTCAAACAATCCTGAACGAAATCGTTTTTCCCTATTGACCGGCCGAGGTCGCTGGTCTATATTTTTGACTCTGTCAACGGACGTGAATCCATGAACTTGAGGAGAGCCATAAAAAACCCTGGCCTGGCGGTTCTTCTGATTTTGACGTTCACTCTTCCGCCCGCGGCGGCCGGCCCGGCCGGCCCGACCGGACTCGTGGACCCCTACGATCTAGCCCTGCAAGGGATGAAGGAACGGTTTGAAGCCCTCACCGACTACCGTTGCCTGTTCGACTCATTCGTCACGGACGGCCGGCGCTCCCAGAAGTGGACCTACCGCTACTTTTTCAAGAAACCTGACCTCATCCGCATAGAGGTCGTTTCCGGCGAAAACGCGGGCGCCATCCTGATCATCCGCGACGGCAAGGTCCGGGCCAAGCCGGCCGGGCTGCTCTCAATTTTAAGCCTGACCTTCCGGCCCGACGATCCCCGGGTCATCGACGTAAGAAAAAACAGGCCGGACCAAACTCCCTGGGGCTACTACCTGGACCAGCATCTCCAGAGCCTGGACCTGGCCACCGTGCTCTCTTCAAGCCGGGACACCCTCGACGGCCGCCCCGTGCTCGTCTATGACATCGCCTCCCAGGACCCGGCCCGGACGCAGGGCATCGCCCGGGAAAAGATCTGGGTGGCCATTCCTGACGATCTTCTTCTCCGTTATGAGATGTACGACCGCGCCGGCCAGCTGATCATTATGGCCCATTTCAAGGATATCCTCCTGGACCAGCAACTGCCCGACTCGCTTTTCAAGGAATTTAAAAGAAAATTCAAATGACCTTTTTTCTCTTCCTGGCCGTCCTGCTGGTGGGCTTCGCCGACCAGTCACTGATCAGTCCCCTGCTCAACCCGCTGCTGCGGGACTTCTTCGGGAACACATCGAGCATCGTGCCCCTGGGCTGGGTGACTTTCGTCTTCATCCTGTTCACCGCAGCGTCCACGCTGGCCTCCGGCATACTGGCCGACCGGGGCTCGCGCAAAAAGCTGGTCCAGGCCGGCTGCCTGCTCTTCAGCCTGGCATCTTTTCTTTCCTTTCTCATTCCAACCGGCCCAGCCGGCTATTTCGTCTTTTTCCTCGGCCGGGCTCTGAACGGCCTCGGCTTGGGCGCTATCCTGCCGCCCGTCTTTTCCATGGTGGCCGACACGGTTTCGCCGGGCCGCCGGGCTACGGCCTTCGGTTTCGTCTCCATGGCCATGCTGGTCGGCCGGATGGCGGGATTCTTGACGGCCGGCGCCCTGGAGTCAAACTGGCGATTGGCCTATTCCCTGGTCGGGGCGGCCGGCCTTCTGCTGTCCCTGGGGCTGTCGTTGATGAAGGAACCGCGCCGGGGCAGCCAGGAAGAGGAGCTGAGGGGCGCGGTTCAGGCCGGAGCCCAATACCTCTTCCGGATTAGGAAAGAGGACATCCGTTACCTGTGGGCCGGCCGCAGCAACGCCTGGCTCATCCTCAACTTTATTGACGTCATCCCGGGCTCCATCCTCATCTTTCTCATCTTCAAGTTCATGAAGGATGTCCACACCATGGAAGCGGGGCCGGTGAATTTCATCGTCCTACTGGTCATGGTCTTCGGCGCCTTGGGCGCCCTGGTCTTCGGCCGGCTGGGCGACCTTGGTTTCCGCAGGGACAAACGGGCCAGGGTGGTGGTCGCCCTTTTCTGCAACGCTGTGCCCATCTTTTTCCTTGTCTTTTTCATCATCGCCGATTTCCGGGTCCCGGCCGGCTCGACCCTGGGCCAAACGCTGGCCGTCCCCGGCGTTTGGACGGTCGTCATTTCCGTTGTGGGGGCGATGTTCATCAACCAGGGCGTCAACCCCAACTGGTACAGCACCCTGGCCGACGTTAACTTGCCCGAGCACCGGGCGACCATGGTCTCCCTGGCCTCTCTTATGGACATGGTGGGGAATGCCCTAGGCCCGCTCCTGGCCGGCTACTTCGCCCTGCTGGGGGGATTAAGGGCGGCCTTGTGGCTGGCCCTGGCCGTCTGGGCTGTCAATATTTTCCTGTGGCTGCCCGTGTTGGGCAATGTCCGTAAGGACCTCGACCGGCGGCATAGGATCCTTATGGAGCGGGCGGCGGAGATGAGGATAAAGTCATGAATCCAACCCGGGCACCAAAAATCAATGCCGGTATCTTCTGCCTCATCGATTTACGTCAAGAGAGCGTTGCGGTCAGAAAGCGTCCTGCTCACAATGAAGCTTAAGGGGAATTAACAAAAATAATGTGAAGGAGGAATCTTGATACTGACCGGGGAACGCAACGAATGCGACCGGCAAGACAGGCTTGCCATCCTGCTCAACCCATCTGCCGGAGGAGGCCGGGCCGGCCGCAGCCGGGAAAAGCTTGAAAGCCTTCTCCGGGAGAACGCGCTATCTTTCGACCTCCACATAACCGAGAGCGAAGAGCGGCTCAAAGCTCTCAGCCGGGAAATGGCCGGTGAGGGCCGGGCCATTATCGGCGCGGGAGGCGATTCGACCTTCCATCTCATAGTCAACGAGATCGTGAGAGCGGGCGGAAGAGCGCCGTTCGGCATGCTCGGCCTGGGCTCCTCGAACGACATCACTCTGGAATTCGGGCTGGAGCCTCTGGAGCAAGCTGTGGCAGCTCTTAGGCGGGGCCGAACGAGGGCTGTGGACCTGGGCTGCCTTAAGCAGGGCGATAACGTGCTCCGCTATTTCCTCGGCCAGACCAACATAGGCTTGGGTGTCGAGGTCAATCGCTATGTGGACGATCTCGCCCGCCGCCGGCCGTGGCTGGCCCGCCGGCAGACGCTGGCCGGGACACTGGGCATCATGCGGGCCTATCGAAAACGCCGGGTTCCCCTGGAACTGACGACTCAATCTGAAGAAGGATCGATAAAAGGCTCTTACGTTGCTGCTATTTATTCTAACACGCGCTACTGGGCCACGGGCAAGCTCATCACCCCGCAGGCCCGGCCGGACGACGGCCGGCTTGACGCCTGTCTGATCAGCAAATGCTCGTTCCTGCGTTTGGCCCGTATCAACAGCCTGGCCAAGCAGGGCAGTCACGGCCGAGCCGGGGAAGTCCAATTTCTTCAATCCAAGGAATTCACGGTCACTTCAGGGATGGCCTTTAACATCCAGGCTGATGGCGAGATTATATCCTTCGATCCTCGGAAGCCCTTGCTCATCCAAGCTAAACTCCGCGCCCTCCGCATCATTTATTAGATTGGCCAGCAGCGCCGGCCGCCTTTTTCACGCCAAGGACAGATAGATTTCTTTACGGTGGCCGATGCGAAGAACAAGGATGATCAGTCGTTTTTCTTCTTTCTTGAAAATAATTCTATAGCTGCCGACTCTCAGCCTGTAAAAATCCTCGTCCGCGGCGAGTTTTTTGATATTGTTTTTCAAGGCCTCCGGATTCTCGGCTAGTATCAGCAGTTTTTCTTTAATGATCCTTTGATGAGCTCGGTCGATTTTCCTGAGATCGTCCGCAGCTTTCCCAAGGAACTTGAGCTCATACACGATTAGATTCCAAGGGACTTCCAAACCTTTTCGGCATCCACGAGCTTATCCCGCCCCTTGTTTAGATCCTTTAATCTTTTCTTGGCGAGTTTTAAGTCCAGGAGGTCAAAGTAGGCCGTTAAAGCCTTTTCTATAATATAACTCTTTTTCTCGCCAAGCTCTTTGGCCACCTTATCCAGCTCGCCGGATATTTCTTCATCCAAAGTGATGTTGTGTCTAATCTGCACGGCTTTGCCTCCTGAAATATATACACAAATTATACACATAATTTGTGTATTGTCAAGACGGCTAACAAGCTCGCGATAAAGAATAAGACGCCACTCGACGCTAGAAGTCTCAATAAAATGTTGCCTGCCCCGATTGATTCCTGGGGAAAAATCCGATATTCTTTCTTGAAATGCTTTTTTGGGGCTCAAAGACGAGAATCATCTTGGCCCAGATTAAATTTTTTTTGGTTGAGATTAGGGCCAGGGTC
>Ga0299915_10001505_pt1 | contig 17269 bp, 16 predicted proteins | sample RVTome_13_FD_200263 | JGI IMG/M metagenome (GOLD analysis project Ga0299915, IMG submission 200263) | Soil microbial communities from uranium-contaminated site in the Upper Colorado River Basin, Wyoming, United States - RVT92D227 (version 2) ... | reverse complement strand
AAAAGTCTCTTGGGCCGTCACCCCGGCGAAAGCCGGGGTCCAGAACCTCTTGAAATAACTGGATTCCGGCTTTCGCCGGAATGACGGATTCTATGGAATTCCGACTTTTTACGAATTCATCAATATTCCAAAGGGGAAAGAAAGCCCGCATTCGGGATTTCGAGTTTTGAGGATGGGAGTCTTGAGCCTTGGATATTTTTCCGAATTTCGTGCTTCGGATTTCGGATTTATTCGGCGATGGAAGAAAGGGAATCAAGTTTTCTCAATCGGGTGCGGATGAAAGGGTGAAATAGTCATGCAGGGACCCAAGAGCGAAAATCGCCCCATGGCGGACATCAATGTGACTCCCCTGGTGGACGTGATCCTGGTCCTCCTGATCATCTTCATGGTGACGGCCCCGATGATGCAGCAGGGAGTGGACGTGGAGCTGCCCCAGACCACCTCCCAGGCCATGGAGGGCCAGGAGGAGCGCCTGGTGGTTACGATCAACGCCCAACGCGAGGTCTATCTCAACCAGGAAAAAGTAGACCCCGCCCTCCTGCGCCGCCATCTGGAACGATCCACCGCGGCCCGTCTGAACCGGGAGGTTTTCCTGCGGTCGGACCGGAGCGTTCCCTACGGTTTCGTGGTCCGGATCATGGCCGAGATCAAGAACGCCGGGATCGAAAAACTGGGCATGGTCACCGAGCCCTTGGAAACGAGGAAATGAAGACTTCCCCCGGCGTCCAGATCCTGGGCCCTATGCCTTATGACCCGAGGATGGGGGGAATGTTTCTTCTCTCCCTGTTTCTCCATCTGGCGGCCGTCTCCGCGGTGTTCTTCATTCCCAACCTGGCTTCCCAGCGGACCTATTATTCCCCCGTCTATTCCGTGCGCCTGGTGAACGTGCAGCCCGCCGCTCCCTCCGCCGCGGCAAGGGGGGAACCCAAAAAAGAAGACCTGCCCACGGTCTCCGCCCCGCCGGCGGAGAAGACGAAGCCCAAAGAAAAGGAGAAGCCCATCTCCCTGGCCGCCAAGCCGAAGGATGATGCTTTGAAGGTGGACGACGCCATCGATCGAATCCGGAAGCGCCGGGAAGAAAAGAAAGTGGATACGACCATCGACCGCCTCCGGCAGCGCCAGGAAGAGAAGAGCATCGATACGGCCATCGACCGCATCCGCGGGGAACGGGAGGCGAAGCAGATCGATTCGGCCATCGAACGGATTCGGAAACGGGTGACCATCGGAAGCGCCGGGGCCGTCGAGACGGGCGAGGCCGGAACGGGCGGGGCCTCTTCGGGATTCATGTCCATCAAGCACAAGATGTATTACAACCTGATCTGGCAGCGGATCCGCAGCGCCTGGGTGCTTTCGGAGGGGGCCCTGGGGGGGAAAAAAGACCTGGAGACCATCATCGCCATCCGGATCGCCAAGGACGGGCGGATCGAAGATATCCAGTTCGAGAAAAAATCCGGCAATCCCCAGTTGGACGAGTCGGCCCTGCGGGCCATCAAGAAAGCCAACCCCCTTCCTCCCCTGCCTCCCGGGTTTGAAGGGGATAAATTCGATGTGGGAGTCCGGTTCACTCCCTCGGACATTTGAGGCGAATGCATGAAAAAACAGGCACTCTTTTTACCGGCCCTTCTCCTCCTCACCCTTTTCCTGGCCCATCATCTTTCGGCCAAGATCTACATCGATATCCGGTCGCCTTCTTTCCGGAAGTTCCCCCTCGCCATCTCCACTTTTCAGTCTTCGGCCCCGACCCAGGGGGACATGCAGCTGGGAGAGCGGGCCTCGGAGATTTTGAAGAACGACCTGGATATTTCCGGGTTCTTCTCCCTGATCACCCCGTCGGGGTCGGTCGAAAAGGAGCCCCGTCCCCCGGGGAGCGCCCCTTCGTCCAAGCCGGGGGAGGATCATCCGGCAACGGGCGTGGAGTCCCTGGACTTCCAGCCCTGGGCCAACCTGGGCGCGGAAGCCCTGGCGACGGGGGTCCTCTCCTTCCGGGATGGATCGCTTACGATGGAAGCCCGCCTCTACGACGTGATGAAGAAAGAGCTGATCGTGGGCAAGCGTTACATCGGGGAGATCACCGACCTGTCGCGCATGGTCCACCGTTTTGCCGATGAGATCATCTTCGCCCTCACCGGGGAGCAGGGATTCTTCCAGACCAAGATCATCTTTGTCTCCCAGGTGGGAGGGTTCAAAGAGCTCTACCTGATGGATTTCGACGGGAGAAACGTGTTTCCGGTCACCAACCATAAATCCATCTGCCTGTCTCCGCGGGTGTCTCCGGACGGGACCCGGGTGGCCTTTACCTCCTACAAATTCGGTAACCCGGACCTGTTTCTCCGGGACCTGCGGACGGGGGAAGAAAAAAGGATTGCCAGCTACCCCGGCCTGAACATCTCCCCGGCCTGGTCCCCCGACGGAAAACGGATCGCCCTGACTCTGAGCAAAGACGGGAATTCGGAAATCTACACCATGAACCCCGACGGCACCGGGTTGACCCGGGTGACGAACCATCCGGCCATTGACGTTTCTCCCACCTGGTCCCCCGACGGGCAGAGGATCGCTTTTGTCTCCAGCCGGGGGGGGAATCCACAGATTTATGTGATGCAGGCCAGCGGCCAGAACATCCAGCGTCTGACCTTCGAGGGAAATTACAACACCCACCCCTCCTGGTCTCCCCGGGGGGAACGGATTGCCTTCGACGCCACCATGGGGGGAGGCCGCAACATCTGCCTCATGAATTCCGACGGTTCCGATTTGAGGATTTTGACCGCCAACATGGGGCAGTGCGAGATGCCCTCCTGGTCGCCCGACGGACGCCACCTGGTTTTTAGCGCCACCCGGGACGGGGACCCCCGGATATTTATGATGAATGCCGAAGGAACCCGAATAAAAAGGTTGACATTTCAAAGGGGAAGTGATACATATCCTTACTGGATTCCCCGGATGCGTGAAAGCAGCAGGTAATTCGGTACGAACGACGAATATAAAAAGGAGGTAAGAGATGGTAAGAAAATCTTCTTGGTGGTTGGTCATTCTCGTTTCCATCGTCGCGGTCAGCTTCCTGGCCGCCGGTTGCGCGAAAAAGTCCGTGGTGAAGGAAGAAGTGGCCGGCCGTCCGGCACCCGCCGTGGAGGCGAAAAAAGCTGAACCCCCGCCCCCGCCCGAGGCGCCCCCGAAGGTCGAGCCCGCCCCTGCGCCCCCACCCGCTCCCAAGGTGGAAGCCGCGCCGCCCAAGGCGGTCGAGCCCATTGACCTGGTCGGTCTTCGCATTCAGTACGCCTTCGACGACTACTCCCTCTCCAGCAAAGCCAAAGAGAACCTGGAGAAGCTCGCCGGCTGGATGAAACAAGCGGACACCGCCAAGATCCAGGTCGAAGGCCATGCCTGCGAGATCGGCACCAACGAGTACAACCTGGCCCTGGGCGAGCGCCGGGCCAACAGCGCCAAGACGTACCTGGAAGGCCTGGGGATCGGCGCGGGAAGACTCTCCACCATCAGCTACGGGGAAGAGCGTCCCCTGGATCCGGGCCACACCGAAGGGGCCCGGTCCAAGAACCGTCGGGCTGAATTCGTGATGATCAAATAATTTGCCCTCTCTTTCAGGGAGCTCTTCTCAGCGGGTCCTTCGGGCAGAACCTGGGAAGGGCTCCTTGTGCTTTGGGCCGATCCCATGAAAGCGACCTGGACAAGATTCCTTCTCGCCGTGATCCTTGCCGCGGTCTTTCTCCTCGGCGGTTGCGCCACCCAGAGCGACATGGACTCCGTGCAGCGGGATTCCAACAACCTGACCAAGGAACTGCTGGGGCTGCAGCGCAACCTGTACGACCTGAATGCGGAGATGAAGGAAATTTCCGGCAAGCTGGATTCCCTGGAGAAGCGAACCAGCACTCTGCAGCGGGACGTGAACGTCATGAGCGGCGAGGTGAAGAGCAAGGTGGGGCTGCTGGAGAAGGAGATGGAAAGCAGCAGCCAGCCCATGCGCCGCTACCAGGCCGACCTGGGAGCCCGGCTGGATAAGATGCAGCTGGAGGTCCAGAATCTCACCGGCCGGTTCGAAGAGGGCAAGTATTTCGCCGAGAAGACCTTCGGGGCGACGAAGAATTATCAAACCCGGCTGGAGGAGATGGAAAAGCGCGTGGCGGCCCTGAGCAAGAGCCCGGAAGGCGGGGAAAAGAAACCGGAGCCGGCGGCCAGGCCGCCGCTGGAGAAGGGGGAAGAAGAAAAGCCCCCGGTGATCACCGCTCCTGCCGACCCGTCCAAGGAAGCTCCGGCCAAAAGGGCGGAACCCCCCAAGAAGCCCGTGGCCGGACCGGACGAAGCCTACAAGAAGTCCTACGATCTATACAGCAAGGGAGATATCGAAGGGGCGCAGAGGGAGTTCAAGCGGTTTCTGGAAGCATATCCCAAGTCCAAGTACGCCGAGAATGCCCACTTCTGGCTGGGAGAGTGCTATTTTTCCCAGAAGAAGTACGAAGACGCCATTCTGGAATTCGACGAAGTCATCAAAAAATATCCCAAAGGGAACAAAATTCCCGATGCCCTCTACCGGCAGGGAATGGCCTTTCTGGAAATGAAAGACACGACCAACGCCAAGCTGATCCTGAAAGAGGTCGTCCGCCGGTTCCCCCAATCCGACCAGGCCAACCGGGCGCGCAAGAAGCTCAAGGAACTCGGCTAATCCCCAAGACTCGTTGCTCGTTACTGGTTACTGGTTGCTGGTTGCTGGTTGTTGGTTTGCGCCTTCAACGAGTAACAAGCAACCAGCAACGAGACTAAGGCCAAGGAAGGACCGTCGCTCCCCGCGGCACGGGCAGGGAGAAGTCCTGATCCTCCCATTCCGGGTTCAAATCGACTTCGGGAAACTCCGCCGAGATGCGGGTCTTCTGATCCTCGGCGAGGAGCCGCATCTGATGGGGAAAGAGGATTTCTTTGACCCGGCGAAAATCGGAATAGACGAGCTGATAGGACGACCCCGGACGTTTGAGGTCTGCCCGGAGAATATGGAATGAATGAGGATGGACCCAGAGCGTCTGCGCCTCGCTGCGCGCGGGGGAACGGAGGTCTAAGATCCAGAGCCCCTCTTTGGTCTCGGGCCGGAGGGAGATCGTTTCCGGCTCCGTGAGGGGCACTCCTCCCAGCAGAAAAAGGACCACTTCTTCCGGAGGGAGCACCAGGGGGAGGACAAAGGAAAGAGAACCGGGCCGCCAGCTGCCCTGGTAATACTTGTTCTCTTCGGGGTTGTAGAGACGGATTTCTTTCCCGTCCGTCACCAGGTAGAGGAGAGGGGTTCCCAGGGGACTCAGGCTCTCCACCCGGAGGAACCCGGGTCGCCGGGCGAAAAGGACCTGCTGGTTGCTGAAGGATTTTCCCGGGGAAGAAACTTTGACTTGAGCGAGTCCCTTCAGCCCCAGAAGCGCCGCCTGGCGGGCCTTCACCTGCTGGAAGACTTCTTCCGCCGGGGGGACCACCGGGGGCAGGAGGGGAAGAGTCGCGCAGGCGCTGAAGAGAAAAGGGGCCAGAAGAAGGGGAAGGAAGGGCCCCGGCTTCATGGACGTTTCTTCTCCTGGCGCAGCTTCTTGATTTTTTCCTGCACTTCGGCCTTCTTGGGATCGATCTGGAGGGCCCGTTCGTACATCTGGAGGGCTTTTTCCGCCTCGTTCTGTTTGGCGTAGGCATCTCCCAGGTGTTCGGCAATGACCGGGTCCTCCGGCGCCAGTTGGTGGGCCTTCTCCAGCTCCGCCACCGCCCTCCCGATCTCCCCCTTTCGGAAGTAAACCCATCCCAGGCTGTCGGTGATGTATCCGTCGTCGGGCTTCAGCTCCAGGGCCCGCCGGATGAGCTTTTCCGCCTCATCCAGGTTGATTCCCCGGTCCGCATAGGTATACCCGATGTAGTTCAGGGCCTGGGGATGATCGGGCTTGATCTCCAGCACTTTGCGCATCTGGACGATGCACTCCTGCCAGTTTCCCGCCTTGTCGTACAGGACTCCCAGGCTGAAATAGAGCTTCTCGTCCTGGGGGGCGAAAGACAGGGCCTCTTGGAGGAGGCGGATTCCTTCCGGGTACTGGTTTTTTTTCTCGTACAGGGAAGAGAGAAAACGGTAGAGGTCGGCGTTGTCCGGTTTCGCCCGGATGGCCGCCTTTAATGCCTGGATCGCTTCCTCGACCTGGTTCTGCTTTTCGAGGATGAATGCCTGCTGGATCTGCGCGTCCACATAGAAAGGGGAGTTGGAAGGGATCTTTTTGAACTCTTCCATGGCCCGGGCGAAGTCCTTTTTCTCTTCGTGCACGGTGGCCAGGTAGTAGCGCACCCGGTGGTCATCGGGGCGGGAGGAAAGGACCATCGCAAACTGGGCAATGGCGTCGTCGAAACGGCCCTGCTCGAAGTAGATGAGGCCGATCTTGGTCCGGACTTCATGGTTTTGAATAGTCAGCTTTTCCGCCGACTGAAACTCGGTCAAGGCCTCATTGAGCTTCTTCTGCCGGATGTAAACCTGTCCCAGGCGTTCATGGGCTTCGACATTCGCCGGATTCATGGCCAGGAGGTCTTTCAGGGCCTGGATGGCCTTTTCGCTTTCCCCCTGGAGCTCGTAAATGAGGGCCAGGTCCAGGAGGGCCGGCTCAAACTGGGGCCGGATCTGCAAGGCCGACTGGTAGTGGCTCTTGGCATCATCAAACCGCTTCATCTCGGCGTAGACCCGGGCGAGATAATAGTGGCCCATCAGAGATTGGGGGTCGACCTCCAGAAGGGTTTTGAGGTTGGCGACGGCCTGCTCATAATTCTTGGTCTCGGCGTTCAACGTTCCCAGGAAGAGGAGGGCCTCCTGGCTCCGGGGATCGATCTGGAGGATGGTCTGGTAGGTTTGAATGGCCTTCTCCCTCTGGTTGGTGGAGAGATAGAGCCCTCCCAGGAGCAAATGGGCCTGGATGTTCCTGGGATCCGCCTGAACGGCCTGTTCCGCCAGACGCAGAGCTTTTTCGGGAGAACCCTGCTTCAGATAAAGCGCCGCCAGGTGGGTTTGCAAATAAGGGGAGGAGGGGTCCTTTCCCAGGGCCCGCTGGTATTGCTGAAGGGCCTTATCCATCTGGCCGGTGTTCTGATACATCTGGCCCAGGAGAAAGGAATAGTAGGCCTCGGCCTGGGGACCCGGGGGCAGATAATCCGCGCGGGGCGGAATCTGGGGCTTCAGGAGGGGCCTAGCCGTGGAGCAGGAGGCTGCCGCCAGGGAGAGGAGAAGGAGGTAAAAAAAAACCCTTCGGCCGAAGGTCATGAAGATATCCTCTGGTTCGGGGAAATTCTAAAATATCCATTTTCATTCTACTTTTTGGGGGCGGTATTGTCAAATGCGGAATGAAAGATGAAAAATAGTTGCGGGTTGCTATTTACAGGTTGCTGGTTACTGGTTTCTGGTTGCTGGTTGAAGGCTCCTGGTTTTCGGCTTTAACGAGTAACCAGTAACTAGCAACCAGCAACCAGTAACGGCTTTCCATTCCCCATTTGAATTCCGCTGGGGGTATGGGCTACAATAAATAAAAGTCATTGGCCGGCTCCGGAAGTCAATGGTTGAAAGAACCAAAGGAGCCGGGGAGGCGGAGGGGAGGGAAAAATGGTTCCGCGAGTGTTGACCGTGGCTGGATCGGATTCCGGGGGCGGAGCGGGAATCCAGGCGGACTTGAAGACGATCACCCTTCTGGGGGGATACGGGATGAGCGCCATCACCGCCCTGACGGCCCAGAATACAAGGGGGGTGAAGGGCATTCATGAGGTCCCGGCCGAATTTGTGGCCCGGCAGATGGATGCGGTCATTTCGGACATCGGAGTGGATGCTATGAAGACGGGCATGTTGAGCAGCCCGTCCATCATCCAGGCGGTGAGCCGGAAGATCCGCCAGTGGAAAATCTCCCGGGTGGTCGTGGACCCGGTGATGGTGGCCAAAGGAGGAGCCAGGCTCCTCTCCCCGGAGGGCGAAGAGACTTTGAAGAAAGAGCTGATTCCTCTGGCCCGGATCATTACCCCCAACATTCCGGAGGCTGAGGTCCTGGCCGGAAGGAAAATCCGGGGTGCGGAAGGGATGAAAGAGGCCGCCCGGCAGATCCGCCGCATGGGGGCCCGCCACGTGCTCATCAAGGGAGGACACCTTCCGGGAGAGGCTCTGGATATCTTCTTCGACGGGCGGAATTTCCTCGAATTTACGGGACCGCGGGTACCTTCTCCCCATACGCACGGGAGCGGATGCACGCTCTCGGCGGTCATCGCCCTGGAATTGGCCCGGGGAAGCTCCCCGAGGGAAGCGGTGGAGAGGGCCAAGGCCTTCATTACCTCGGCCATACAGTTTTCTTTCCCCCTGGGAAAGGGAATCGGGCCGGTGAACTCCTATACTCCGGCGGCCCGCGACGGGGAGAGGTATCGGGTGCTCCAAAGCCTCAAAAGAGCTTTCCGTCAGGTCCAGGAAAACAAATTGGGGCACCTCTTTCCCGAGGTTCAGTCGAACCTCGGATATGGCCTGTCCATGGCCCAGGGTCCGGAAGACGTGGCTGCCTTTCCCGGAAGATTTGTGCGCTTGGGCAAGGAGGTGGCCAGAGTTTCCGACCCGGAATTCGGAGCTTCCCAGCATATCGCCAAGATCATCCTGACGGCGATGCGCTACCACCCGGAGATGCGGTCGGCCATGAACGTGCGCTTTGGAGAGGAAATTCTGGCCCGGGCCAGAAAGGCCGGACTCTCCCTGGGCCATTTCAGCCGCGGGGATGAGCCGGCATGGGTAAAGCGGCGCGAGGGTTCTTCCCTGTCCTGGGGAGTGGATCAGGTTCTGCGGAAAACCAGGAAGTCTCCCGACATCATTTTTGACCGAGGGGATGTGGGCAAAGAACCCATGATCCGGGTCCTGGGACGTGACCCGGAGGAAGTGGTAGGCAAAATTCTCCAGCTTTCCTAGAATTCGGAATGCGGAATTCGGAATAAAAGGCCGTTACTGGTTCCTCGTTGCTGGGTACTGGTTAACGAGTAACGAGAAACCAGCAACCTGCAACGGCTTTTCATTCCGCATTTGAAAGGTGGCTTTCCGCCCCGGGTTATAATATGATAAATTATCTGCAGCTTTCCCGGGAGGTTCGAAGATTCACTACCTGAGAGAAGCCCTCCTCAGTATTCGCTGGCTGGATGTCGTCGATATCCTCCTGATCACTTTTGTTTTCTACCGGCTATACGTATGGATTCAGGGAACCCGTGCCCTGCGAATCCTGATCGCCCTCCTGGCCCTCGGCATCTTTTACCCCCTGGCCCGCTGGTCCGGGCTCTTCATCACCAGCTGGATCCTCCAGTACCTCTGGGCCGTCATCCTGATCATCATCGTCGTCGTGTTCCAGTCGGAGATCCGCCAGGTCCTGGACCGGGTGAGTCCCATCCGGTTCTTCCTGGGGAGGCCCGAGGCCTTTGACCGGATGGTGGTGGAGGACGTGGCCAAGGCCGCCTTCGATCTGGCCCAGCGACGCATCGGAGCCCTCCTCATCTTCAAAAGGCAGGATATGCTGGAAGATTATCTCAAAGGCGGGGTCCCCCTGGACGGGCGGGTGAGCCATGAAGTCCTCTCCAGCATCTTTTTCCCCCAGTCTCCCACCCATGACGGCGCCGTGGTGATCCAGGGAGGGAGGATCGTCTCGGTGGGATGCTATCTTCCTCTATCGGAAAACCCCAACCTGCCCCAGAAATACGGGACCCGCCACCGGGCCGGGATCGGCATCACCGAACGCTGCGATGCCATCGCCCTGGTCGTTTCGGAGGAACGGGGAGAAGTATCTCTGGCCGTGAGGGGGCGGATCGAACTCGTGGGGAACGCGGAGGAGCTCAAGAACCGCCTGGAATCGATGATTGCCACCCCGCAGCAGAAAACAAAGGGAAGCTGGCAGGACGCTTTCACCACCAATCTGATTCCCAAAAGCGTCTCTTTCATCCTGGTCTGCGTGCTCTGGGTCTTTATCGGAGGGCAGCCGAGAGCGGAAATCTGGATGACCGTCCCCCTGGAATACCGGAATATGCCCGCCAATATGGAAATCGTGGGGGACCTGAGCAATCGGGTGGAGGTGGGAATCCGCGGCCCTCGGACCCTGATCTCCTCCATCTCCCCCGACCAGTTGAAAGCTCATGTGGACCTGTCCCAATCCATGTCGGGCGTGAACCATGTCCGCCTCACGCCGGACAACATCCGGGCTCCCCTGGGAACGGAGGTTACCAAAGTGGCCCCCTCTTTCGTCCGGATCCGGCTGGAGGATATCAAATCCCGTTCTGTGCCGGTGAAGGCCCACCTGGTGGGAAAACTCCTCCGCCCGTTGCGCTTAAAGGGGGTGGTCGTGGAGCCGCCGGAGGTTGTCCTCCAGGGTCCGGCGGGGAGCTTGAAGAAGGTGAGGGAGATTTTCACGGAACCGGTGGACCTGGGGGAGGTGAAGGAGAGCCTCCAGATTTCCGTGGCCCTGGAGATCACTCCTCCCCAGCTTCGCCTGGCTCCCGATCAGCCTTCGCAGGTGACCGTGCATATCCGGGTGGAAAAAGGAGGCTGAGACCCGAGGAGAGGCCATGGAAGATATTTACAGCGAAATGATCGCCGTTTCCCAGAAGATCGCCGCCTCTTTCCCGCCCCCCCGCTTCTATACCTGCTGCCGCCCGTGGATGACCCTTTCCCGCCGTCTCTTTTCCGAAGACCCGCAGGTTCTGCAATGCCGGGCCGTCGTTCAGCGTGAAGTGAAGAACAATTACGGCCACGGGCTGGACCATGGGGAGAAGGTGGCGGTGGAGGCCGGAGCCCTGATCTGCATCGAGGCCGAAAAGCTCTCTTTCGGAGAGCCGGTAAGGAAGCGGGCGGGGGTCCTGGCGCAGATGGCCGGACTCCTCCATGATCTTCGGCGGGGCGAAAAGGATCACGCTCAGCTGGGAGCCGCGGCCGCGGAGAAGATCCTCCGGGAGTTTTCGTTTTCCGGGGAAGAGGGCCGGATGATTATCGGTGCCATCGCCAACCACGAGGCCTTTGTGGAGCCCCAAAAAATCCAGTCCGCCCTGGGTCAGCTGGTAAGCGATGTCCTCTATGACGCCGACAAATTCCGCTGGGGGCCGGACAATTTTACCCTGACCCTCTGGGAGATGCTCCGCTACTCCCATGCCCCCATTGCGAGGCTGATCCACCGGTTTCCGAAGGGGATGAAAGGGATCGCCCGCATCCAGGGCACCTTCCGAACCGAAACCGGAAAAACCTACGGTCCCGAATTCATCGATCTGGGGATGCAGATCGGAGAAAAGATTTTGGAGTTCCTGCAGGAGAGGTTTGCGGCGGAGCTTGCCCAAGCGAAAAATGGACGCGAAGACGCGGAGAAGCGGGGGGAGGAAGAGAATGACGCGGAGACGCGATGACGCGGGGACGCGGCGAAGCGGAAAAGGAGGCCCCCGGCCTTTTCTCCGCGTCTTCGCGTCCCCGGGTCACTCTTTCTTCCCCAGGAGGGACGCCCTCTTGATCGCCTCCGGCCCGAATTTCTCCCAGATCCGGTCCATGGCCTGAACCGAGCGCTCCACCTTCTTCCGGCCGGATTCGAATAAGCGGTATTGCTCGGGATCATCCCGGTGAAAGAGGTTGGAGATGCCCAATCCCAAAAGGCGGGCTCTGCGCTGCAAGGCCTCGGTGCGGGGCAGGAGTTTCATGGCCGTCCGGTAGATCTCGATCCCCTGGTCCGTAGGGGAGGGGAGGGTCAGGCTTCGGGTGACCAGGGTGAAATCGGGGTACCGGACCTTTACCGTGACCGTGGAGCCTTTCAGCTTCTGTTTCCGCAGTTCCCAGCCCACCTGCTCGGCCTGGTCGAGGAGGACTTTCTTCATCTGCTCCAGGTTCTCCAGGTCCGGGGTGAAGGTCTCTTCCTGGCTGATGGACTTGGCCCCGGACTCGGGCTGGACCGCCCGGTCGTCCTCTCCCCGCGCCAGGGCGATCAGCTCCAGCCCGAATTTCCCCAGTTTCTTTTCAATCTTTTCCGCCGGGAAGGCGGCCAGCTGGCCGGCCTTCAGGATTCCCATCCCCTTTAAAATTTCTTCGGTGGATTTCCCCACCCCCCATAGCTTGGCGATGGGCAGGTCGCGGAGGAAGTCCCGGACCTCTTCGGGCTTGATCTCCACCAGGCCGTCGGGCTTTCGATACTCGGAGGCGATCTTGGCCAAAAATTTATTGGGAGCGATGCCGGCGGAAGCGGTGAGGTCCGTGTTTTCACGGATGCGGCGTTTGATCTCCCGGGCGATCTGCAACGCGGGGCCAAAAAGCTTTTCGCTGCCGGTGACATCGAGAAAGGATTCATCCAGGGAAAGGGGCTCGACCAGGGGGGTGTACTCCCGTAGAATCCGGAAGATCCGGCCGGAGACCTCCCGGTACCGGTGCATCCGCACGGGAAGAAAGATCCCGTTGGGGCAGAGCCTTCTGGCCTGGGACGAGGGCATGGCGGAATGAACCCCGAACGCTCGGGCCTCATAGGAGGCCGCCGACACGACCCCCCTCCTCGCGGGATCTCCCCCCACAATGACCGGGAGCCCCTTCAGAGCGGGGTTATCATGCTGCTCCACGGAGGCATAAAAGGCGTCCATGTCGATGTGGATGATCTTGCGCTCTGGCCTTGGGGGATGGCCATTAACCATTGGTTTGCCTCATGGCAAGTGGGAGAGATGGGATATTGGAATGGTGGAATATTGGGTAAAAGGAGAGTTTTCCCTCCCCATCATTCCATTACTCCATTATTCCATGCCCTTTCAACCCGCTATTTCTTCTGATTCTGAAGCTTCTTGCGGATGGCTTCGCGGAAGTTTCTGGCCTGTTCGTCCTGAGGGTTCAGTTTCAGAACGGTCTCGAATTCCTCCAACGCTTCCGGGTATCTCTCCAGCCGGTAGTAGGCCAGCCCGAGGGTGGAACGGACCTGGTGGAATCGAGGGTTGGACTTCAGGGCTTTCTGGCATATTTCCACCGCTTGGGGATATTCCTTTTTCAGAAAAAAGGCATCCGCCAAATTTTTCATGACCGCCGGATTTTCCGGGTCCAGGGAGAGGGCTTTCCGGTAAGCCTGGATGGATTCGTCGAGCTGGTTTTTGTTCCGGTAGGAGATCCCCAGTTCGTTGTAGAACAGGGCGCTGTCGTTCTTCGAATTCCTCTTATGCGGTTCCAGGAGAGAGATGACCTCGTCGAATTTCCCGCGCTTGTTGAGGAGGGTGGCTTCTTCGGCCAGGCGGTCGAAGAAAGAGAGCTCTGCCCGGTCAGATTTTTGGGCGGAGGATATAAGGGGGAAGAGGCAGAGACCTGAAATCTGAAGGGATAGGACAAGGAAAAAAAAATAGGGGAAGGACTTTTGCCCTTCCCCGGTTAGCATTCCTTTCGTGAGAAAGGTAATTCGCAATCTTAACCTTTACGTAACCTTGGAGGATTTGTGCCTTCAGGGTGCCGATGGTCCAATAGCCTTCAAACCCTCATCAATCGTGAACACGGCGCCGCACTTCGGGCATTTCACCTTCGTTTCTTTGGACGCATAGCCGGCGCAGCCGAGGGAAAAGGCCGCCAGGAACGCCAATGCCAACACCAAGCTAAACAGCTTTTTCACTCCCCTTCACCTCCTTTCTTTTTTCAGATCAATTTCCGGATTCCCAAGGGAAATTTTGAAACCGTTCCTCCGTCCGCACTCTTGTGGGCCGGGGAGGGAAAGAATATAGTGTAAAGCTAACAAATAATGATTTTTTAGTCAAGAAAAAAATTCAGCAAAAAAATCAATGAGAAAACCGTATTTTCTGGCCTCCAGAGGCTGTAAAAACTCACTTTTGGGAGAGGAATGGAAGTCCTTGTGCGAAAGAGACTCCTATGTTATAAACGTAAGCGTTCATACACCGCCATAAGAGGATGGGGGGAAACATGAGAGCCAAAAGCCGGATGACCTGGGTAGTTGCAGGGCTGGTTTGGCTTATCCTTCTGGGAAACCAGGGGGGTGACCCGGCCTGGGCTCAGGGCGGGGGGGCGAGCGCTTTTCAGTCCTATGCGAAGCCTTTGCCCCTTCCTGATTTTGCGCTGGAGGACCTTCAGGGGAAAATGGTCCAGATCAAGGATCATAAAGGTAAAGTAATCCTCCTCAACTTCTGGGCCACGTGGTGACCCAACTGCCGGAAGGAGGCTCCTTCTCTGGAAAAGCTGCACGGCCAGTACCAGTCCAAAATTTTTGTCCTTTTCCGTATCGACACGAAAGAAAGCCGGGAAACGGTCGGCAAGTTCCTAGAACAGAATCCTTCCCGCCTCCCCATTCTCCTGGACGAGAAGAATAAAGTTGGAAAACTCCTGGGGGTCTGGGTCCATCCCACCTCCTACCTGGTTGACACAAAAGGCTTGCTTCGGTACCGTTCCATGGGCGCGGCAGATTGGGCGGGAGGGGAGGCGGTGAGTATCATCAACAAGTTAACGGGGGAAAAGTGATGAGACGGTACGGAGTCCTGGCCCTAATTCCCTTTTTGTTGTTTGTGGGGTGTGCGACCCTCCCTCCCCCTTCGGCAGATTCTCCCTTGATTCCTCTGCAGAAGGCAAACCTGGAGGCTGTTTTTGAGGAGCAGGAAGGATTGGAGATCCTCTGGGAAAATGCCAAGGAAGTGCGGGATTTTTATCGCGGGGGGGTGCAGCAGAAGGCCAAAGCGGACAAGAATTATCAGGATAAAAAATATCCGGAAGCCTTGAAGCAGTATGATTCGTCCAATGAATTTCTTATAGTTGTCCTGAAGTATATCGATGAAGACGCTTGTGATTACACCCTGTTCGAGGGAACCAGTATCCTTTTTTTCCCCAATCTCCTCAAGGCGGATAACCATCTCAAAATAGGCCGCATTTTGCAGGGAGTGGGACACAACTGGTCTGCTCGGCGCCAATGGAAGCAGGCCCTTTCCTTGGTAAAGGAATCATTAAAGAGTGAACGGACAGAATGGGGGCTTTCTATCCACGCCGAATTAATTTCTCTTACCGAGTTCCCCAAGCGCTAAATTTCGAAAAAGCGCGAAGGGCATAGCAAAAAAACCAAACCCCACCGATAAATCCATATCTTATCCAGAAAAATTCCTATCCCCTCAATTCAAACCCTTGGCGTCACAGTCTGTATATTACTCTTGACATATTAGTATTGACTCATATAGTATGCAATCGAACTTTCTGTTTTATCCATTCTTTCACCCCTCATGGGAAAGGGCTAAATCATGAAAATGGAATATCAGGTGGGATTTCTTCTCTCCAGGGCTACCTGGGCCATGAACAATGCCGTGAACCGGCTGGTGCGGGAAAACGGGCACACGGATATTTCCGTGGCCTATTTTGCCGTGCTCCAGGCTCTGTGGGAGAGCGACAGGATGAGTATCACCGACCTGGGGGAAAAGGCCCAGCTGGAAAAGTCCACCATGACCAGCCTGATCGACCGGATGGAGGCGGCCGGCCTGGTCCGCCGGGAAGACCATCCCACGGACCGGCGGGCTTACCAGATCTGCCTGACCCCCCGGGGCAAGGAACTGGAGGAAAAACTGGACGAGGTGGTTTACCGGGTGTACAAGCATCTGACCCGGGGAATCCCAGAGGAAGATCTGCAGAAAGCCATAAAAGTCTGCAAGCGGTTGATTCAGAATGCCGAATGAAGAGGCAGGAGAAGGAGGTGCCCCGGGACCGGAAGGGAAGGGCCGAACCGGCGGCCGCGGCAGGAACCATTTTCAGGGTACTTCGTCTATGGAGTGGTCCGGGAAGATGAAAATCCCGGGAAAATCGGATTGTTGACCTTTCAGATCGGAGGAAGCATGGAAAGGAAAATCAAGAAAGCCGCCGTACTGGGATCTGGGGTCATGGGAGCGACCATCGCCGCCCACCTGGCCAACGTGGGCATCCCCTCGATCATGCTGGATATCGTTCCCCCCAAATTGACCCCCGAAGAAGAGAAGAAGGGGCTGACTTTCAAGGACGCGGTGGTGCGGAACCGCTTCGCCGCAAGCGGAAAACAGAACCTGCTCCAGATGCGCCCCGCGGCGCTCGCCGTACCGGAATTCGCCAGCCTCATTGAAGTGGGCAACTTCGAAGACCACCTCTCCCGTCTGGCGGAAGTGGACTGGGTCGTGGAAGTGGTGGTGGAAAACCTGAAGATCAAACAGGAGCTCTTCAAAAAGGTGGCCGCCGCGCGCAAGCCGGGGACGATCGTGAGCACCAACACCTCGGGCATTCCCATCAAAGACATCGGCGCGGGCATGGACCTGGAATTCAGACAGCACTTCCTGGGGACCCACTTTTTCAACCCGCCCCGGTACATGAAACTCCTGGAGATCATCACCCTGCCGGAGACCCTGCCCCAGGTGGTGAAGTTCATGGCTGAGTTCGGGGAAAAAGTCCTGGGCAAAGGAATCGTCTACGCCAAAGACACTCCCAACTTCATCGCCAACCGGATCGGGATCTTCGGGATGCTCTACCTGATGAAGGCCATGGTGGAGGAGGGGTACACCATCGAGGAAGTGGATGCCATCACCGGCCCGGCCATGGGCCGGCCCCGGAGCGCTTCCTTCGGGACCACCGACCTGGTGGGCCTGGATACCTTCGCCCACGTGGCCAAGAATATTTATGAAAACGTCCCCAAGGACGAAATGCGGGAGATTTTCAAGGCCCCCGATTTTGTTCAGAAGATGCTGGAGAAGGGCTGGCTTGGAAATAAATCAGGCCAGGGGTTTTACAAGCGGGTGAAGTCGGAAAAGGGGAAGGAAAAACTGGTTCTCGATTATAAAACCATGGAGTACCGTCCCTCGCAGAAGGTCAAATACCCCTCGCTGGATGCGGCCAAAGCCGCCTCCGGGGCCGACAAAGCCAAAGCCCTGATCTACGCCGAAGACCGGGCCGGACAGTTCGCCTGGAAAGTCACCGGCGAATCCCTGCTCTACGCCGCCAAGAGGATCCCCGAGATCGCCGACGACGTGTACAACGTCGACAACGCCATGAAGTGGGGGTTCAACTGGGAAGCGGGGCCCTTTGAAGCCTGGGACGCCCTGGGGATCGAGGAGTCGGTGGCCCGGATGAAGAAAGGAGGAAAGCCCATCCCCCCCCTGGTGAAGAAGCTTCTGGCGGCCAAGGGAAAATCCTTCTACCGGAAGAAAACCGGGCAGCTCTCCTTCTTCGACCTGAAGACGGGCAAATACAAAAAGGTTGCGGAGAAACCCGAGATCATCCTCCTTCCCTCCCTGAAGGAGCGGAAGAAGGAGGTCAAGTCCAACGCCGGGGCCA
>Ga0299915_10001504_pt1 | contig 17272 bp, 11 predicted proteins | sample RVTome_13_FD_200263 | JGI IMG/M metagenome (GOLD analysis project Ga0299915, IMG submission 200263) | Soil microbial communities from uranium-contaminated site in the Upper Colorado River Basin, Wyoming, United States - RVT92D227 (version 2) ... | reverse complement strand
AGTGGTTTCTGCGTTTTCAGTCTCTGCGTGCTCTGCGTCTCCGCGGTGAAAAATTCTTTCCAAAACGGCAAGAAATTTGGGCTTAGTAGTACAGGAAGCAATAATCGGTCCGTTTGCCTCACACGCGCCATCCTGCGGAGCAATGAAGTAGCGGCCGCCATTGAGTTGGGCTGGCGCCCGCGACTGCGGGCGGGCGCCTGCATGATCGACAACGCTCACGTCATGGTACTGAATGGAACCAGCCGAGATGGGGTGTCTATGCCGGAAAACCATACCTTCCTATTCCGATTCCGAGGACAAGCACTCCTGCCGACTCGACTTTCCCATGTCCCCAGGCACATCAGCTAATCGTTACCGGTGTACCACTCTGCAATTGTAGGTCATCACAGCTCCGCTGTGGTGTTCGAACAGCTTGACAGCACACGCAGGATCTGTTGAAATGTTATTCTTCAATTTCTGCAAGGGTTGTTGCATTGCAGTGTGTGGCAACCATAGAATAAAACGCATGGTAAACCTGAAAGGAAAGGACATTCTCGACGGGGCGCAATTCACTCGCGAGGAAATCGAGCATATCATGGCCGTGGCCGATGGTTTTCGCCAGCAATTGCGGGACAGGCCCGGCCTGGATTTGATGAGAGGGTATGTCTTGGCAACCCTTTTTTTCGAGCCGAGCACCCGGACGCGGCTCTCCTTCGAGACGGCGATGAACCGCCTGGGCGGCAACGTCATCGGTTTTTCGTCTGCCGAGTCATCCTCCACGGCGAAAGGCGAGTCACTGGCGGATACCATTCGCACCGTCGATTGCTACGCCGACATCATTGCCCTGAGGCACCCACGAGTCGGATCGGCCAAAGAGGCGGCAGCTGTGGCCAATGCTCCCGTGCTCAACGGCGGAGATGGTGCGGGGCAGCATCCCACCCAGGCGTTGCTCGACCTTTATACCGTCCGGCAAGAGCGGGGGAAGGTAGACGGCACGACGATTGTCCTGTGCGGCGACCTCAAGAACGGGCGCACGGTTCATGCTGGCGTGGAATTATACCAGCACTATCACTGCAAGCTCGTCATGGTCGCGCCCGAGCAGCTCAGCATGCCCGTCGACATCGTTGCCAGGCTGCGCGGCCACGGCGTCCAGGTGGAAGAGACAACGAACCTGGAAGCGGCATTGGCGAAGGGCGACGTATTGTACATGACGCGCATCCAGAAGGAACGCTTCTCCGATCCCGCAGAGTACGATCGACTGAAGGGCAGCTACATCCTCACGCGCGCAATGGTCGAACGCATCAAGCCCGACGTCACTATACTGCATCCGCTGCCCCGGGTGAACGAGATCGCGACGGATGTGGACAGCCTCTCGAACGCGGCCTACTTCCGCCAGGTAGCCAACGGCGTATTTGTCCGCATGGCGCTGATTGCTTTGGTGATGGGCAAAATCCAGTCTCAGTGACTGCCGATTCCGAGTTCCGGTTCAAGGCCGTAGGAAACCTGGCCGAACTCGGGCGGTGGGGAGGGGAACGTGCGCCAAGACTTTCGTGTGCTGGGCAAGGTCACACGTCGCAAGGATGGAGTCGCCCGGGTCACGGGGCAGGAGCAGTTTTCCAGCGACATCAGCTTGCCCAGGATGCTGCATGGGCGAATCGTCTCCAGCCCATACGCGCACGCCCGCATCAAGAACGTTGACGTGAGCGCAGCCCAAGCGATGGGCGCCGTGTGCATCACTTTCGGCGATATCCCGCGCGTCCTTTATAACGAGCGCATCGTCACCGTCCCGCAGGCGCTGCACAAAGATCATTACGTGCTGGCCGACAAAGTCCGGCGCATGGGCGAAGCCGTCGCCGCCGTCGCGGCAGAGACCGAAGAGCTGGCCGAACGCGCCGCGCGCGCCGTCAACGTCGAGTACGAGCCGCTGCCCGTCATCACCGATCCGTTTGAGGCGATGCGGCCGGGCGCCGAGCCGCTCTATGATGCGATCCGGTATGGCGACAAGGAAATCAGGATCCTAGACAACGTCGCCTGCGAGCGCAAGATTGAGGAAGGCGACATCACTCAGGCCTTTGCCGAGGCCGATGTCGTCGTCGCGGGGACTTTCAAGACACCCAAGATTTACCACATGCAATTGGAACCCAAGACCGCCGTGTGCAACCCCGAATCCGATGGCGGCCTCACCGTGTGGACGACGACACAGTCCATCCATAACGTCCGCATCCTGCTCGGCCAGATTTTCAACATCCCGCTCAGCAAGATTGACGTGCGGCGCATACCCGTCGGGGGCACGTTCGGCTCGTCCATCCAGATGAACTCACCCATTCCGATCTGTGCGGCGCTCGCCCTCAAAGCGCGCCGCCCGGTCAAGCTCTCGCTCACGCGTGAAGAGGATATGCACGATCATACGAAGTATCCTTCGCAGATCGAGCTCAAGATCGCCGCCAAGAAGGACGGAACATTGCTGGGCGCCGAGATGAACCTAGTGGCGGATATTGGCGCGCACATTATCCAGGCCTACTCGTTCCTGGGCGTGTGCGTCGGCTGGATGGTCTCGCTGTATCGCTTGCCCCATGTGCGCTATCACGGCAGGGCTGTGTACACGAACAAAAGCCCGTCATGTGCCATGCAGGGCTTTGGAAACCCCCAGGTCACCTTTGCCGTCGAGTCATTGATGGACGAGCTCGCAAAAAAGCTCGACATGGACCCGGTTGCACTGCGGCTCAAGAATTACGTGGGCATGGGCGACAGCTTCTGGGGCCAGGGACCCCTCGTACGCTCAGTGGTGCAGAGCGACGGTGTGCCGCAATTGCTCAAGGACGGCGCGGAAAAATTCGGCTGGTACGAACCGCCGCCTCCATCGACGGACCGCTACCGGCGCGGGCGCGGGATGGCGCGCGGCTTTCACACGTCGAGCGCGGGCGCACCCCAACCGGGCGATGTGATTGATTATTCCGGCGCGATGGTCAAGATCAACCAGGACGGCTCGGTGGATGTGATCACCGCGCTGATGGATCACGGCGGCGGGACGCTGGAGGCATGCGCCAAGCTGGTATCCGAAGCGTTGTGCGTCCCGCTTGATAAGGTGAACATCTCACCGGCAGGGACACGCACGACAGTCTATGACGTAGTCACGCACGCCACGCGCGGCGTCTATGCCGGCGGCGGCGCAGTGATGAAAGCCGCGCAGAAGGTGCGCGAGGACCTGGTTCAAACGGCGGCGCGCTTCCTGAACGTCCAGCCGGAAGCGCTGACGATCCGGCAGGACGAACCATTGGGCCAAGGGGTTGTCTACGCTCCGGCCATCCCGGATCGGAAAATGACCGTCGGCGAAATCGCCACGCGCTGCTGGACGGAAAGTTGGAAGACTATTGCCAGCGTGGAAAGCTACCGCCCTGTCAATTGCCCGCCCGCATATGTGTCAGTTTTTTTGGATGTGGAGGTGGACACGTGGACGGGCAGCGTGCGCACGGTGCGCAGCGTGATGGGCAGCGATTGCGGCACCGTCATCAATCCCGACCTGGCGGCCGGTCAATTGGAAGGCGGCCTGAACAAAGGCGCAGGCTTTGCACTGCTGGAAAACAACGAGTGGGACGCGCAGGGCCAGCTCCTCTCGAAAGGCTATATGGTGGATGCCAAAATCCCCGGCGTCAGCGAAAGCCCGTGCCTGAACGGTCTGACCACCCATTTCGCCGACACCTATGAGCCGAGTGGACCGTTCGGCGCCAAGGGGATCGGCGAGGCGGCAACGAATCCGGTGGCGGCGGCATATGCCAACGCCATCTGTAATGCCATCGGCGTCCGCTTCTACGAGCTGCCAATCACGCCCGAGAAAATCCTGGCTGCGTTAAGGAGTGAGTCTCATTGCAGCGGCCATGCGGAGCAGGGCCAAGCGGCTCAATCCCGCAGCGGCAAGCTTGTCCGCTTCACATGGAATGAAAGCAGCGAGCGAGATCCAGATGAATGAGATGACGAATTCTCACATTCTGATCAACCGGTTTGACTACCTGGAACCTGCGTCTGTGCAGGAGGCGGTCACGCTGCTGGCGCGGTATGGCAAAAACGCCAAAGTACTGGCGGGTGGCACGGACCTGCTGGTTCACATGAAGATGGAGCGTGTGGCCCCCCAGACCGTGATCAGCATTGGCAGGATTCCCGGGCTGGATCGCATCGCGCTTCAAGACGGGCACCTGCACGTCGGTGCACTCGCGACGATTCGCGCGCTTGAGACTAATCCGCATATACAGGCCTGGTGTCCGGCCCTCACGGAGGCCTGTGCCAGCTTTAGCACGACGCAGGTGCAGACGATGGGTACCGTGGGCGGCAACCTGGCCAACGGCTCACCTGCCTCGGACTCGGCTCCCGCGTTGATCGTTCTGAGCGCGGAGGTGGAAATCACTGGTCCTAATGGAAAGCGGCGCTTGCGACTGGAAGAGTTTTTTGTCGGACCAGGCAAGACGGTCCTGCAAAACGATGAACTGCTCACCGATGTCATCCTCCCGCGACCGCAGATCGGGACGGGAAGTGCATTCTTCAAGATCGCTCGTGTGACCGCCGACATTGCCAAGGCAAGCGTGGCGGTGATGGTGCTGCGGGATGGCGAGCAAATCGTGGATTGCCGCATGGCCTTTGGCTCTGTTGCGCCTACGCCGATGCGCACTCGCAAGGCAGAGCAAATGCTGCTCGGCCAGGCGTTCCGCAAACAGCTCGTGGCCGAGGCGTCGCAAATGGCCGCGGCTGAAGTCACACCGATTGACGACGTGCGCTCAGAAGCGTGGTATCGCCGCGAGGTGGTACGAGCACTCGCCAGCGACGGACTGAATCGCGCGTGGCAGCGCGCTGAATCCGCTCGCCCGGCGCAAGACGACGGGTCTCTGCCCAATGCGCGCCAAGTGTTCCGACCCAGTGGGTCTCCGCATGACAGCGTCCATCGCATGCAAGCGGACGAGGAACGCTGGATTAAGCTGAACGTCAACGGCAAGAAGCATCGAGCCTGGGTGGGGCCGAACGAACTGTTGCTCAACGTGCTGCGCGAGCAACTGCAACTGACCGGCGCCAAGTACGGCTGCGGCATCGGCGAGTGCAGCGCCTGCACTGTACAGGTTGATGGGCAGCCGGTGCTCGCATGCCTCATGCTGGCAGTCTCGGCGGTGGGTCATGAGATTCTCACCGTCGAAGGATTGCAGGAGCCGAATGGCGAACTCGACCCCCTGCAAGAAGCGTTCCTCGATTTCGCGGCGGTCCAGTGCGGCTACTGCACGCCCGGCATGTTGCTGACGGCCAAGAGCTTGTTGGCGGAAAAGCCACGCCTGACCGAAGACGATGTGCGCCGCTATTTGCGCGGCAATCTCTGCCGCTGCACAGGCTATGCCAGCATTGTCCGCGCCGTTATGAGCTGCGCTGAATAGTTGCCGCGAACGTGCAATTCGCGGCTGAAAACCTGAAGGGAGGCGCATATGCTGCCCGAATTCGATCTCCTCAGGCCACATACGTTGCCAGAAGCGTTGGCTCTGCTGGCCGAACAAGCTCCCGATATAATGCCGCTGGCTGGCGGCACGAATTTAATCGTGGAACTGCGTGGTGGGCGCCGCTCTCCAAAGAAGTTAGTGGACGTGAGCAGGCTCCGCGAGCTGCGCGGCATCTGCCGGGATGATGGTCATCTGGTCATCGGCGGCGGCACAACCATCACCGAATTGCTGGCACACCCGCTGATTGGCGAGCACGGCCGGCCACTCAGGCAGGCGGCAGCCATGTTGGGCAACCCGCTCGTGCGCAACCGCGCGACGGTTGCAGGCAACCTGGCGAACGCATCGCCCGCTGCCGACACGGCGCCGCCGCTCCTCGCGCTCGGCGCGGAGATCGAGTTGGTAAGCAGCCAGGGGGCTCGCCGCGTGCCGTTGGATGAATTCATGGTCGGGGTGAACAAGACCCTGATCCGGCCCGATGAATTGCTGGCGTCGCTCCGCTGGCCGGTGCCACCCGCCCGCAGCGCGGCACGTTTTTGCAAGATCGGCCTGCGCAAAGCGGATGCCTGCTCGGTGATCAACGCCGCTGCCATGGTCGTCTGGGATGAAGGCGGCCGTTGCCGGCAGGCGCGCATCGCAATCGGTGCGGCAGCGCCCCGGCCCGTCCGCGCCTATGCGGCTGAAACCGCGTTACAAGGCCAGCTGCTCCAGTCCCGCGCGATCGAGGAAGCCGCCCACCTTGCGGTCCAAGCCACCGATCCGATTGATGACATTCGCGGCACGGCGGCCTATCGCCGGCGCATGGCGGAAGTGACGGTGCGGCGTCTATTGATGCAAATCGCCGAGGTGGCAGGCAAGTAGGAGGTAGCAAACGTGAAACCCGAAGTGATCACTCTGAACGTCAATGGGCGCACGCATCACATTGCGCTCGCTCCCAACGTCACTTTGCTGACCGCCGTGCGAGACTTAGGCTATACCGACGTCAAGTGCGGCTGTGAAAAAGGCGATTGCGGCGCATGTGCCGTGTTACTGGCTTTTCCAGGGGCCGAGCGCGGCGAGCCCGTCAACAGTTGTCTTGTCCTGGCCTGGCAGGCCGACGGGGCGGACATTACAACGGTGGCGGGGCTGGGGACAGCCGCACAACCTCATCCCTTGCAGGCTGCCTTTGCCGATGCAGGCGCGATCCAGTGCGGCTATTGCTCGCCGGGATTCATCATCGCGGCCAAGGCGCTCTTGGATTGCAACCCGCGCCCGACCGAGCACGAGATTCGCGATGCGATCGAGGGCAACCTTTGCCGCTGCACAGGTTACGGTCACATTGTCGATGCGATAAGAGGCGCCGCGGACAAGCTGCCGCCCGCAAAAGGAGGCGCGCAATGACCAGATACACTGCCAAACCCCTCCCGCCCATCCAGCTTCCCGAACTGCGCCAGGTAGGAAAGCCGCTGCGCCGCGTGGATGCGATGGGTAAAGCCGTCGGCGCGACGGCTTACGCAGGCGACTTTTCCATGCCGCGCATGTTGCACGCCAAGGTGTTTCGGAGCTCGCAGGCGTCGGCTTACATCAAGAGGCTCGACGTGCGCAAGGCTCGCTCGCTCGCGGGCGTCGCCTGCGTGTTGACCGCTGCCGATGTGCCGAACGCCAGGCTCGCAAGCGACATCCCCGGCCAGACCGGTCAACAGATACGCGCCGGCTCCGAAGTGCCCGCGCTGGCATCTGATCGTGTGCGCTTTTACGGTGAGCCGATCGCACTCATCGCTGCCGAGACGCCAAACATCGCCGAGCGGGCGATGCCGTTGATCGAGATCGAGTACGAGCCGCTTCCGGGAGTATACGATCCGATGGAGGCGATGAAGCCGGGCGCGCCGAACCTTCACCCGCCCGATAACATCGTAGCGCGCTGGAAGATTCGCAAAGGAAACACAGAGGCAGGCTTTGCCGAAGCCGACCTGATCGTCGAAAACACTTTTCGCCTGCCGTATCAGGAGCACGCCTATCTTGAGCCGGAAGCGGGCGTCGCCTGGATAGACGAGCGCGGCGTCATCAACATCCGCGTCTCGACTCAAGTTATCGAGCACTTTCGCAGTATCGCCCGCGCCGTAGGCGTCCCGCAAAACAAGATTCGCATTCAAGGCACGATGGTCGGCGGCGGTTTCGGCGGCAAGGAAGACATCACAGTCGAAATCTATCTGGCGCTGCTTGCCAAACACACAAACCGCCCGGTAAAGTTGGTTTACACGCGCGAAGAATCCATCCTGGGTCACTCAAAGCGACATCCATATCTCATCAAGCATCGCACCGGCGTCAAAAAACATGGGCGCATTAGCGCCGCCGAGATCGAGCTGATTTCGGACTCGGGCGCGTATCCTTATCTCAGTCCTTACGTGTTGCTCTATTCGGCCGTGATGTCGAACGGCCCGTATCGGGTGGACAATCTGCGCGTGGAGGCCGCCACCGTCGCGACCAACAATCCGTACACAAGTGCGTTCCGTGGCTTTGGCGGCCCGCAGGCGTGCTTTGCATACGAGCAGCAGATGGATGCGATCGCCGAAAAGTTGGGGATGGATCCGCTCGAGTTGCGCAAGATCAACTATGTCCGCGCCGGCGACTCCACTTCGACCGGGCAGGTCCTCGAAAGCGCAGCCTGGCTGGAGGAGACAGCCACGCGCGCGATGGCAGCGCTGGGCGACAAAACTCCCGATCATGGCCCGCTTAAAGTGGGGCAAGGATTCGCGTCATACTTTCAGAGCTACGGCCGCATCATGTGGCTGCACGATACCTCTCAAGCATGGGTCGGCGTCGAGCTCGACGGCACGGTGACGGTGCGCGCGGGCGTGCCGGATTTGGGCGCAGGGCAGGCCAACAGCCTGTGTCAGATCGCCGCTGAGGTGCTGGGCGTGCCGCTGGAGCACGTCTCGATTTACTGCACCGACTCTGCAATCACGCCGCTTTCGGGCACTTCGACGGCCACGAGGCAACTGTATATGTCGGGCAACGCCACTCTCATGGCGGCGACCAACGTGCGCCAGGCCCTGCTGGATCGCGCATCCAAGCATTTCGCGGAGGAGATCGAAACCCTCGACATGGCGGAAGGACGTGTGTTTGTCAAAAGCAATCCGTCCAAGTTCGTTGAGCTGGCTGACCTGGCTAAAGCCTGTGCCGCTGAAGGCGCTCATCTGGCAAACCTGGCGATGTTTAAGGCGCCCTTCAGCGATCCGATTGACCCCGAAACCGGCCAGGGGTCTGTCTTTCCTGACTTTACCTTTGGCGCTTACGCGGTCGAGGTCGCGGTGGACACCGAGACCGGCCAGCTCGCGGTGCTCAAGGCCGCAGCATGCCACGACGTCGGTCGCGCGATCAACCGCGCGGCCGTCGAAGGACAGATCGCAGGCGGCGGGATGCAGGGCCTCGGTTATGCGCTGATGGAAAACCTCATCGTGAAGGACGGCGTCATTCAAACACCGTCGCTATCCGAGTATCTCATTCCAACTTGCAAGGATTTTCCGAAGACCACGGTTATCATCCTGGAATCGGGGACGGGCGTGGGGCCGTTCGGCGCGAAGGGCATCGGCGAGCCTTCGTTCACGCCGGCCGCGCCGGCCCTCGCCAGCGCCGTCGCGGATGCGATCGGCGTGCGCATTCATGAATTGCCATTGACTCCCGAACGGGTGTTGGCAGCGATTGACGGGGCGAAGAAGTAGGCACGAATGAAAAACAAATGCAAGCCGCGAATTCCCTGGAACGGCATAGCCGCAACCAAAAAGAAGCTCACCGCAGAGGCGCGGAGCACGCACAGAAAACACAGAGATTTGGGACACGGAAAAACGCGGGTGGATTGCACGAGCTTTTGCTGCCCCCGAAAGGCGCCCCGCGGCGCGGGACGGTCTTTGCCTGAGCCTCCCCGGGCAAGCGTGCCTGGTTGCGGCCTATCCATCCGATGCGACCGGTTCAACCGGCGCGCTTGCCCGGGGAGGCTCAGGCAAAGACGGCAGCAAAAGCTCGCGCAATCCACTCGCCGACCATGCGGCTCCAGCAGAATCCGCGTTCGTCGGCGGTCTTCCGCGTCCCGATTTCCTCGGTGCGCTCCGTGAAACTGCGTCTTGGCGGTGAAAATAATCCTTTCCCGGCGGGCAAGGATTTGCGCGTTAGTAGTACGGATGACACGAATTCGCTCGGGTGGACACGAAACAATCCGTGGAATTCGTGGCAAAGGAGATATTTTCAATCACCCGGGCTGGCTTGTGTTTGCGGGATTGGCAAAATCCTTTGCGGAAGGGCAAGGGTTTTATCGTCAGTAGTACGAATGCACTTCTTCGTGTGTATTGGGGATTTGTGAAATTCGTGTAATTCGTGGTTGATTTGTTTTGGTGCCGCGGGCCAAAGCTTGGCGCACGAATCGAAAGGTTGAACCATGGATAGGCAATACGACTTGCTTCTCGTTGGTGGCACCGTCGTTACCGGCTCGGGGATGCGCCGGGCCGACGTGGGCGTGCGGGCTGAGACGGTTGTGGCCGTTGGGCCGGACCTGCCTCGCCAGGGTGCGCGCGAGGTCGTGGACGCCGCCGGCAAGTATGTCTTCCCCGGCATCATCGACGTGCACGTGCACCCCGTTTACCTGGATGACGTCGAAGCCAGCTCGCGCGTCGCGGCTTATGGCGGGACGACAACGCTGTTGCACTTTGCCTATGCTCGCACCGGTGACAGCTTGTTGCACAAAGTGGAAGAGATGCTCAGCGATGCAGCGGCGCGCTCCCGGCTCGACTTTGGCCTGCACGGCGGGATGTTCGAAGCGCTCAGGCAGGTGCCGGAAATCCCGCGCGTGATGGAGCTGGGTGTCCGCACGTTCAAGTTCTTTTTGACATACCTCAAGCAGGGCTGGTACACAGACGACTATCAGCTCATCAAGGCGATGGATATTTTGGCCGAGCGCGGTGGGATGGCGATTGTCCACTGCGAAAACGGCGGTGCGATTGACTATTTGGAGGACAAGTACCTTAAAGGCCCGAACGCTTCGGCCAAATTCTTTAACGCATCGCGTCCAGCGGCGTTGGAGGAGGAAGGCGTCTTTCGCACGGTCCGCCTGGCTGAGGTCGTGGGCTGCAAGGTGTACATCCCGCACGTCACTGCCGCGCGTGTGCTGCGGCCCATCCGGCAGGCACAGGCAGAAGGGCTGACTGTCTATGCCGAGACCTGCCCGCAGTATCTCAGTCTGACGCAGGACATCATCGACCGGCGTGGCGCGCTCGCCAAGATCGGCCCGCCGATTCGCTCGGCGCAGGACAACGAGGCGCTGTGGGCCGGGCTGCGCGACGGCACGCTTTCCGTCGTGGCTTCGGATCATGCTCCCAAGGCCAAAGATGTGGGCGGCGACTTCCTGACGCAGGGCTTTGGCTCGCCGCAGGCCGAGACTCTATTGCCGGTGACGTACGACGCGGGCGTCAGCCGGGGACACGTCGGCGTTGTCAGACTCGTGCAGGTGCTGTGTGAAAATCCCGCGCGCATCTTTGGCCTGTACCCGCACAAGGGCACAATCGCTGTCGGTTCCGATGCAGACCTCGTGGTGTTCGACCCGGCGCGCGAGTTTCTGATCCGCGCCGAGAATCAGCATTCGAACGCCGGTTACACGCTCTATGAAGGCCGCACGGTATTGGGCTGGCCCGAGATGTCTTTCCAGCGCGGCATGCGAGTCCTGTGGCAGAACGAGATCGTGGCGCAACCGGGCCAGGGGAGATTCCTGCCGACGCTCGGATCTCACCTGCAAAAACCGCTGTAACCGTGACGGCCGCGGCCGCCCCCGGGAGGGGGAAAAGCAAGATCAGGGAGGTGCCATTTGGGAGTGAAGCTGATGACGGGCAACGATGCGTTGGCATTGGGCGCGTTGCACGCCGGGGTGAAGGTGGTGGCCGGCTATCCCGGCACACCGTCTACAGGCGCGCTGGCTAGCCTGCTGGCGCTGAACCCGCCAGGCGTCCACGTCGAGTGGAGCATCAACGAAAAGGTCGCGTTCGAAGTGGCGGCGGGTGCGGCGTGGGCCGGGCAGCGTGCGCTCTGCACGATGAAAATGGCGGGCCTCAACGTGGCATGGGACTCCGTGATCTCTATCGCATACTCCGGCACTGTGGGCGGACTGGTGATCTATGTGGCCGACGACCCCGGCGTGAGTGCGGGCATGGCGGAGCAGGACTCGCGCGGCTTTGCGATAATGTCCGACCTGCCCATGCTCGATCCGTCATCCCCGGACGAAATCTACCGGCTGACCCGGGTGGCATTCGATCTCTCCGAAAAGACTGGTTCGCCGGTGTTTGTCCGCTTGGTGACCGCCAACTGCAGTTCGTATTCCGTCGTCAATGTTGACGATAACCCGCCGGTCTGGCCGGAGCGGGAAGCCGTGCTGATCCACGATATCGAAAAGTTCACCAAGGCGGGTTCGGCGATCTGCATGTCCCAGCATCGGGATCTGATTGCGCGGCTGGATAAGGCCGGCCACGTGATCGCCGAGGCCGGGTTGAACCCGCTGCAGCTTGGCAAGCAAGGTGGGCTGGGCATCGTGGCGGCCGGCATGGTCGACTCCTACCTGGACCAAGGATTTGAGATTGCCTCGCGCTTCGGCTTCAATCCAAAGGAAGCGTCTCTGCTGCATTTAAAGGCCGTCCATCCGTTCCCAACTGAGCGGGTGCAGGCTCTCTTGCGTCACTGCAACACGATCCTGGTGCTGGAGGAGCTGGAGCCGCATATCGAGAAGGGCATTTATGTTGAGGCACACCGTTTAGGCTTCGCGGGCAAGGTGGTCGGAAAACTGAACGGAGTGTTCGGGCGCATTGGCGAATACGGTGTATCCCATGTGGTAAAGGGCATCGGAGCGGCGCTCGAGCTGCAAACTCCTCCTGACCTGTTCCCGGGCAAGACAGATGCCGAAAAGCTCGCCGCCGCGCGTCCCATCACCGTCTGCGCGGGTTGCCCGCACCGTGGCACGTTCATGGCGATCAATACCGCCATCCGCAAAGCGGGATTCAAGAAGAATCAGGTGATGGTGACCGGCGACATCGGCTGCACCATCCTGGGGATGAACCCGCCGTTCAATACGGTGTCGACTGAAGTCTCAATGGGAGCCAGCCTGGGCATAGCCCAGGGCTACGTCCGCGGCGGCGTCAAGACGCCCGTCATCGCTACCATCGGGGATTCCACTTTTTATCATGCAGGCATTCCCGGCTTGCTGAACGCTGTCCAGCATCAGACGCCGCTGACGATCGTCATTCTCGACAATGGCTGGACCAGCATGACGGGGATGCAGGTCAATCCTGGCACGGACGAAAAGTATCAGCAGCCCGGCGACACCAGGCTGGACATAGCCAAGATCATCCCCGCGCTGGGCATAGACCAGTTCTGGATCGTCAACCCGTTCGACCTGGACGAGACGACGAAGGTGATCCAGAACGCACTCAAACTGCCGGGAGTGAAGGTCGTGCTCGCACGGCAAGAGTGCTCCATGCCCGCGAAGAGGCGCGGGCTGGAAGCGGGACAGGTCAAGGTCGTCGCCGAGAACTGCAATCTGTGCAACCTCTGCGTCATCTTGACTGGCTGCCCGGCGATCACGCTGGGACAAGATGCCATCACCATCGATCACGATCTGTGTTACGGCTGCGGGTTGTGTGCAACGACCTGCAATCTTGAGGCTATCCTGGTCGAAGAGGCAACAGCATGACACATTACCCATCACAGCGCACGGAACACATGACACGCATCACGTATGATATTTACCTTGTCGGCGTCGGCGGCCAGGGTGTCCTGAGCATCGGCGAGCTCATTGCCGAGACTGCTTTCCGCAAGGGTATTCCGGTCAGCTTCTACCCGACCAAGGGCATGGCCCAGCGTGGCGGATTCGTCAAGGCCCAACTGCGGCTGGGCCGCACCACGATCGGGCCAGCCATCCCGGAAAGGGGCGCCGACATGGTCATCGCCACGGAGGTCTCGGAGGCGCTCAAGGCAGTCCGCTATATCAAGCCGAGCGGTGATTTTGTGTTGTTCGGACACGTCTGGGCGCCAACCGCAGTAATGCTGGGCAAGGCTCCTTACCCCACATTGGATGAGGTGCTGGGCGCGGCGCGGGATGCGGTGAGCGCGGGGGGGAGGGTTCACTATATCCCACCGGACAGTCTGCCGCGCTATGAAGACGCGCCTGTACCCGACAATATATTTACGCTGGCCATTGCCCTGAAGCAGACCTGCCTGGGCGATCTGCTGCCGGCTGCCGACGTCGAGCAGGCGGTGCGAACCCGCTGGAAGCGCGGCGTGGAACGTAACCTCTTCGCGTTCCAGGCAGGCCTCAGTGTTCCGTTGGGCGAGGTTGTTGCGCGGTGACGAGCGCTGGCGCTCCCTAAATTACTTGTACCGATTGTGGTATCCCGATGACCCGCAGACCCTGATGAGGAGACAAAGTGCAAAGCTCCAGGTCGATAGCCATTCACAACCTCTTTTATCCTCGCGGCGTGGCTGTCGTCGGTTCGACCGCCTCAGGCAAGATTGCCTGCCAACTGGTCCGCCAGATCGTAGAGGGCGGTTTTCAAGCCGTTTACGCCGTCAATCCCAAGGCGCAGGGCGCGTTTGGTGTCCCTGGCTTCAGTGCCGTAACCCAGATCCAGCAACCGGTGGATCTGGCCGTCATCGCATCGCCCGGCGCAACGGTGCCCGCGGTGCTGGAGGACTGCGGCCAGATCGGCATCCAAGCCGTGGTGGTGATCTCGTCCGGATTCTCTGAAGTGGGCAATAAGGCCGGCGAGGATGAAATCCGGCGCATAGCCCGCCAGTACGGGATGCGCGTCGTCGGCCCGAATTGCGCCGGCATCGTCAACACATATCATCAATTGTTCGCGTCGATCGAGACTCGCCCGCCGAAAGGTGAGGTGGCGTTCATCTCACAGAGCGGCGCATTGGGCGGGGCAGTTCTCTCCTGGGCCGAAGAGCAAGGCATGGGATTCAGCAAGTTTCTCAGTTACGGCAATCGAGTGGACCTGGATGAGATTGATTTGCTGCCCTATCTGGCAGAAGACCCGGAGACGCAAGTCGCCGCACTCTACATCGAGAGCATTGCCGCTGGGCGAGCCTTTCTCGATGCCGTGCGCGAATTCACGCGACACAAACCGCTCGTCGTCATCAAGTCGGGGCGCAGCCAATCGGGACAACGCGCGACGCTTTCGCACACCGGCTCGATGGCCGGCTCGGATGCAGTTTACGACGCAGCGCTGCGGTCGTGCGGCGCGATCCGGGTGAGCAGCGTGGAAGAGATGTTTGATCTGTGTAAGGGCTTTGTGAAGCTTCCGCCGGTTAAGGGCCGCCGGGTTGCCATTGTGACCAACTCGGGCGGGCCGGGCGTGCTGGCGGCTGACCGGGCTGAAGAGATCGGCCTGGAGATATCTGAACCCGGCTCTCGGCTGCGTGAGCGGCTGAGGCGGTTCTTACCCGCTCACTGCGCGCTCAGAAACCCGATTGACCTGACGGTCGAGGGAACCGAGGCCGGCTATCGAGAAACGCTGCTGGCTGCGCTGGAAGAATATGACGCTGCGCTGGCGCTGGATGTATCCACACCATACATGGATACGGTCGCGCTGGCGCGTGGGGTGTGCGATGCGGCTCAACAGGCCGGGAAACCGGTCGCCGTCAGCTTTATGGCGGGCCGGATTGTCGCGGACGCAATCGCCTACCTGGAGGAACGAGGCCACCCCAATTACGTGACCGGTGAGCGGGCCGTAGCCGTGCTGGCGCGGATGGCCGATTATGAGGCCTATAAGAGCAGCAATCGAACATGGCCGGAGGTCCCGTGCAGGGAGAAGAAGCTGCCCGGTGGCGGTCGGATGTTGGAGCCGGAGGCGATGGCATGGCTGAAAGAGAACGGCATTCCCACACCTGAGTTTCGCTTTGCCGCCAATGTTGAGCAGACCCTGCAGGGCTGCCGGGATATCGGCTACCCGGTCGTGATGAAAGTCGTGTCGCCCGACATCCTGCACAAGTCCGAATGGGGCGGGGTGGCGCTGGATGTGCGCGATGAAGCGGCGGCAAGCGCTGCATTCGACGCGATCCGGAAATCCGCGCGGGGTAAGGATTTCCGCGGAGTAGTCATCTACCCTGTGATCACGGGCGCTCAAGAAGTATTGATGGGAATAACGCTCGATCCGCAGTTCGGCCCGGTGGTCGCCTTTGGCCGGGGTGGAATCTACACCGAAGTCTTGCGCGACATCTCGCTGCGAGTTGCCCCTCTGGATCGCACCGAAGCCGAGGCCATGATCCGCGAGATTCGGTCGTTCCCAATCCTCAAGGGCATCCGCGGGCAGGCGCCGCGTGACCTGGATGCGCTGGCAGAGGCGCTGGTCACATTGTCCCAGCTTCCCTTTCACTACCCCGAAATTGCCGAGATTGATCTGAATCCGGTCTTTGCGCTTTCAAAGGGATTGGCGGTGGGAGATGTGCGCGTGATCGGCAAAGCGACCAATCAAGGAGAACGGGTATGACAACACCCATCAGACCGCAGCGTGGACTGGATCAGATCAAGCCGTATGTGCCCGGCAAGCCCATTGAAGAGGTGCAAAGAGAATACAAGCTGACCGATGTGATCAAGCTGGCCTCGAACGAAAACCCGATCGGACCTTCGCCTAAAGCAGTGGCCGCCGTGCAGCAGGTCCTGTCCCGGCTGAACATTTATCCGGACGGACAGAGTTATTATCTCCGTCAAGCACTTGCGACTCACCTGGGTGTGAGGCCGGAGCAGATAGCGGTGGGGAACGGAGCGGACGGCATCATCTCGCAGACCTGCATGGCATACCTGGATGATACCTGTGAAGTGATCGTCAGCCGATCTTCGTTTCCCGTTTATGACATTTACACTCACGTCATGCGCGCCAAGTTGATCAAGACCCCGCTCAAGAATTATGGCTTGGACCTGGATGCGATGGCGGAGGCAATCACCGGCAAGACCAAGCTGATCTTTGTCTGCAATCCCAACAACCCGACGGGCACGATAAACACAGCCGCCGAGGTGGAAGTATTAATGAATAAGGTGCCTGATCATGTCCTCGTCGTTTTCGACGAAGCATACTGTGAGTTTGTGGATTCGACCGAGTATCCCGATACGCTGCGCTACATCCGCGAAGGGCGCAACAACGTGCTCATCATGCGCACTCATTCCAAGATATACGGCCTGGCCGGCATTCGGCTGGGATACGCCCTGGCCAATCCGGAGCTTCTCGCGCCGTTGCACAAGGTCAAGGAACCTTTCGCCGTCAACCTCCTGGCGCAGGCGGCGGGCATCGCCGCGCTGGAGGACAAGGAATATCGGAAAGCATCTACCGCGGCGAATCACGCCGGGCGACTGGCTCTGTACCACGGACTTGACAGTCTGGGGCTGTTCTACGTCAAGAGCCATACCAACTTTGCCCTGGTGCAATTGGGCCCGCAGGCCAGCCAGGTCGTCCAAAAGTTGTTGGAAAAGGGGATCATTGTCCGGCCCTGCAACGGCTATGACCTTCCAGAATGCGTGCGCATCACGGTGGGTGATTCGGCTCAGAACGAGCGATTGATGGAGGCATTGGAGAGTGTGATGCAAGCTCATAGCGCTGTTCACACGGCATGATCGGAGCTAAGTACCCCAGTTCACAATTACGGCAACGTATGTGGCGAGCGCGGCGGCCCCGGATGCGCGAAGCGACGACGAAGGCGATGCCAGTGTGCATCGTCGAGGAGGAGCGACAAAGCAGACGGGGCCGCCCCGCCGCCACCCGCAGGGCGGACGGGGGCCGCGGGCGATCTCTGCGTTACTCGTCGTCGACGATGTACAGAGA
>Ga0299915_10001503_pt1 | contig 17274 bp, 14 predicted proteins | sample RVTome_13_FD_200263 | JGI IMG/M metagenome (GOLD analysis project Ga0299915, IMG submission 200263) | Soil microbial communities from uranium-contaminated site in the Upper Colorado River Basin, Wyoming, United States - RVT92D227 (version 2) ... | reverse complement strand
ACCAAGCTTTTGGAACAATGAGATAGGACGACCTGTGCAGTATCCTTCTACCTGAAGACAGCAGATTCCGTGAAGAGATTCAGGACAGGCAAGGACTTTAAGCAAGCATTTGATTGATAAGGAAAGGAGTGAAGATGGCTGAAAAAGAACGAAAACTCGGTATCTGGGGAAGATTTCTGACTTTATGGGTGGCCTTGTGTATTGGGGCCGGCATCGGGTTGGGACGGCTGTTTCCACAACTTTCCGATATGCTGGCCAGACTCGAGGTGGCGGGCATTTCTATACCGATCGCCATACTACTTTTCGCCATGATTTATCCCATCATGGTCCAGATAAGCTGGGAGGAGATTAGAAAAGCAATCCGGTCTCCCAAGCCAATCGGGCTCACTCTGTTTGCTAACTGGGCAGTAAAACCTTTCACAATGGCTCTCTTCGCCTGGTTGTTCTTAAGTCTTGTTTTCGGCCGCTTTCTGACCGCCGAGCAGATTGAACAATACCGTGCCGGATCAATATTGCTCGGTGTTGCCCCGTGCACTGCCATGGTGCTGGTCTGGAGCTATCTGGCCAGAGGCAATATGGCAAATACCCTGGTAATGACCGCAATCAATTCACTCAGCATGGTCGTGCTGTATGCTCCACTGGCCGTTTTACTGCTCGGCATTTCCGGTATCAGGGTACCCTGGGATACCATTGCCCTTTCTGTCGCAATTTACATTGTAACCCCTTTGATTGCCGGTTATGTTACACGAAGGGAGACCATAAAAAGAAAGGGATTGGAATGGTTTGAGACCAAGCTGGAGCCCAACCTGGGAAAGGTGTCAATAATTGCTCTGCTCATCACATTGATTGTCCTGTTCACCTATCAGGGCCACATCATCGTTGAGTTGCCAGCCATAGTCGGCATGATAACTCTGGCTATCCTGGTGAACATACTGGTCGTCTTTGGCATCACTTACCTGGCCGCCCGCATCATGAAACTCACATATGCTGATGCTATACCAGCCGCCATCATCGCCGGCAGCAATCATTTTGAAGTCGCCATAGCCGTCGCCACCACCCTCTTTGGAGTAGCATCGGGCGCAGCTCTTGCTACAGTGGTGGGCGTGCTGACCGAAGTCCCCATAATGCTATTCCTGGTCCGGATTTCCCTTATGACCAGAAGGACCTTTCCCAAGCATCTGCAATAGGATATCTGAATACGGTGAGGGGGGATTCGGCGGCAGAATTCTGGCCATCTATCTGGTGGTCATCTGTGTCATGTCTCTGGCGCTGGGTTATTGCTTCTCGCTGATATAGCGAATGGCTAATAAACAATAATAGCGTGTATAATACGAACTACTCCTCAATGGCCACAATAGTTGCCGTCTGCAAGAGTAAGAAGAAGGGTACCAGAAAGAAAGCTGCAGTCGAAGGTATCCTTAAGGAAGATTACGGCCTTGTTGGCGATGCCCACGCCGACTGCTGCACCCATCGGCAGGTGAGTCTGCTGGCGATGGAAAGCATAGACAAGATAAGAAGACTGGGCTTCGAGGTGGGCCCTGGCGATTTTGCCGAAAATCTCACCACCCAGGGCATCGAACTCCTCTCCTTGCCCATAGGCACAAAAATCTCCATTGGCAAGAATGTCCTCCTCGATGTCACCCAGATTGGCAAGGAGTGCCACAGCGGTTGCGCCATCCGCCAGGAGATAGGGAAGTGCATCATGCCCAGGGAGGGGATATTCGCCAGGGTCATTCACGGCGGCTGCGTCAGAGCTGGAGATGATATTGGGATAGAAAAGAATGGATAATGAGACGGAGAAGTTGACTGTACTGAAGCTTACCGAAACAGGTAGCAGCAGCATCGAAGATATAGTGGCTAAAGAGTCTCCCCTCACCATCGTTTTGAATAATCGGGAGCTGGTAACCCTGCTCTGCTCCCCGGTAAATTTGAAGTACCTTGCTGTCGGTTTTCTTTCCTCCGAGGGATTGCTCCAAAGTAAGGATGAGATTAGAAGGATAACAGTTGATGACCGGAGGGGCGTGGTGCGCGTGGAAACTGAAGGAAATGAAGAGCCTGCCGGTGATGCTTTGTTCAAAAGATTCATAACTTCAGGGTGCGGGAGGGGAGCCTCTTTCTACAACGCCGTGGATGCTCAAGGTCAGAGGAAGGTCGAATCTAAGATTGAAATTCCGACTCTCCGGGTCCTAGCCCTGGTGAAAGAGTTTCAATATCGGTCTCAGATTTATCGGACCACCGGTGGTGTCCACAGTGCCGTCCTGTGCGATGCCAAGAGTATCATTGTATTCAGCGAAGACATAGGAAGGCATAATGCAGTGGACAAAGTTTTTGGCGAGTGTATCTTGAATGGCATAACTACGGATGACCGTATAATAATCACCAGCGGAAGGGTGTCCTCGGAGATAGTGCTCAAGATAGCCAGAAGAAATGTCCCCATAATCGTCTCCAAGTCCGCCCCCACTGACCTGGGAGTGAGATTAGCCGACAATCTGGGGGTGACCCTGGTGGGCTTCGTGAGGGGCAGACGGATGAATGTGTACACTCACGCCGGGAGGATAACCACGGATGGAAAATAGGGATGATAGACTGTCGATACCGGCAGAAATTCGAAAATCAAAGGTCAAAAGTCAAAATGACAAATCAAAATGGAAAAGCGTAGTGCGAGGCTTCAGCCTCGTGCCAGGGCGGGATTGCACGACCTTAAAAGGTCGCACTACAACTGCGGTTGGATTTAGCCTATGAGATTGCCACGCACCTTTCAGGTGCTCGCAATGACAAGAAGAGAAGACAAGGACGAAGCCTGCGCCGGGAGGATAGCCACGAATGAAAAATAAGGATGCCGGACTACTAGAGAAGATCTCGGCCCTTAAGAAGAAGAGGAATGCCGTTATCCTTGTCCACAACTATCAACTGGGCGAGGTTCAGGATATAGCCGATTTTGTCGGCGATTCCTTAGAGCTAAGCCAGAATGCTGCTAAGACCGGTGCCGATGTAATCGTGTTCTGCGGAGTCCACTTCATGGCGGAAACTGCCTCCATCATCTGCCCCGATAAGGTGGTCTTGCTGCCTGATATGAATGCCGGCTGTCCCATGGCGAATATGATTACCGCTGAAAGCTTACGGGCGAAGAAGAAGGAACATCCTCAAGCAGTGGTGGTCTGCTACATTAACTCTTCAGCCGCAGTCAAGGCGGAATCGGATATCTGCTGCACCTCTGCCAATGCCGTCGAGCTCGTGGAAAGCTTGAACGCTCGGGAGATACTCTTTATCCCTGACCAGTATCTCGGGCATTACGTCTCAGCCAGGACGGGCAAAAAGATGATTCTCTGGCCCGGCTTCTGCCCGACCCACGTCAGGATAAAGGCTGAAAGGATACAGGAGTTGAGACAGGAGTATCCTCAAGCTAAGGTGGTAGTGCATCCGGAATGCACGCCGGAGGCCATAGCCCTGGCCGATGAAGTAGCCAGCACCAGCGGGATGTGCCGATACGCCCGCCGAGAGGAAGTCAAAGAGATGGTGGTGGGCACGGAGGTCGGGCTAATACACAGGCTTAGAAAAGAGAACCCCGGCAAAAGGTTTATCCCCGTTTCCGAACAGGCAATCTGTCCCAACATGAAGCTGATTACCCTGGAAAAAGTCTTGTGGTCTCTGGAAGAGATGAGCCCTGAGGTGAAGGTCCCCGAGGAGATTCGCCTTAAGGCGATAGCCGCGGTGGACAGGATGCTCCAAACGAAATCCTAAATCCTAAGCACGAAATCCCAAACAAATTCAAAAATCAAAATGACAAACCAAAAATACAAAACTGTAGTGCGAGGCTTTAGCCTCGTGCCAGCGTGGGATTGCACGACCTTAAAAGGTCGCATAAGTAATATCAAATGACCAAACGCAGTTCAGCATTTTGAATTTTGATATTGGGATTTGTTTAGAGTTTAGAGATTAGGATTTGGGATTTAGCCTGTGGGATTGCCACGCTTCGCTCGCAATGACACTTTCTTTCACGTCTTTGCGAGGAGCCAAAGGCGACGAAGCAATCTCGGGAGAGACAAGGAGTCTCATGCCTGCCAAGGCGGGACTGAGGATGACGCTCCCGCTATGTCTTTGCGAGGCACGATAGTACCAAAGCAATCCCGGCAGGGCAACGGCAAGGGAAACTGAGAGGGAAACGATGAAGGCAACGGACAGGATAATCGTCCTTATCACCGCCGGCAACGAGGAAGAGGCTCACAAGATTGCTAAGTTGCTGGTCAAGGAGAAAAAGGCGGCCTGTGTCAACATTGTGCCCGGAGTGGATTCGCTTTTCCACTGGAAGGGCAAGATTGACTCGGCCCGTGAGAGCCTCTTGCTGGTTAAAACCAGAGCATCGCTACTTCCTGAAATCATCAGCTTGGTCAAAGAAATTCACAGTTATGAAGTGCCGGAAATCATCGCCCTGCCTATAATGGGCGGCAGTGAAGACTACCTCAAGTGGCTGGACAGTGCCTGCCAGTAGAGGCCTGCCCCTGCGAGCGTTGAATCCTAAATTCCAAGCACGAAATCCTAAACAATGTCAAAATCCAGAAGTCAAAAATCAAAATGACAGATCAAACACCCAGAAACGTAGTGCGAGGCTTCAGTCTCGTGCCAGAGGGGGATTGCACGACCTTAAAAGGTCACACTACAATTGTACTTAGGGTCAAGCCAATGAGATTGCCACGCTTCGCCGACAATGACAGCTCTCTTCGTGTCGTTGCGAGGCACGATAGTGCCGAAGCAATCTCCCCTTCGAGGTGTGAAGGAATCCCTTCCTTCACGATTCACAATACTGAAGCACTTCTGGAGATTGCCACGCACCTTTCAGGTGCTCGCAAAGACAAAAAGGGAAGGGCTCGCAATGACAGGTGAGTGGAGAAAATTAGAGTTGAGCCCTTTTTTTAACAGCATCTTAACATTTAGGTGTTACACTTCAAGTAGCAAAAGGAAAAAAAGACAGAGTGAAGCGCATACAAGTGATGAGGTCGATTGACAAAGATTGGGAGAGAACATATAATCAAAGGAGGTATGTGCGGGAAAAGAACGGAGGCTCGAGGGGACCTGACAGCACTTAAGCTCACAACAACTATCGCAGATGTTCAGAAGGTCGAGTTTCTAACTGGTTTTTTGGTCTTCCTTTCCCGGCTTGCCTGAACGGGCAGCAAAATAGAGAGACCAGAAGCATGAAAGGAGGTGATTGTATCGGGATAGTGTATCAAGATCAAGGCTGCTGGAGGCGACCGGTGGTCGACTGGTTTGTTCCGGCAACGAAGGTTCGCTCCCATGAAATGGGAGCAGATCCAAGAACCAAAAGGAGGTTAATGAATTGAAAAGAATTATTTTCCTTATTATCGGCGCTCTGCTGGTGCTAGGTTTGGTATTGCCCGGCTGTGGCACCACCCCAGAAGTAGTAACACCTACTATCAAATTCGCCATACTGGGGCCAATGGACCAGATACAGGGTAGCCACATGTGGATGGGCGCCAAAATGGCAGCGGATGAAATAAACGCCAGTACTGACAAAATAAAGTCCGGCACTACGAAATTCGACGTCGAGCTAGTAGAGGTCGACACGGACGAAATTGACAATCCTCCAGGGGCTGCGGACATAGTGTATGATGCACTGGTCTCCGATAAGCCTGATGTCTGTATCGGCGGCTTCCGAACAGAAGCGGTTTCGACTTACATAGACGACATTATAGCCGCCAAGAAGCTTTTCTTTATCACCGGTGCCGCCACATACAGCCTACTAAGTGCCGCAGGCTACGAGGACCCGGGCTACAAATACGTGTTCCGAGGCACGCCATTCAACGACGTCTTCCTGGTCAACAACTGCTACCTGATGTTCGCAATGGTGGCCAAGGCAATACAGGACGAAATGGGGATGAATGCGACCCCGACCGCATCACCCCCCTACTATGTGTCATGGTCAAGTAAGGTTAAGATTGCCGTGGTCGCCGAGAGCCTGACCTGGGCTGAGAGCATGAGGGCCAGCGCCAAAAAGATCATAGGTGGCTATGGTCCCTTCTTCGGCTGGCAGTTTGCCACGGACACTGCACATCCAGCTGGCGAGTGGCTGGTTACTGACACCGAGTCCTACGCCAACGTTCAAACCAAGCTCAACGAGATAAAGGCTGCCGGTGCTCAGATTATCTTCACTATCATGTCCGGACCGGTTGGTCTTACCTTCGGTAAGGCCATGGGCGCGGTCGGGGTACCGGCTATCGCGGTGGGCATCAACGTAGAAGCACAGGACCCCGGCTACTGGGCCGGCACCGAGTGGGAGACCGGCAAGTTTGGAGCTAACTACCAGATCACTATGGCCACCTGGGCTCCAGGCGTAGCGCAGACCCCCGCAACGGCATCTTTCCTTGACGCGTACGCCGCTAAGTGGGGTGGATTATTCCCAGTTTATACGGCATCCAGCTATGACATGATCTACACCGTGAAGAAGGCCATCGAGGCAACCGATGCCGCTACCTGGGATGCAGAGTTAGAGGTTACCACTCTCGACTACGATCCCATCATTGCCTGGCTGGAAGACATCGACAATGCCCAAATCCTCTCAACCGGCCGCGCCGGCTACTACCCTAAGTGGGATGGCAGCACGACGGGCGGTTGGAGCTCGGCGCCAGGGCTTACGCTGCCGGCACTCAACTCAGCGCAATTAGCTGAGATTTATGCCGCTGGCACGTACGACGCGACAAAGGCTTCATTCAACTACACAATGCCGGCTTACACCACTCATGACCTGATGTATGGTTGCTGGACCGACCCTACCAAGCCCGACACCGGTTGGATGACCGGCCTTGCCTTCCAGTGGGTGGGCGGCACCCAGAAGGGCGTCTGGCCCAATGACGGGTACGACGTAAAAATAGGTGGTGCTCAGTTGAAGCTCTCGACCACAATATCACGTGCGGTCTGCGGTCTCAACTGGTCTAACACGATGACGTATCCCGGCATAGTAGACGTCACAATACCCGCCGAGTATATCACGGCGTGGGGTGGTACTCCATAGCCAGGCTCTGTAATTGACCTGGTGACAAGTCGCTTCGGGGAGGCCCCGGCCCAGCCGGGGCCTCCCTTTTGTTGGTAGCGGGGATGGGGTGGGTACAAGACCTTCACCTACAGTCAGTTGCGGCAATCCTTCCATTGGTGTCATTACGAGGCCGACGTCCCCTTTTGTCTTTGCCAGACTGCCCCCGTTTGCCTTTGCCAGGCACGCCGGTGCCGAAGCAATCTCCGCTAAGAGGACAACGCGAACGGGTTCTTTTGACATTTCAGCTTTCTCATTTGGAATTTGCCCAATGGGATTGCCAGGCACCATTCGGGTGCTTGCAATGGCACCTTCCTTAATGTCCTTGTGAGGCTGGCTATAGCCAGCCGAAGCAATCTCCTGGAGCGGTAATGAGATTGCCACGCTCCACTCGCAATGACAACCCTTTCCTGTCTTTGCGAGGCACGCCAGTGCCGAAGCAATCCCCGTGGGGACGAGGAGATCGCCGCGCGGAGTCTACCCTGAGCAACAGGCAGATTCTTCGCCTCCGGTTCAGAATGACAAAAAAGGGCTCCCCGATGACGAGAGAAAGTGGAGCAAAACGGTCGAACCATCGAAGAAACCGGGGAAAAGCCTTGACAAGGCGGGGAGACGTGATATATATTATCCGACAATTGAAAGTAAGGCGAAGGGTTTGCAAAGTGCCCGGATTGGAAGGGACGGTTACAACGAGACACTGTGGCGGCGGGGTTCATCCCCGCCTTGCTTTGGACTCCCCTTCTGTAATTGCGACACACGATAGTGCGGAAGCAGTCCCCTTCCTTTGTCGTTGCGAGGCTGACAAAGTCAGCCGAAGCAATCTCGCTGGGGACACAAGATTGCCGCGGCTCGGTGGCACTGACAACAGAAATGAAGTGTGCGCACTAACAAGAGATCCCTGGCGTTGAAAGAGACATGATTGAAGGCGTCATAGTCCATACACTGGTGAGCGGAGGTGTCTTCGCCATCCTGGCGATAGGGTTTTCCCTTATCTTCGGTGTGGCACGGGTTCTCAACATGGCCCATACGGCGTTCTTCGCTCTGGCTGCCTTCGGCATGTTCTACTTGATTTCCCCGGTGGCCGGAGTTGAACTAGCTCCTGCTCCAGCAATCATTATAGTTGTCATTATTGTTGGCGTACTAGGCATGCTGGCTTACAAGCTCTTTATCAACCCGGTACGGGAGCATCCTGCTGCCGTATTGCTGATCACCATCGCCCTGGCCATGATTGTGGAGGAGGTTCTGCTCTGGCGTTTTGGTGGCCAGAACCGCACCATTCGCTTTCTCGTCCCGGGAACCGTAGACATATTCGGAATCACAATCGCCAACCAGAATCTTCTGACGCTGGGGGTAGTGGCGGTAACTATTGTGGCTGTGTGGCTCATTCTGTCCAAGACAAAACTGGGCATCGCCATCAGGGCAGTGGCCAACGATACTGAGATTGCCGGCTTGATGGGGATAAGTGCTTCCCGAGTCCTGATGATAACGATGGGCATTGCCTCAGCCCTGGCAGCAATTGCCGGTGTAGTGATGGCACCATTAACGACAATCGCACCGAACATGTGGGCCCCTCCGCTGACGACTACCATGGTAGTTGTGATCATAGGAGGGTTGGGAAGCATAAAGGGGAGTATCATTGGAGCTTTCATCCTGGGCCTCGTCTCGGCACTGTCCGTGGTTGACCCTCTGGCCTTGTTGCGTGGTGGTGGCGGTTACCTGAATATCACATTTACCCTCGCGGCTATGGTGATAGTGCTTATAGTCAGACCGTCGGGACTATTCGGCACACTCTTCGAAGAGGAGAAACTGTAATTTGGTGAGACGGCTGCTCAAGGACTTCCGGTTCGGTGTGATACCAGTCCCCGGGCGGGTTATCGCCGTTGTCTTCTTTCTCTTTCTATATCTTTTCCCGGTTATTTCCGGACATGACCTTTATATGCGCATGTTTACTTTCGCCAGCATATTCGCCATTTTTGCTGTGAGCTGGGACTTGTTATCGGGCTATACCGGACTGGTGAACTTTGGTCACGCTTTGTTCTTCGGGGTAGCTGCCTACACGACAGCGCTATTAAACAAGTTTCTGGGCTGGCCGCCCTCGGTGACAATACCCCTGGCAGTTCTGGCTGCCGTGATAGCGGGAGTGGCGACATGTTTTCCGGCCCTGAGGCTGAGAGGATCATACCTAGCATTGCTTACACTAGCCTTCCCTCTCATGTTGCTGGGAATAGTCATGTTTTTCAAAGAATACACAGGCGCGGAATATGGCATACCTGGCCTTCCCCCTATCGGTGGCTCGGAGCGTGAGCAGTACTACATATGTTTGATAGCAATGACCGCATCCGTGCTGATAATGTGGAAGCTCACCGATGCCGGGAGCAAATATGTCAGAACCGGTCTGATCTTCCACGCCATTCGTGAAGACGAGATTGCGGCCCGCGCCACCGGTATAAATACCATAAGATACAAGATTCTGGCCTTTGTCATCGGCGGCTTTTTCGCCGGACTGGCCGGTGCTTTATATACTCATGTCAGGGGAATAGCCAGCATAAGCAGTCTTAACCTCACCATGTCTTTTCAAGCCATAATATGGGTGCTATTCGGTGGTGCTGTCACGATCTACGGAGGGGTTGTCGGGGTTTATATCCTCTATCCGCTTGTATTCCTGTCACGTCGTGTTGAAAACTTCTTTTCGACTATGGAGAAGGCGCTTCCCAAGGTGCCAGCGACGGTTCCACTTGCCAAGATATTGGAATTTCTGCATGAACTTGCCGGCCGACCGTACCTCGTCTTAGCTGTCATAGTGATATTGATACTGATTTTCATGCCAGAAGGGATTGCCGTGTGGATACGGGACAAGATGGAGCGGGAATGTCCGCGATGTAAGCTGAGTAACGCTGCCTGGCGCAAGGAATGCCGGGCCTGTAGTGCCTCTCTCCGCTAAGAGTGGTTACATCCAGTTTCCTCTTCTATGACTCATTTGTCGAGGCGAAGAACCTCACTGACCAAATTCCAAACACAATTGTAGTGCGACCTTTTAAGGTCGTGCAATCCTGCCCTCGCGCGAGGCTAAAGTCTCGCACTACATCTTTTCGCTTTGGTTTGTCATTTTGATTTTTGATATTTGATTCTTGACAAGGCGGGGATAAGCCCCACCACTAGGAAGAGAGATTGCTTCGGCTGACTTCTTCAGCCTCGCAACGATAGAAGGGGATTACAACCCCAGGTATGTCTTCCTGATAGTCTCGTCTTTGAGCAATTCCTCGGCTGTTCCCTGAGCGATGATGTGCCCCCTCGACATGACATAGTTCCTCTTGGAGAGGGCGAAGGCAAAGCTGATATCCTGTTCAGCCAGGAGTATGGTGACTCCCAGTTCATGGTAAATCTCCTCCACGCGTTTGAACAGGTCATCTTTTATCTTGGGGGCCAGCCCGCTGGATGGCTCATCGACTAACATGAATTTGGGACGGCGCATCAGCGAGCGGCCAACAGCCAGCATCTGCCGTTCCCCACCGGATAAAGTCCCGGCTAGCTGTTTTTCCCTCTCTTTCAGCCTGGGAAACAGTTCATACACTCTGGCCAAGCCCTCATCGACCTCCTTCCTGTCCTTGCACAGGTAGGCTCCAGCGAAGAGGTTCTCCCTGACCGACATCTCGACGAAAGGTCGGCCCATTTGCGGGCAAAGCTGGAGCCCTTTCTTGGCGATTTGAAATGCCGACAGCTTGTCAATCCTTTCCCCTTCAAATTCTATGCTGCCTTCAAAGGTTACATCGGACTTCCTGGTGCCCCTGAGGACTTCCCTGTCCCAGTTTATCAACCCAGCGATAGCGCGGAGGAGAGTGGTCTTGCCAGCGCCATTGGGACCGATGAGCGCGACCAGTTCCCCTTTTCCCACCGTCAGGCTGGCTTCATCCAGGATGGTGGCTGTATCGTAGCGGACAATTACATTTTTTACCTCAAGCAATGAGCACCTCCTTGCCGGTATAAGCTTCAATCACGGTGGGGTTTTTGACTACTTCCTGGGGGGTACCCTGGGCGATGATTTCTCCATAATTGAGGACAATCACCCGGTCAACTATTTTCATGAGCTCACTGAGCTTATGTTCAATTATCATCATAGCCGGTCCTTCGCTATGAAGCCTGCCGAACCGACCTCCCTTGTGCAATCTTTTCATGGATTTAGCGACAAGCTCTGTTTCGGCAGGATTAAGTCCCCCGAAGGGCTCATCGAGGATAAGGAATTCGGGCTCGGTAGCAATGGCCCGGGCTACCTCCAGCCGTTTCAAGTCCCCGTGAGATAGGGTGGAGGCTGGCTCACGAGCCCGGTCGGCAATACCCACGAACTCCAGTGCATCCCGCGCCTTCACCACAGTGGTCTTGGTCCATTCACCGCCCTTGGTTATCCGCGGGCACAGGCAACCGACCATGACATTGGCAATAACAGGGAGGCGACGGAATGGCTTAACTACCTGGAAAGTTCCTACCAGCCCTCTCTGGACGATTTTCCAGGGACGCCATCCGGTTATGTCTTCGCCCTTAAACCGGACTCTACCGGACTCGGGCTTTAATATGCCGATTACGCACCGCACAAGGGTAGTCTTCCCGGAACCATTGGGCCCAATCAATCCCACGATTTCGTCCCTGCCTATTTGGAAGCTAACATTGTTGACGGCAACCAGTCCGCCGAAACGCTTGGTCAGGTTCTCTACTTCAAAAAATGGCGGCATTCTACAGTTCCTCCTCTCTCAATTCGCGGCGTGATACCTTGCCGATGTCTGTCTTGGGCACCTCGCCCCTGAACTCGATTATCTTGGGTACCATGTAGCCAGCCAGCTTTCCAGCGCAATACTTCGTAATGTCCTCTTCCGACACTTTCCCTCTGGCTTCCGACTCAAGAACGACGATGGCTTTGACCCTCTCGCCAACCTCGGGGTCGGGGACACCGATGACGCCGGCCTCTCTGACTTGAGGATGAGAACAAATTACCTCCTCTACCTCTCTGGCGAATACCTGCAACCCCTTGTATTTGATCATGTCCTTTTTCCTATCGTAGAAGTAGAAATAGCCCTCTTCGTCCATTTTCGCCAGGTCGCCGGTGCGCAGCCAGGTTTCACCGTCGATTGCCAGAAGTACTTCCTTGGTTGCTTCCGGTCTGTTCCAGTATCCCGGGAAGACATTGGGGCCTTTGAATACCAGTTCGCCTGTTTGCCCGACGGGAAGGAACTTGGTGCCTTCCGCCTCCATTATGCCCGCCACGCAACCAGGCATAGGTACACCGAAGGAGCCGATTTTCGCCCGGCCGTAGGGATTGACCATACCGGTCGAGGTGGTCTCCGTCATTCCCCAGCCCTCGTGGATCCTGGCGCCGGTCCGCTTTTCCCAGCCCCTGGCAGTGTCTTCAAGAAGCGCATCAGCACCGGAGATAAGGACTTTTATCTTCTTCCAGTTTACTCTGTCGGTCTTTTCATAGTCCTTGAGATATTCATACAGAGCGGGAACGCTGTAGAAAATGGTTCCGCTGTGATTCTCCAGTGCGCCCAGAATGTCATCAGGGTCAGGTGTGGTGATCAGTATTGAAGTATAGCCCTCGGTTAATCCTCCCATCATGACCACTGCTTGACCATAGATGTGATAGAAAGGCAAATAGGCTATCACGACCTCTTTCCCTTCCTGTACAATATCGCCCCAGAATTTGCTGCCGAGCTGTCGAGCGGCGGCAAAATTGTAATGAGTTATCTTGGCACCTTTGGGTCTCCCGGTTGTCCCTCCAGTGTAGGGAAGAGTCACTATGTCCTCTCTAATATTGAATTTGATGTCAGGCGGATTCGGGGGATATTTCTTAAGCAAATCCTGGAATCGATAAAATCCCTCTCTCTTAAACACCTCAACAGGCGGCGCGGCCATCTTCTGGTATACAGCCCGGAGCACAGTGCTGCCCATAAACTTTTTCATTGAAGGCAGGTATTCACCGATGCTGGTCAGGATGACAGCATCCAGCTTGACCCCGCTTTTTTCCACATTGTCATAAAGAATATCCAGGCAAACAAGCATTCTCGCCCCGCTATCTTCAATCTGGTACTTGATTTCGGGGCTGACATAAACAGGGCTGATCGCCGTTAACGTAGCTCCGGCTTTCAGGGCTCCGTAATAAGCTATGATGAACTGAGGCGAATTAAGCAGCAGGAGGGCCATCTTGTCTCCCTTTTTGATGCCTAAATCATGTAGCGCCGCAGCAAACCTGTCGACCTGGTCCCGGAGCTCTTTGTAGCTCATCTTTCTGCCATAGAATATTACAGCGGTCTTGTCCTTCCATTTCTCTGTAACTTCATTAAAGGTGTCCACCACGGACTTCTCCTCGACTGTAATGTTCTTTGGCACACCCTCCAGATACCATTTTAACCACGGCTTGGCTTCATATATGGCTTTGTTGGGATCCTGTGTCATTCTGTTACCTCCATTTCGTTATCAGAGACAGCGTTAACCGCTGAGCACAACTCATACTTGCTCAGTACTTCCAAAATTCAAGCCCATCTTACCCATATTCCCTCAAAGTGTCAAGCTTTTTCACGCTCTCCAAAACACTGCTCCGGCGGTATCGTGCCTCGCAACGACGCTCTACTTGTCTTTGCGAGCAGTTTCTCTCTTGTCCTTGCGAGCACCTGAAAGGTGCGCGGCAATCTCCGGGATTGCTTCCTCTGCTAAGGCCAGCCTCGCAACGACGAAAGGGGAGCGTCATTGCCAGCGACACACGGCAATCCCACAGGCTGAATCCTGATTCCAAACACAACTGTAGTGCGCCCTTTCAAGGTCGCGCAATCCCGCCCTGGCAGGAGGCTAAAGCCTCGTACTGCAATCCTCCACTCAGATTTGTCACCAGAATTCTTCGGAAAGGCGGAGATCCAGTCTGTCCCTGCGTAGTCATTGATTCCTCTGTCCATTGTTGCAGACCTTCGACGTCTGAGCAGGCGGGGATAAACCCCGCCACTACGTTAGTACGATACCCGTAGAGGCGGGTCTCGTACCCGCCCGTGGGGCTTGGGGTTCAGCATTTGCGGCTCGCAGCGGCGCTTCCTGTACCCATCGATGAAGCCCAAAAACTCGCCTTGACAGTAGAGCGAAATTGGGCTAACATAGCGGCGGCCCGGAATCTCATAGAAAGATACACGAAATCACAAAATTCAAAGAAAGGAGACTAATCATATGGAAGAAGCAGTAATTGTCAGCTATCTGAGGACACCCTTTTCCCGGTCGAGGCCTAGAGAGCCAGAGAGAGACGCATTCAACGGTCTGAGGATGGACGACCTAGCGGCCACGCTAATCCTAGAAATGATAAAACAGACCAAGATAAACCCCACGGAAATCGGCGATGTGCTCACGGGGACGGCCATGCCGGTGCTCGAGCAGTGGCTCTACGGGGGAAAGTCTATCAACTTTTTGGCCAAGCTGCCCTGGAATGTCCCGGCGCAGGGGACCGACCGCCAGTGTGTCTCGTCAATGTCCACAATACACCAGGGAGCTATGGAAATCATGCTGGGCTACTCCGATATCGTCATCTCGTGCGGAATCGAGCATATGACCCACATCCCGACCCTGGGAGGCGGCGGGCAACAGGTGCCGATACAACCCAATCCCAAGTTTATGGAATTCAAAGAATTGGACATAATGACCACCATGAACATGGGACTGACTGCGGAGAAGCTGCTATCACAGACCACCTTTACCCGTGAGGACATGGACAAATGGGCCATGAAAAGCCATCAGATGGCAGCCAAGGCCCTACAGGAAGGGTATTTCAAGGGGGAGATAATGCCGGTTGAGGCGCCACAGGCGGACGGGACCAAGAAAGTCATCGACTATGACCTGAGCATCAGGGCTGATACTACGCTGGAAGCTCTCGCCCAGTTGAAGCCTTCCTTCAAGCCGGATGGGCACATAACGCCAGGCAACTCCTCTCCGCTCAACGCCGGTGCCAGTGCAATGATGCTGATGTCGAAGAAGAAGGCCAAGAAGTTAGGCCTCAAGCCCCTGGCCAAGATCATATCCATGGGGTGGGCTGGCGTTGACCCGACGGTCATGGGGAAAGGCCCGGTCCCATCCAGTCGCATGGCTCTGGAACATGCTGGCCTTAAAGCGAAGGACATAGACTTCTGGGAGATCAACGAGGCCTTCGTCATCGTGGCACTCTATACTATGAAAGAACTGGGCATCGACCCCGAGAAAGTCAACGTCAAGGGCGGCGCTACTGCCATCGGACACCCGTTGGGAGCCAGCGGCACCAGGTTGGTGGGCACCTGCGCCAGAATACTGAACGTCGAGAAAGGAAAGTACGGTCTGGCCACAGCCTGTGTTGGCGGCGGTCAGGGCGCTGCCACCATACTGGAGAGGGAAGCCTAAAAGAACCAACTCTTATGCATCGATTTTGGGGTGGGGCTTGTCCCCACCCCGTCTTTTTTTTCGCCACCCCTTCTTCATTGTGTCATTGCGAGCACCTGAAAGGTGCGTGGCAATCCCATTGGCCAAATTCCAAATGACAAAGCTCAAATGTCAAAAGAACCCATTCGCGTTGTCCTCTCAGCGGGGATTGCTTCGGCACTATCGTGCCTCGCAAAGACAGTAGGGAAGGTGTTATTGCGAGCGAAGCGCGGCAATCTCACTGGCCAAACCCTAAGTAATGTCAAATTACAAAGCTCAAATATCAAATCAAGTCCAAAATTCAAAGGACAAACCGGAATAGTTTTGGCATTTAGACATTTGGATTTCAATTGCCATTTGGATTTTGACATTTGGGGCTAGTCGATTTTCGTCTTTCTGATTTGTCATTTGGATTTTTTGATTTTGTTCCGGATTCTCCCCTTCGGGGCTCTCCTCTAATATGCTACAATAGTTCCACAGCACGGATTTAGTGCGAAAGACATGTACAAAAAGAAGAAAGACGCTGCCTTGAAACATAGGCGGCGCGAAAAGAAGTTCAAGGAAAAGAGAAAGGCCCAGGCTCCACCAGCTCCGCCCAAGGAGAAATGAAAGGAGCCCTCCTGCTGACCGGCCAGCCGGGCACAGGTAAGACTGCTCTCATCAAAGAAGCCCTGGCCATGACCAGAGTCAAGGGGGGCGGCTTCTACACCGAGGAGATACGAACCGGTGGGATCAGGCAGGGCTTCCGGATTGTCACCCTTGGTGGCCAGGAGGCGATATTAGCCCACGTCAGCATCTCCAGCCCCTACCAGGTCAGCAAATACCGGGTGGACACGGATGCCTTGGACAGAGTGGCTGTTGCCGCCCTGCGTCAGGCGCTGAAGGAAAGCGACCTCATAGTTATAGACGAGATTGGCAAGATGGAGCTTCTGTCGCCTGAGTTCAGGGAAGCTGTGACGCAGGCCATAAACAGCGGCAAGAGGGTTCTGGGCACTATTATGCTCAACCCCCACCCCTTTGCCGACGAAATCAAACGCCATCACGAAGTCGAAGTGCTCCTGCTAACCAGGGACAACCGCCCTCAGGTAATGAACAAGGTTCTCGACTGGCTAACGGAAGCATAATATCCCTCTCCCTCGCCCTCCTGTCATTGCGAGACCCGACCTCTCGGGCCGAAGCAATCTCCTCTCCCTCGGCGAGAGTCCCCTCTCCACTTGCTGGAGAGGGTTAGGGTGAGGCAAGGTAAGGGTGACACCCCCGGAGTCACGCCCGACGGTAACGGGCGAGCCCCGCAGATGGATAGATGATGACATCGCGCTGCACGTGCTCTCTAATTGACGCCTTTCATCACCTGGCTGGTCTAGTTCGGATAGATTAGTGACACATATGTTATGAAAGGACCCTGTAATGGCTGCGTTATGAATGTCTACGGCAAAGCCCCGGGATACGGACGCCTTGGCAACTATCCCGGCGCTATCAAAGAAGGCCGGTCAAAGGCTTGAGTGGTTCGATTACTACGAATCAGGAACAATCACAAAGGAGAGACCTAAGACTATTTGCTCTGCCGCCATGCTCCCCCAAGCTTAACGGAGATCCGGAAAGAGTGCATAATACCCTATGATCTCACCAAACACCGGGATACCCTGGTCCAAAAAAATTCCTAAGCTCCATCCGGAAAACAAGAAAAAGGGTATGCGGAGGCTGAGATACATGGGTAACACTCATGGTATGGTTAGTAGTGATACTGACTTACCGTGAGGAGTTACCGGGATGAGAAAGCCAGCCAGTTTTTATTTCTTTAGAAGAAAACCCATTGTCCG
>Ga0299915_10001502_pt1 | contig 17275 bp, 8 predicted proteins | sample RVTome_13_FD_200263 | JGI IMG/M metagenome (GOLD analysis project Ga0299915, IMG submission 200263) | Soil microbial communities from uranium-contaminated site in the Upper Colorado River Basin, Wyoming, United States - RVT92D227 (version 2) ... | reverse complement strand
AATCCCGATCTCTGGCATCCCTGGTACGGCGGTGAGAAGCCCATGGATTTTGCCTACTTCAACGCCGTGCTCAAGAGCACCACCTTTCCGCCCTATGATCCGTGGTACGCGGGTGGCTATCTGAATTATTACTATTTTGGTTTTGTCCTGGTAGGCATGCCGGTCAAGCTACTCGGCCTTATGCCTTCGTTTGCCTATAACCTGATCCTGCCTAGCTTTTTCAGTATGCTGGCAATCGGCGCCTTCTCCATTGGTTATAACCTGAGCACAAAGAAACCCCATAAGGATGTTCTAATGGCAACTGGTGAAAACGAGGCAATCCCAGCGGAGGCCATCGATCCTCAGCCCGCCGTGCGCCACCTGCCCTACATTGTTGGGTTGGCGGCTTCACTGGGGGTGACTGTCTTAGGCAATCTAGGCACGTTGCGACAAATCTTGCGCGCTCTGCAGCAATTGGGCGTCCAGGGCGGGTTGACCGAGATAACCGGTTTCTTTACGCGAGTGATAGGTACCTTCACCGGCCTCGTCAAGCTGGTGGGTGGAGAGGCGCTGCCAGTCGCCCTGGGAAATTGGTACTGGATTCCCAGCCGGGCGATCCCCGCGCCAGAAGACGTGGAACCGATCACCGAGTTCCCCATGTTCACCTTCTTATATGCCGACCCGCATGCGCATATGTGGGCTCTACCCGTTACGGTGTTAGCTTTAGCCTGGGTAATTTCTGTGATCAAAGCGCGCGGTAAGTGGCGCGGCATCCTGGCAGGCGGGCTGGGCTTTTTCCTGGGTGGGTTGGCAATTGGCGCGCTGCGCCCAACCAACACCTGGGATATCTTCGTCTACCTGGCGCTGGGCGTGGTCGCGTTGCTGTACACTGGGCTGCGCTGGCTTAACGTCGATGCTGAGACCTTCCGTGGCACGATCTTACAGCCTCTGCCTGTCTCTTATAAGCGTTGGCTGCTGGTCCTGGGCGAGGTCTTGCTCTTGATTGGGCTCTCATTGTTGCTCTACCAGCCTTATGCCCAGTGGTATGCTCTCGGATACACCAAGCTGCGCCTGTGGGATGGCGCGAACACCCCCTCAGGCTCCTATCTGATCCACTGGGGTGTCTTCCTGTTCATCATCGTCTCGTGGATGATATGGGAGACACGGCAATGGATGGCGGACACTCCCCTTGTCTCGCTGCGCAAGCTGGAGAAATACCGCGGGTTGATCGTTGGTGGGGTGGTGCTTATTTTGGGGTGGACAATCATCCTGGTCTGGATGGAGGCTTACATCGCCTGGTTGGTGCTGCCGCTGGCAGCCTGGGCGGCGATGTTGCTCCTGCGTCCAGGGCTGTCTGACCTCAAACGTGGCGTGCTCTTCATGGTCGGCACCGGGCTGGTGCTGACAGTGGTGGTCGAGCTGGTTGTTTTGGTCGGCGATATCGGGCGTATGAACACTGTGTTCAAGTTCTACTTGCAGGTTTGGACTCTGTTCGCTATCAGCGCTGCAGCCGCTTTTGGCTGGTTGCTCGAGTCGCTCAATGGCTGGAAACCCGGCTGGCGAGCTGTCTGGCAAGCCGCTGTCACTTTCCTGGTGTTCAGCGCTCTTCTCTTTAGCGGCTTTGCCACCCAGGCCAAGATCAAAGACCGCATGACTCATTATGAGCAGCATCGGTTGAGCGAGGCCACTCCTCCGCTCACTCTGGATGGCATGCAGTATATGCAGTACTCCAAGTACTACGAGCCGGGTCCGAATGACACGCCGGGAACAGACATAGACCTCAGCCAGGACTACCGCATGATCCGCTGGATACAGGATAACATCCAGGGCTCACCTTTCATTGTCGAAGCCGTCTCGCGCAATAACTACCGCTGGTACTCGAGGGTTTCGATTAACACAGGTTTGCCAGCCGTGGTGGGCTGGGAGTGGCACCAGCAGCAGCAGCGTGCGGTCAACCCGGGTGAATGGGTCACCGAGCGCGTCCTGGACGTCAGTGAGTTCTATACTACCACTGACACAGCAAGCTTCACCCAATTTCTACGCCAATATGGTGTCAGTTATATCATCCTCGGACAGCTCGAGCGCACGGCCTACCCGGGACAGGGCCTGGAAAAGTTCGCCGACTTCAATGGTGTCCTGTGGCGTGAGGTCTACCGCGATGGCGACAACGTTATTTATCAGGTATTGAAGTAGAATCAATGCAGGAGGCCTGGCTTTGATCTACGTCTTGATTTGGTGGGTGCTGATCGAGTTGCTCGGCTGGCTGGCGCTGCCGGTCAGTATGCGCCTGTTCCGCTGGCTACCTGACCGCGGCTATGCCTTCAGCAAGGCTCTGGGATTGCTGCTGGCGAGCTACATCTTGTGGCTGGGCGCCAGCCTGGGCTTACTGCAGAATGACACAGGCGGGATCTTGCTCTCCATCCTACTGGTCGCCGGCATGTCAGCCTGGCTGGTCTTGCGCGGGCAGGGCTGGGGGGAGCTGCAAAATTATTTGCGAAATAACCGCAAGTTGATTATTGGTATTGAGACACTTTTTCTCGTGGCCTTCGTAATGTGGGCGGTGTTGCGCGCCTATGCCTCCTATAAGATTGAGCCAGCCGGCGGCGAGAAGTTCATGGAAATCGCCTTTCTCAATGCCATCCTGCGCAGCCCGCATTTCCCTCCGCACGACCCCTGGCTTTCAGGGTTTGCCATTTCCTATTACTACTTTGGTTACGTGATGATGGCTCTGGTCACCTGTCTTTCGGGTGTGCCCAGCACGATCGGTTTCGACCTGTACGATGCGCTGCTCTTTGCCCTGACCGCCGTGGGTGCCTTTGGTGTGGTCTATAACCTGGTGGTTTCCCATTTACAGGCTAAGTCGGCGGATACTCAGCCACGCCAGCCTTTGTGGGTCGGCTACCTGGGCGCCTTCCTGGTGACCGTGATCGGTAACCTGGAGGCGATGTGGGAGGCGCTGCATGCACGCGGGTTGCTGTCGTTAGAATTCTGGCAGTGGCTGGGTATCCCAGACCTGGCAGGGGCCCCGGTGACAGGTACGTGGAACCCGGGCAGTCTGTGGAGCTGGTGGTGGCGCGCTTCACGTGTCATCCAAGACGTTGACCTGCTGAACAGACCCATTGGCGTTTCGCCTATCGATGAGTTTCCTTTCTTCAGCTTTCTGCTGGGTGACAATCACCCACATGTGTTAGCGCTGCCCTTTGTCTTGCTGGCGGTGGGACTGGCATTTAATTTCCTGCGGCGCCAGATGACAATTCCGCCGGAGCAGGCTGAAGACGCACCGTTGCGTATATCGCCAACGGGTCTGCGCCAGGTTTTCGACGGTGATTGGCTCTTGTTCATTCTTTCGGCGCTGCTACTGGGTGCGTTGGGTTTCTTGAATACCTGGGACATGCCGATCTATATTGGACTGGTCATGCTTGCCTATGGCGTGGGGAGAGCCTTGCGCCTCGGGCGGTTAGATTGGCAGGTCGTGCTGCGCTCCCTGGTCTTTGGAGTGGGGTTGGGTGTTGCTTCTATCCTGCTTTATGCCTTCTTTTACATCAGCTTCCGCTCCCAGGCAGGTGGGATTTTGCCCTATATCTTGCCTCCCACGCGCCTGGTGCAGTATCTGACCATGTTTGGTGTCTTCATATTCCTGGCTGCCTGTTTCCTGGTGGCTGCTCTCCCCCGCCAATCTTGGAAATCCGTCCTGGCCTGGTGGCTACGTATTCTTGGGATCTGTGTTGGCTTCTTTGCGCTGATCCTTGCCGCCCTGGCTATCAGTGAGGTTGGGCAGCAGCTCGCTCAAGGTCAGCTCCAAGAGCCCGCCATCTTGTCTGTCTTGGGCGGTATGGGATTTTCAGAAGCGCTGCGCACGATCTTGATTGCCCGTCTGAAAAACCCCTGGGTGCTGCTGTTGGTCAGCGGGCTGCTGGCACTTGCCCTGGCAAACGCGCTTTCTCGCTTCAAAGCCCGGAAGGATGCTCTACCCGACTCCAGTGCTTCTCAGTCGGATATTTCTGGCAGCTTGTTCGCTTTCCTGCTTATTTTCACCGGCCTGGCACTCACCCTCAGTGTCGAATTCGTTTACCTGCGCGACAGCTTTGGCGTGCGCATGAATACGGTCTTCAAGTTCTATTACCAGGCCTGGGTGATGCTTGCCTGCGCAGGCGCTTATGGCTTCTGGTGGCTTGTTAGCCACCTGGAAAAGGTTGCCCTTCGTTCTGCCTTCCTGGCCGGTGCGGGACTGCTTTTTACGCTGGGTTTGCTCTATCCGCTGATGGCAGGCTGGGGACGTATCGAAGGTTTTACCACGCAGCCCAGCCTGGATGGAGCCAGCAGTGTCGCCAGCAATAATCCCGATGATTGGGCGGCGATTGTATGGCTCAATGCCAATGTGCAAGGCCCCCCTGTCATCCTCGAAGCGCCCAGCAGCACACTTACTCAGGCTGGATCGTATCGCTACGAAGGACGCATCAGCGCCTTTACTGGCTTGCCGGCTGTTTTGGGCTGGTCGCTGCACGAGAGCCAATGGCGCGGCGATTTCGTTGAGCAATCTAAACGCGAACCTGATATCGCCTCGATCTACACTACCAAAGACCCGCAGCTTGCCCTGGAATTGCTGCGCAAATGGAATGTGCAGTATCTCATCCTGGGAAACCCGGAGCGCACGTTTATCCAGGAGCTGTGCAACGACCCGGCGCGTTCCTGTAACCTGACCGTCGCCCTGCGAAAATTTGACCTGTTCCTTCAGCCAGTCTTCAACCAGGGCACCGTAACGATCTATCAGGTGCCTTGAAGCTGAGGCTGTGCAATTTCACAGACCGATGTTGTATAATACTTTCATTCTGATATGAAACGTACCCTCACCACCGAACATTGTCTCTATCTCCTTGCCTTTTTGATTGGGCTGATCTTGCGTTTCTACCGCCTGGGACTGCCAGCCTTGGGTGAAAGCGAAGCTGCCTGGGCGCTTCAGGCGCTGGAGATCGCCCGCGGCGGTACGGCGCAGGTTGGCTCGCAGCCAGGTTATGTGCTGCTGACCAGTGTGCTCTTCTGGCTTATGGGCAGCACCAATTTCCTGGCGCGCTTCCTGCCTGCCCTGACAGGTAGCCTGCTGATCTTCCTGCCCTATTTATTCCGCCCAATCTATGAAGATTCGGATTGGCTGCGCAAGGCTGGATTGGTGATGGCCTTCGGATTGGCACTCGATCCAGGGCTGGTGGCGCTGTCCCGCCAGGCAGGGAGTCCCATCCCTGCCGTTGCCTTTGCTCTCCTGACCCTTGGTATGTTGGTCAACCGGCAGTGGGTGCTGGCAGGCATCTTCGGCGGGCTGGCGCTGCTCTCGGGACCTGCACTGGTGGCTGGCCTCTTAGGATTACTGCTTACCTGGGCGCTGCTCCAGTTATTGCTCAGGCTAGGCTGGCTGGTGAAAGGGCAGATTACCTGGCTTGAAGTGCAGGAACCGGCTGTAGCCTTGCGAACGGGTTTGTTAGCCCTGGGAGTGGCTGTCCTGGCAGCCGGGTTGATGTTTTTACGCGTCCCGCAAGGGTTAGGGGCACTTGGTCAGATACTCCCCGATTACCTGAATGGCTGGCTCCATCCAGGAGAAGTACCCGCATTGCGCCTGCCGGCTGCCCTGCTCATTTACCAGACATTGGCCCTGGTATTTGGATTGGCAGCCGCAGTGCGCGGCTGGATTGCTGCCCGAAGCGGTCTGCGGGGAGCATACCTGGCTCAATTGCTCAGCCTGTGGGCATTGGTCACCTTGCTACTCGCTTCTATCTATCCGGCGCGGCAAGTAGCGGACCTGGTCTGGACTCTGATCCCCCTGTGGGCGCTGGCAGCTTTAGAGATTAGCCGGCACCTTCCTGCCCGTGAAGACATGCCTACACGCCTGGTGGCGCTTGGACTGGCGGGGTTGGTTTTACTACTCATGGTTATTTCCTGGGTCAATCTGCTCACCCTGGTGCGCTTGAACGGTAACCCGCTGCTCTACGGTGCAGTCATCGCCGGAGCGCTGTTGATGGCAGGGATTGCGGCATTATTGGTGGCGATGGGTTGGTCATACCCGGCTGCCCGCATGGGATTTGCCTGGGGCTTGCTCTTTGGACTCAGCCTCGGCTTGTTCTCCGCTACGCTTGGGCTTTCTCAGTTCCGTCCGAATAGTGTTCGTGAGCTTTGGAGCACTTCTCCCGTTGCCGGGCAGGTTTCAGAATTGGAAGACACATTAAGTTCGCTCTCCGACTGGAAGACTGGTTTTAGTGACCAGATCGATATCGTTGTCACCGCTGATTCCAGTATATTGCGTTGGGTTTTGCGCAACGATCCCAATGTCACTTATGCTTCTAGTCCGGACGCGGTTGCATCTCCTGCGATCGTGATCACCTGGAAAGACCAGGAATCACCCGCATTGGCAGAGGCTTACCGTGGTCAGGATCTGGTCTTGCAGTGGTATCCAGGTTGGCTGAGGGCGCTGCCCTCTCCTTTGCTGCGCTGGCTGACCTACCGCCAGGCGCTGGTGGCGCAAGTGCAGATTGTGCTATGGGCGCGGGCTGACATTTTCCCGGGCGGGGCGATCGAATTGCTCCAGCCTGCTCCAGACCAACAGCTCCCTGCTGCTCATGAAGATCAGGACGTGCCATAATCAATCTGTTAGGAAACGCAGACTCCATGCCACTTCCCAGTATCATTGCCATTGACGGGCCTGCTGCATCCGGAAAATCAACCCTCGCCAGGCAGCTTGCTGAAGAATTAGGCTACTTGTATTTCGATACGGGCGTGATGTACCGCGCTGTAACCTGGATCGCCTTACAACGTGGCCTTGCTATCCAAGACGAGACGGCTATCACCAGCCTTGCACAGTTCCTTTCGATCGATGTGCGCCCACCCTCCCAACAGGATGGCCGCGCTTATGATGTGTGGGTCGAGGGTCAGGATATCACCTGGGACATCCGCCGGCCTGAAGTGGATGCCAATGTCTCGCCAGTTTCAGCCTATGCTGGAGTGCGTAAAGCCCTTTCTGCCAAGCAGCGCCGTATTGGGCAGCGCGGGCGAGTGGTTATGGTTGGCCGGGATATCGGCACAGTGGTTCTGCCGGAAGCCAGCCTGAAGATTTTCCTGGATGCTTCCGCGAAGGAACGCGCCCGCCGGCGGTATCAGGAGCTTATTGGACGCGGTGAGCAAGCCTGCTATGAGGATATCCTGGCTGGTGTGCGCAACCGCGATCATATTGATTCAACGCGAGAGGTGGCACCGCTTAGTGTTGCCGAGGATGCTGTAATCATCGATTCTGACGGTCTGTCTATCAGCCAGGTCTTGGAACGCGCCCGGGAATTGATCTCTCAGGCATCAGAGGCTGGCTAGGTAGTTTTGTTTAGCTTGCTGTCTGGTAAGTTTTTCAAATCGTTGTCATACGGATGGCCTTTGTGTATACTATCTCTCTTCGTCACCGGCTTGGGCGCCCCATATTACGCTCTGCCTTCCGCCTGCTTTTTTATATCCTGAGCCCGATCAAGATCATCGGGAGCGAAAACGTGCCCAAAAAGGGTGCCTATCTGATTGCCATTAACCACGTCTCGACGTTTGATCCGCCGTTCATCGTCGCCTTTTGGCCAAAATTACCGGAAGCTGCGGGTGCGTCAGAGATATGGGAACGTCCTGGTCAATCTACCCTGGTATATTTCTATGGTGGCATCTCGGTGCATCGCGGCCAATTCGACCGGCAAGCAGTGGAGAAGATGATTGCAGCGCTGCAGTCTGGCCGTCCGCTGGTCATCGCACCCGAGGGCGGGCGCTCGCATACATCCGGCATGCGCCGGGCAGAGCCGGGGGTGGCTTACGTGGCAGATAAGGTGGGCGTGCCGGTCATTCCGGTGGGAATTGTCGGCACAACCGATGATTATGCGGAAAAGGCTTTCCGTTTCAAACGGCCGCCCTTAGAAATGCGGATTGGTAAGCCCATGCGACTGCCGCCGGTGGAGGGGAAAGGCGCTGCTCGTCACCAGTCACTGCAGGCGAATACTGACATGATCATGCGCGCGATTGCCGTTCTGCTGCCGCCTGAATACCAAGGGGTGTATACGATCAATTAGGAGCATGTGCGTGATTACTGCAGGATACGATCACAGCCGCTACCAGTTCCGCCGCCGCATTCTACGCTTTCTGTTGCGCTGGATTGGTTTTACTATTCTGGTCAAGCAGGAACGTGTAGAAGGGCTGGAGAACGTACCGGCTCAAGGTCCAGCTATCTTGATGATCAACCATATCGCCTTTGTTGATCCCATTGTTGTTTTGCATATGCTGCCACGCAATATCGTCCCTATGGCCAAAGTAGAAGTCTATAGCTACCCGCTGGTTGGCGTTCTTCCCCGCATTTGGGGTGTCATTCCAGTGCGCAGGGAGGAGTTTGACCGCCGAGCGATCCAGGGCGCCCTGGAAGTGTTGCATGAGGGGGAGATTATTCTGGTAGCCCCCGAAGCACATCGTGGTCCTGCCCTCCAGCAAGCCAAAGAGGGGATTGCCTATCTTGCCACCCGTTCCAACGCACCAGTAGTGCCGGTAGCTATAGAAGGGACGGAGGGTTTTCCCTCTCTACCATTCTTAGCCCGCTGGCGCGGACCGGGCATCCAGGTACGGTTTAGCAGGGCTTTTCGCTTTCGCCTGGACGGTTCTCGTGCCGACCGGGAAGACCTGACTAAAATGACTAAAGAAGCAATGTATGTCCTGGCTGCACTGTTACCAGAACACCGCCGCGGGGTATATTCTGATCTCTCTCAAGCTACCCAAGATACACTGGATTGGCTCTAAAACGCTTGCCTGGTTACATGCTATAATCAGGTACATATTATGCAACGATTTGGTTTATGACCATCGAGAATAGTTTGCTCACCAATTCTCCGTATCTGGAGCCGCCCCAAGGCGTCGTCGGCTGGATTGGCTGGATAGCATATCTCGGCGTGTTGGTCTACCTGCTCTGGCACTGGCGGAGTTACAATAAGCGCTGGAGCCGTCTGCAGTGGGGGATATTCCTCGGTCTACTCCTTCTACTGCCGCTGACCAACTTCTTTCTTGCCTTACGCCTGCCAGCATTAGAGGCCTTGACACCTCCGGATAAGCCCATCGAGCCACTCGGCCCTGCGGCGGTCATCTTTTCCTGTTTACCCTGGCTCCTGGCTGCTGGACTGTTTGGACCACTTCCCGCAGCAGGTCTGGGTATGGCTTCGGGCCTGATTCTTGCGCTATTTGAGACCCACAACCCATTCACCATCTTGACCATTGCTCTGTGGGGAGCCATTGCGGGTGCGGCATTCCAACAGCGTTACCGAACCGCTACTTTTCGATTAGTACGTCATCCCCTGGCTGCCGCGTTGTTGCTGGCGGTGGTTTATCCGCTTTTCTTCCTGATTGAGAATCTGCTGGTCGTCTCGGGCAGCCTGGCAAGCCGTATAGACTATACCTTTGCCTGGTATCTGTCCGCCTGGGAGGCTGCGGCAATTGAATTGTTGGTGGCTGGGTTGATCGTCGAAATCATTGCCCAGGCATTGCCACGCCTCTGGGGCAGCAGCAGTGCCTTACAACCTTCGCCCGCCGAACGGCGGCTGCAAAGCCGTTTCATGGTCAGCCTGCTGCCGTTGGTGCTCTTGTTGATAATTGCCTTGATCATTAGTGACTGGATCGTTGCTGGCAAAGCTGCCCAGAAAATGCTGAAGGATCGCCTGGGTAGTACTGCTGAGATGACAGCCCAGGCAGTTCCATATTTCATGGAAACCGGACAAAACCTGATCCAGCAGCTTGCTGCGAGCAGCCTGTGGTATGAGGGAACACCTGAACAAATCTCAGCCCTGTTAACTGAAAGCCTGCGTACCGTCCCATTTTTTAATGAAATCTATCTACTTGACACCAACGGCGAACCACTTGATGGTGTACCGGCGCAAAATTTCTTGATCGCCTCTCCAACCCCTGAAGAATATTTTGGTATAAGCCTGGCTTTGAACGGTGTCCCCTACCAATCTTACACTATTCCGCCTGCCAGTGATGATATGGCGGCGCGCATGTCCTTCTTCGCCTCGATTTATGACCAGGATAATCAATTACATGGCATCTTGATCGGGCGCACTAACCTGGAGAGCAATCCGTTAATGCAGCCTGCCCTGAGTAGTCTCCAGAGCCTGACAACAATTGGCGGTGAGGGCTTGCTGATCGATGGGGATGGGCAGATTGTTTATCGATCCAGTGGGAACGTAACATTGGAAGAATTTACTGGTCAAGTGGGACAGGAAGCTTTATTCTACGAGGAGGCTGCCCCCGACGGCACTCGCAGCCTGGTCTATACCATGCCAGTGAAAGGCAGCTCTTGGGTCGTAGCTGCCACGGTACCCGCTCGCCAGGCTCAACAGCTTGCCCTGGAAATTGCTGCCCCATTGTTGGTCATGGTCGTGGTGGTTTTCTTCATCGCGGCTGTGTTGCTACGGCTGTCACTGCGGGTCGTGATCGCTTCGCTGAGCAATCTGGCATTGGAAGCCAACCGTCTGTCCAGCGGTCAATTGGACCGACCCCTGCAGGTGGACGGCGAAGACGAGGTCGGTCAGTTGCGTCGCGCCTTTGAGCTCATGCGCTCCAGCCTGAAGGCTCGCCTGGATGAACTTAACCGCCTGGTGGTGGTCAGCCAGGGTGTAGCTGCCAGCCTGGAATTTGAAGAAGCGGTCAAGCCGATCCTGGATGCTGCACTGAGAACTGGTGCCAGCTCAGCGCGCGTGGTTCTCTCACCAGAAGCGATTCCAGAAGCACAAGGCATCGTTGCCCCGTCGACGCGATTTGGGGCTGGGCCGGCTGGCGAGTTGTATGCTGGTCTGGATGATCAGGTGCTTGGCCTGGCGCGTCAGCAGGAACGTGTAGCGCTGACCAACTTGCCGCGTGTGCGCTTGCTGAATTTTCCACAGGGGTCGCCGCGCCCCGAGTCGATCCTGGCGCTTCCCCTGCGGCACGAAAGCCTGTACTGTGGCACAATTTGGCTGGCGTATGATACTCCGCACCAATTTCCTGAGGACGAAGTCCGGTTTATTACCACATTAGCCAGCCAGGCTGCCCTGGCCTCGTCGAATAGCCGCCTCTTTGCCCGTGCTGAAGTCGGTCGCCAGCGTTTAGCCTCCATCCTGGCTTCAACGCCAGATCCCGTCTTGGTCACCGATCACCGCGACCGCCTGCTGCTGTCTAATCCGGCTGCCTGGCAGGTGCTTGGACTGGGCGTGGAAGCTGGACAAGGGCAACAGATCGAACAGGTGCTCTCGCATACCGAATTAGTGCGACTATTACGCACGTTCACAGAGGATCGCCTGTCCGCTGAAGTTACCATGCCGGATGGCAAGGTTTACCTGGCAATGGCCACCAGTGTGATGGTGGATGGACATCCTGTGGGACGTATCTGTATTTTACGGGACATCACGCATTTTAAAGAGCTGGACGCCATGAAATCCGACTTTGTCTCCACAGTCAGTCATGACCTGCGCTCACCGCTAACGCTGATGCGCGGTTATGCTACCATGTTGGAGATGGTTGGTGACCTCAACGAGCAGCAGACCAGCTATGTGCGCAAGATCGTCACCAGCGTAGAGAGTATGTCACGCCTGGTTAACACGCTGCTCGACCTCGGGCGCATCGAGGCTGGTGTGGATTTGCAATTGGAAATGGTTTCCGTGCATGATATTGTCGACCGGGTGGTCGGATCCATTCAGCTCCAGGCCACCCAAAAGCAAATTGTCATTTCCACCGAGATTGACGCCCAGGCTTCCCCTCTCCTAGAAGCCGACCAGGCACTGTTGCAACAGGCACTGCATAATTTGATCGAAAACGCGGTCAAATACACCGAGCCAGGAGGCAAAGTACTGATTCGCGTCGTGCCAGACCAGGAACACGTCGTCTTCGAGGTCAGCGATACCGGCATCGGTATTGCCCCGGTCGACTTGCCGCGCTTGTTTGAGAAATTCTATCGCGGCGGGCAGAGAGAAGCCAAGAAGCGGCAGGGCACCGGACTTGGCCTGGCGATTGTTAAATCCATTGCCGAGCGGCACAGGGGCGAGGTCTGGGCTGAAAGTCAGCTTGGCAAGGGTAGTAAATTCTATTTTACTATTCCTGTGCGCCAGCAGGAACGCGAAAAGCATACCTGAGCCATTCGAAGTTAAATTTTTGGTGAGTCTTTATTGAATCTCGTGGAATTCAATCTTGACCGAATGCGTTTAGTTTTGGTATAATTTTCGTTTACATGAATGCCGGAAAAATACTCTGCGCTGCCTGGCGCTTGAGATAAATTTCTCAAGCGCGGGCTTTTGTTCGTCTATTTTCCAGGAGGTAGCTGAGTGGAAACTAAGGGTCTGACCGCACTACGTATCAGCCTGGCTTCGCCTGAGACCATTCGTAGCTGGTCTTACGGTGAAGTTCTGAAACCAGAAACGATCAATTATCGTCGTTTGCGACCAGAAAAAGATGGTTTGTTCTGTGAGGCTATTTTTGGCCCCACCCGTGATTGGCAATGTTACTGTGGTAAGTACAAAAATATCCGCTACAAAGGGATTGTTTGTGATAAATGCGGGGTTGAGGTCACGCGCTCCTCGGTGCGCCGTGAACGAATGGGTCATATCGAGCTTTCTGCGCCGGTTGCACATGTCTGGTATACCCGGCGCATCCCTTCCTATCTTGGTTTACTGTTAGATATTTCCCGCCGTAATTTAGACCGTGTCTTGTATTTTGCACAGTACGTGGTCACTTATGTCGATGAAGAGGCCCGCACCAAGGCGCTCAAACGCCTCGAAGATAATATCGTAGCGGCTGAGCGCGAAGCCGGGGCACGTATTAATGCCAAGATCGCTGAAACCAAGGGCGCACGTGACCGTGCCTTAGCTGAGCAAGACCAGCTGCGTTCACAGATCAACCAGCGCTATGACGAGTCGATCGCTGCAGAGCTCGAGCCGATTATCCAGGAAGGGCAGCGTCTTGAACGCCAGCTTTCCGAATTGATGGGCAAAAGCTCCCGGATTCCCATCACTTTCCAGGTCGAAACTGTCATCGCTGAAGCCGGTGAGAAGATTGCGAATTCACACCTGGCAAAGGTTCAAAAGGTCGTCAAAGAACGCCTGGACGAGTTGGAACATGAGCTAAAAGACCAGAAGCAGCGTGAAATTGAACATTTACGGCTGGACGTTGAACGGCTGCGCGCCGATGCCGACCTGGCGATGGAGGGCCTGCGAAATGAGATGGAAGACCAGTCCTTTAGCGTGCGTGATGAAAATTCCCGTCTGCGTGATGAACTGGTTGAACTGCGCCCGTTGACCTTTATGGGCGAGACCCGCTTCCGCGAACTTAAGTCGCGCTGGGGTCAGGTCTTCCGCGCCGACATGGGCGCCGAAGCTTTTTACGATATCCTGCGCCGCCTCGATTTGGATAAATTGTCTGAGGAACTATGGCGAGAGGTGCGTACCTCCAAGAGCAAGCAGAAGCGCAAGAAAGCCACCAAACGTCTCAAAGTAGTGGAAGCATTCCGCCGCTCTGGCAACCGCCCTGAGTGGATGGTGTTGACCGTCCTGCCTGTCATTCCTCCAGACCTGCGTCCTATGGTGCAGTTGGATGGTGGACGTTTTGCCACCTCCGATTTGAATGATCTATATCGCCGGGTCATTAACCGCAACAACCGTCTGAAGCGTTTGCTGGAGCTTGGCGCGCCGGATGTCATCGTGCGCAATGAAAAACGCATGCTGCAAGAAGCGGTCGATTCGCTCATCGATAATTCACAGCGCGGCAAGGCGCTCTCCCGCCGTGGCCGGCGCGAGCTGAAGTCACTCAGCGATATGCTCAAAGGCAAAAAAGGCCGTTTCCGCCGCAACTTGCTCGGCAAGCGCGTCGACTATTCCGGTCGCTCGGTCATTGTGGTTGGCCCGCAGCTCAAACTTTATCAATGCGGCCTCCCCAAGACCATGGCTCTCGAGCTCTATCGTCCCTTCGTCATTTCACGCCTGGTCCAGCACAACTATGCTGCCAATGTCAAAGGTGCCAAGCGCTTCATTGAGCGCAACCGCCCCGAGGTTTGGGAAGCCCTGGAAGAGGTAATCAAGGACCGCCCTGTCCTGCTCAACCGTGCGCCTACTCTGCACCGTTTGGGTATCCAGGCCTTCGAACCAATTCTCATCGAAGGCAGTGCCATCCAGCTTCATCCATTAGTGACCACCGCCTTCAACGCTGACTTCGATGGCGACCAGATGGCTGTGCACGTTCCACTGTCTCAGAAGGCTGTCACCGAAGCGCGCGAGCTGATGCTTTCCTCCAAAAACCTGCTCAAGCCTGCCGACGGCGAGCCAATTATCAGCCCGTCCAAAGACATGGTCTTGGGTGTATATTACCTGACCACCGCGGATACTTCCCGCCCGCATCGCGGTAATGGACGTATCTTTGCCGATGCGGATGAGGTCGAGTTGGCTTACCAGTTAGGTCAAGTGGAAATACATTCTCAAATCAAGGTGATCTCGGAGACATGGTACGACGATGAAGGCACCCGGGTTCATGAAAAGACTGAACGCCTCATTGACACAACTGTTGGACGGGTCATTTTCAACCGCATTCTCCCCTCCGAGATCCGTTTTGTCAACCGGGAACTGGACAAGGGTGGTTTGAAAGACTTGATCGCCGAATTATATGAGGTCGGTGGTGAAGATAAAACACACGATGTAGCTGACCGGATCAAAGACATCGGCTTCACCTATGCTACTCGTTCTGGCTACAGCATTGCAGTTTCTGATATTCATGTTCCTCCTCAAAAACAGGAGATCATCAACGAGGCTCTTTCAGAAGCCGAATTGGTATCGCGCGATTTCCGCCGCGGCCTGCTCACCGAACAGGAGCAGAACGAGCGCATCATCTCCATCTGGCAGCGTACCACAAACCAGGTGGCAGAGGCGGTCAAGAAGACTATGGACCCGCACGGTAACCTGGCGACGATGGCGAATTCGGGCGCTACCAAAGGTGGTTTCGGACCCATCTCGCAGTTGGCTGGTATGCGCGGCTTGATGGCTGACCCATCTGGACGCATTATCCCGCTCCCCATTCGTTCGAACTTCCGCGAAGGCTTGAATGCCCTCGAATACTTCATCTCCACCCACGGCGCTCGTAAAGGTTTGGCAGATACTGCGTTGCGTACGGCTGACGCTGGTTACTTGACCCGCCGTTTGGTCGACGTAGCCCAGGACGTGATCATTAATGAGCTCGACTGCGGCACGATGGAAGGCATTCCAATCCGCAAGAGCGATGATATTGCGGGTCAGTCGCTGGGCAGCCGCCTCTATGGCCGCGTAATCTCACAGCCCCTGATTGACCTGAAGACGGGTGAGGTGTTGGCAGAACGCGGCGATGTGTTCGACCACGAACTCGTTCGCCGTGTCTCAGCCGCCAATGTCGATGAGGTCTGGGTTCGCTCTCCAGTAGCCTGCGAACTCACCCATGGCATTTGTGCCCAGTGTTATGGTCTGGATTTGGGCCGCGGCAAGATGGTGAATATTGGTTCTGCGGTTGGCATCGTTGCCGCCCAGTCGATCGGTGAGCCAGGCACGCAGCTTACCCTGCGTACTTTCCACACTGGTGGTGTTGCGGCCGGCGGTGACATTACCACAGGTCTGCCCCGCGTTGAGGAGCTTTTCGAAGCCCGGCGCATGCCCAAGGGCGAGGCAGTGGTTTCAGAGATTGCTGGCTCGACGCGTGTTATGCAGTCGGATCGTTACAGCGACCTGCGCCTGGTGCGTGTAGAACACAGCGAAATGGTCAGCGACCAGTATCTCATTCCTCAGGGATGGGAGATCCTCGCCAAGGACGGCACTGAAGCCGCCGCGGGTGATATTCTGGCCTCCAAAGAGGCAGCTACCATTGCCGCTCAACATAATGGGCGCATCCGCCTGGAGACGGCTGCTGAGGATCAAGGCGTCAAGGTGATCGTCTCTTATGAAGTACGCCAGGAAGCCGAATATGAAATCCCATCCAATGCCCGTGTGCTGGTCAAAGATGGTGATCATGTCGAAGCAGGCCAGCCGGTGACCGAAGGCTCACTTAATCCGCATCGCATCCTGCGCATCCAGGGACGCTTCAATTGCCAGTTGTATCTACTGGGTGAAGTGCAGAAAGTCTATCGTTCGCAGGGCCAGAACATCAATGACAAACACTTCGAGGTGATCATTCGCAAGATGATGTCTAAGGTCCAGGTCACCCGCCCAGGCGATACCAACTACCTGCCCGGCGACCTGGTTGACATGCTTGAGATCCGCCGCGTCAACGAAAACTTACTTGCTCAAGGTAAGCGTCCGTCGCGCTTCTTGGAGATTCTGCTTGGCATTACGAAGGCCTCGTTGAGCACTGACTCGTTCCTCTCTGCCTCTTCCTTCCAGCATACCATCAAGGTGCTGGCAGGCGCAGCGATTGCCGCCGCCGAAGATCCGCTCTACGGCTTGAAAGAGAACGTGATCATTGGTAAGCTGATCCCCGCTGGTACTGGCTTTGTGCATGGACGCTTCACCGAAGAAGGTCAGGCCGAAGATACCCATGAGCGTACGGAAGGCAGTTTTGACGATGACGACGTCACTGATCACTTCGCAGCCATCGCAGACGATATCGCCTCTGACGACTCGTTCTAACCTCTTATGAGTTGAACAAAAATGGGCTGGCAAATCTGCCAGCCCATTTTTATTTTAGTTTTTCCTCCAGACGGCGCTTGACCGCCGGCCACTCATCATCAATGATGCTATACACCACTGAATCGCGCACATAACCATCTTGCAGGATCATGTGCTTGCGCAGCACACCCTCCTTCACCGCTCCTAATCGCTCGATGGCCCGCAGTGAGCGTTCGTTGCGCGCATCAGCCTTGAAATTCACGCGGATACAGCCCAAAGTCTCAAAAGCATGCCGCAGCAGCAGGTATTTGCTCTCCGTGTTTATTGCCGTGCGCTGGTATTTCAGACCATACCATGTTCCACCGATTTCCAGGTTGCGGTCGGTGTGGTGGATGTTCAGGTACCGCGTACAGCCGATTGCTTTGCCACCCTCCACAAAGATCACAGCAAAGGGCAGGTCACCGCCGAGCTGCTCCAGACGTAGCAGTTCCAACACCCAGGCGCGCAGGTCATCTTCTGTCTTCACTTCGCCATAGCGCATGTACCGCCAAATTTCCTCCTCCAGCCCTACAACTGCCAGATCAGGTACATGCATTTTGCTCAGCGGTTCCAGGCGCACCCAACGCCCGGTTAATGTCACTGGTCTGATGTTCATAATACCCTTTAACGAAAAA
>Ga0299915_10001501_pt1 | contig 17304 bp, 15 predicted proteins | sample RVTome_13_FD_200263 | JGI IMG/M metagenome (GOLD analysis project Ga0299915, IMG submission 200263) | Soil microbial communities from uranium-contaminated site in the Upper Colorado River Basin, Wyoming, United States - RVT92D227 (version 2) ... | reverse complement strand
GAGGAGCAGATAGAGCCAGTCCAGGCCGGAAGAAAGAGAGAGGAAAAGGAGGAAGAATCGCCTTGCCCATAGGCTCTCCAGAAAGCGCGCGGCAAAGAGATAAAGTACAACAAGCAGCAGCGCCCCGCAGAGGAGGCGAAAGAGATGATAAGTCAGTATCAAAGAAAGCCCGCTGAGGCGGGAGAAAACTCCCAAGAAGAGAAAGAAAATGTGAAAAAACCAGGGCCGCTGCGGCTCCGTCGTAAACTGGTCGGTGAAGACCAGCCTTCCGTCATGCGCCTGCCGCATATAGGCAAGATAGACATTCTGGTCATCGGTATTTGAGAGGTAGCCGCTGTATTGATACCCCGGCGGAGTGATGAACCAGCCGAAGAGATAGGGCAGGCAGGTCAGCGCGACTATCAGCAGAGAAATCGCAATCGGCCAGCGCAATTCCCCCTTCGAAATCCTCAGCAACGAGTTCTTCTCAGCCATTTCATGCCTCAGGCGGATGGCTAAAACTTGTTTCAAGACTCAACTCCAGCCGCGAATCTGCGCGGATGGAAACAGGTGTCTATACAAATCGCGAATAATCCGCGTTCATCCGCGGCAAAAACTCTATGTTTCTCTCGGCCCTATTGCCGCTAACCCACCCTTGAAATGACCTTGCTCTGTTGCAAACTTCGCCGTGGACTGTAGGGCGGGGTCTCCCTTCGACTTCCCTTCGGCTACGCTCAGGGTAAACGCTCAGGGCAAGCCTGACCCCGCCGGAATCTCTTTGCGAATTCCCTTCGGCGGGGGGAATGGCTAAGCGGGCGATTGGTCCCTCGACTTTGCTCGGGATGCTGAGCGGAGTCGAAGCATAAATCGCCCCTACAGCCCTGACGGCCTTTCTTTGGACGACATCTCGCCACAGCGAAATTCATTTCCATCCCACGTTACAGCCTGTAGGGGCGCATTACTATGCGCCCGAATCGTCTTCCCCTCTCTGCAACAGAGCAAGCGCCTAACAAAACTCACCGCAGAGAGCGCAGAGGAACCCCTTTTCATGCGCCGCAGGCGCATGAAAGATCTTCTCTTTGCGTCCCGCCTTCGCGGGCTACATAGCCCGCTTCGGTGGGCGACGTAGCCTCAGCGTCTTTGCGGTGAAGGTTTTGTTTATCTGTTTTCAGGCATTTGCAGCCGCCCGCAAATCTTACTTCCAGTCAAAATAGAGCGACACCACCGGCTTCAGATAGAGCCAGTCCGGGGGCGAACGCCGCTGCCCTCCTCCCACCCACTCCAGCGGAATCGCATTGCGAAAAACGCGGCGCTCCCGATAAGAATTCTTCAAGGCCGTCATGAAATCTCGCGCGCGCTCGTCATGCAGCCGCAGAAAGTCCGCATACTGGAGATCCGAGATGGTGAATACCTCCGGCTTTTCTCGCAGCAGCACCCGCTTTTGCCACCCGGTGACAATCACTCGATAGGGTGCAGTCTCTTGCCACTTGAGGAAATCTGACAGGCTGAAAATTCCCGCGTTATAGGGGGAGACGGGCGGGGTCCTAAACCATGGGACCTCTTGAACCCCCACCGATTTTGGGCGCAGTTCGGCCAATGCCGCGTAGGCCCGGTCGCGCGGATCGGGAGCCAAGAAGAGGAGAAGTTGCGCAAGCGAATAGACCAGCGTCAGAAGGGTCGCGGCGGCCATACCGACGAGCGCCGGAACCCTCAATCTTGAGGTCAGCGAAAGTCCTTCATCAACAAGCCAGGCGGCGAAGATGCACAGGAAGGGAACCAATGGAACCAGGTAGCGGATGAAACGCTCTGTGGCAAAACCGGTTATGAGGAAGAAGAAAACAAGCCAGCCGGCCAGGAGAAAGAGCCCCTTTCTCAGGATTGGCTCCCGCCGACGAAAAGAAATCAAGAACCAGACTATCCCGGCCAGGGCGAGGGCATAGAGCGGAATCCCCAGGGCCGCGGGAAAGCCGCGCAGGGCATGATAGGCCCAGCCCGAGCCGCTGCCGACGAAGGCCGGGGTTCGCACCTCCTGCATATGGCGCGTCTCAAAGAGCAGTCCTTGCAGGAACTGCTCCCGCAAATGCAGCCCGCCCTCCAGAGAGAGGGTATAGGGACAACCGATTAAGAAGAAAAGCGGAAAGGCGAGAAGGCCCCAGAGCAGCCCCAGTTCCAGTTCCTGCTGAGCGGCCCGCCGTCTCCTCAATAGATGAGCCGCAACCAGCAATAAGATCCCCGCGCCGAAGTTATATTTCGTCGCCGCCGCAAAGCCCATCGCCGCGCCGGAGAGAAGATACCAGCGCTCCCGACCGTCGGAAATGACCTTCACACAACCATAGGCTCCCAACACCAGGAAAAAGGTCGCCGCCACATCCACCGTGGCGAAGTGCGAGTTCACCAGAGGCAGCGGCGCAATCGCCAAAAGCCCCGAACCCCAGAGCGCCAGCCGCCGCCCCCCGAGTTCCCTGCAAATCAGATATACAAGCACAACCGTGCCTGCGCCCAGAACCGCGCTGATGGTGCGGCCTATCAAATACAGGGGCGCGAAATCGGGAGCATTCGCCGGCGAAAGCCCGATCAACGCAAATGCCCAGGAGACAATCCCGACCAGGTAGAGATAAAGAGTTCCGTAATTGAAGAAATGCGGGTTCCAGTCCCCGCGCAGCATTCCCAAAGCGGGCAGGAGAACGTGCACCTCGTCCGGATGATAAGAAAAAGCATGGGTCGGGCCCGGCAATCCCCAGGAGATCCCAACCACCCGCAGCACCAGCGCCAAAGCAAAGAGGAGCAGAACTTCCAGGCGCTCCCCGGCTTTCCCAGCCTTCGCTTCCTTTGCTTTGTCGGAGCGCGGCTTCTTTCTGCTCACGACTCTTTCCCCCCAGCAGCAATCTTCGCCGCAGCGCAGGCCGAAGATAGACTTATCGCCAGCAGAAATGCAAAGAGGCCGATCTTGAAAGAGGCCGGCTGGTAGTAGAAATCAACCTGGTGATTGCCCGCCGGCAGAGCCACCGCGCGAAAGGCCCCCTCAACCCGGGTGATTTCCGCTTCTCCGCCGTCCACAACCGCATGCCAGCCCGGATAGAAAGCATCTGCAACAACCAGGTGCCCGGGAGAAGAAAGCGTCGCCTTCACCCGAATATGATTGATTCCATTTTCCGCAATCTCCGCCTTGCCCGCAGCCGCAGGAGCAAATGACTCATTCGTTATCCTTGCCCGCGCCGACGGCGAGAGCACCTCATACACCTTCACTTCACCGTCATAGGCGAGGCGGAGATTTTGCCCTTGCAGCGCAAGAAGGGAGACGAGATAGCGAATTCCGAAAATGCCCAGCATATCCGGCCTCGCCTTGTCCGCCAGCAAGAGGTTCCCGTTCGCCGGCGGGCTGGGATCCTGTTCCTCCAATTTGCCCACCAGGCTCCGGTATTCCTCCAGGTAAAGAGAATCATATCCAAGCACATCCCGCAGAGAATAGACCGTGGCCGAATTCGGCGGAAGTATCGCCTTGGGAAAAGGCCTCACCCCGCGCAGCGGATAGAAAATCATCGGCAAATCCGAGGCGGGCCAGGCCTTTTTCAGGGGCCCCGGAGAGAGCGCCAGAAAACGTCCTTCCCCCTGCTTCTCCTGCAGGAAACGGATTGCCTGCGTAGATGGAAAGACTTCTCCCCGCGGCCGGAAGCGAAGATAGCGGAAACCAAAAATCAAGAGATCAGCCACAATCAGCAAGACGACCGCCGCCGCCAGAGCGTTCCGGCCGCGGCCGGGAAAGCCCCGCAGCGCCAAGATGAGAATCACCGAAATCAGCGAGATTGCGGCAAGCAAGGCGAGGTTCGGCCTGGCGTCTTCAAAGGCTTCCGCGAGAGTGAACTCAGGCAAGAAAGGGATGCTCGCTTTGGCAAGCAAAGCAGAGATGACAGCGAAGAGCGCCAGGCCCAGAATCAGCGCCAACAACCTCGGCCTCAGCCACCCGAAGGGGTCATCGGCCGCAGGCGCGGCTTTGCGAGCCCGCGCCTTGCCCTCATCGGAACGAGAGTTGGAAGCCCCGCGGGAAAGATGACGCCCCGTCGCAGGTGACTTGCGTTCACACGCCTGGGCCAGCCAGTCCGCCCCCAGGCCGGCGAGAAACGCCACAGAAGTGAGATAGAAGAGGAGAAGCCGCGCCGGGCTCCCCGCCCGGTTCAGCCCCGGCACAAAATGATAGAGAGGCCAGTTGAGCGGAGTTCCGAGTACGCAAAGGAGCGCCACCGCCGCGGAAACGGCGAAAAATCGAGCGCAAAAATCTCGCCGATAAATCGCCCCCAGAATCGCCAGTCCCAGGGGCACAATCCCCGCATAGGCGCAGAATTCCGCATAATTGCCCTTTCCCCAATAGCTGGCTTGCGCCGGGCTGCCGAAGAAATCGGGAAGCAGCAGGGTCGTCAGATTTTGCCAGGGCATCGCCCACGACAGGTAGAAGCGATACTCCTGCGCGCCGCGATGGCTGTAACGAAGCAGTTCGGCCAAAGGCAGCAATTGCACCGCCGCCGCCAGCAGGGCGAAGGTCCCCGCCAGAAGCAGCCCTCCCGCCAGCCGCAGCCATCTCCTGAAAAAGATATAGCGCGCAATAAGTTGTAGGGCGGAGGCTCTGCCTGCCCCTAGCGGAGCCGAAGGGCCCCCCGCCGGTTCAGTTCCTTGGTTTGTAGGGCGGGGGTGCCGCTTGCAGTGAGCGCAGTCGAACTGGCCCCCGCCGTGAAGTTGCATTTGTAGGGCGGGGGTTCCATCCCCCGCCGCATGACCTTCTCCCCGTGAGAGACCCCGCGCGAGAAAGTAAACAACGAAGAAGACGGTGCAAAGCAAAAATATCTGCGGATGTCCGGCAAGGGCAGAAAGGCCGATCGCCCCGCCCGCCCCCACCGCGAAAAGCGCTCTCCCTCTTCGCAAGAACTTCTCTGCAAGCAGCAAAGCAAGCGGCAGCCAGATGGCGCTGTTGACTATTGTGGGGAGGTAAATCCAGGTGATGAAATATCCGTTCAGCGCAAAGGCGACCGCCCCCACGGTTGCCCCAAAGCGCCCCAGCCTCAGCCCGCGCAAAAAGAGATAACTGAACCAGCCGCCCAGGGCGAGGTGCAAGAAGGCGCTGAGGGCAAAGGCCCTCCGCACATCAAAAAGCCAGAAGATGAGATTGAAGGGATAGAAGAGGGCCGACTGGCCGTTTGCCAAAAAGGGAGTGCCGCAGAATTGAAAAGGATTCCAAAGAGGAATCACTCCTGAGCGCAGGGCGCGTGCGGCGAACTCCCTCCAGGGAAAATACTGCCCCATCGAATCCCAGAGGAGCGCATTCCAGAAGGGGAAAGGGGTCGCCGGCTGCTTCCACGGCGGCATCGAAACCAGCAAATCCGCCGGCAGAAGCACACGTGAAAAAAGCCCCCTCCACACCAGCACCAGCGGCGGCAAGATTAGGCAGAGAGCAACAACAACCTGGCTAGTTCGCCTGGAAATTAACTGACAAGTCATTTTCTTGATTCTTGCGTTACAAATGGAACCATCACGATTACAAACGCCGAATCAAACCCATGGCCCCTGGCGAGAATGTTACCCTGAGCGCAAGTGAAGGCTCTTACACTGCAGCACGAGATTCTTCGCTTTACGCAGAATGACCGGTGTGTTTGGGTGCAGCAAGTTCTGCTCGTCTTGGTTGCTAGTCATCAATAAGAAAGGGGAGGCCAAAGTAGAGCCGGAGCCAATCTTCTAAGTCTTCTATTTCCACGGCTTTCCCAGTGGAGAGGAGAAAGCCTTTTTCACGGGAGAAATATTCGTCATCTCCCGCAAGTACCAGCATCCCAGGTATTGGCCAGGCTGCGATGTCCCTGACGGACATCGCCACCTGTTCGAAGTCAGCCTCGTCGTCCCCCAAGCACTTGCACTCAACGCCGAGGGACGTGTCGTGGTGTCTTATCACAAAGTCCAGCCCCCGCGAAACACCCCAGATGCGTCTCCCTGCTGGCACATCCATAGTGTGATCAAGACCTAACCTGTCGCAGAGATCCGCTACGGCCCGCCTGAGATCAGCCGTGTCCTCTATTGCAGGAGAGCGCGCTTGCATGGTTCCATTCCCCTTTCGGCAAATATTGTTGCGTCCTGCAAGGAGATTCTTCGCACAGCCCGAATTACCTTCTTCAACGCATCGGGGAGAAGCACAAGGCAATGACCATGTTCCCACTGTCGGACCCCACAAGAGGCCAAGAGGGGTTCGCGGGAGTATCCATAAGTATCGTGGACAACGTGTCCCGGGACTTGGCCTCGGTTATCAATCCTCTTCTGGCGCAATCTGCAGAAGTGCGCGTAGCCGTAGCCTTCATCTCCCAGGAGGGCCTGCGCTCCATTATGCCTGCGCTTCGCCAATGCCTGGCAAGCAATGGCCGAATTGAGTTTCTTGTTGGTCTCGACCTGGCAACTACTGAGCCGGCGGCGCTCTGGAACTTGGCAGAATTGAGCGAATCTAACCTGCGCTTCTCCTGGCACTGTCTTCTGGACTTGACCGGTTCCGGCATCTTCCACCCAAAGTTATACGTCATGGAAGCCGCGGAATCAGTTACGGCCATAATTGGGTCGTCAAACCTGACCGCAGGCGGTCTCAGCAAGAACGTTGAGGTTAATGTCGTCCTTCACGCGCTGCCCACCGAGGAAATCATTTCTGACATTCGGGAGGTTTACGCTGCCCTCAAATTCCACCCGCACCGCGTCACCCCCGACGACGAGCTCCTTTCCTTGTATCAGGGCCTTTGCAGCATCTCCCGCAGGAAACGCGAAGAGATGAGGGGGGATAAGGAGGCCCAATCTTTGCGGTCCGCTCTTCGCCAGAAGATGTCAACTCTCTCCCGCCCGATTCCCACTCTGAAAGACCTTTCTGGCTGGCAAAGGCTTGTCTTTGAGAACCTTCCGGGAGGCGGATTCACAACGCGCGATCTCTATCGTTTGGAGGAAATTTTTGCCGCGCGTTATCCATCAAACCGCAATGTCAAAGCCAAAATCCGCCAGGTGTTGCAGCAACTTCGGGATATGGGTCTGCTGCGGCACATTGCTAGAGCAACGTGGCGGCGCGGCGACATCGAGCTACCCAGCACTTAGAACCTATCCCAAAAATGAAAGCGCAACGAAAAAATGTCATTCTGAACGCAGTGAAGAATCTCGGCTTGGCCACACTATGAGATTGAGATGCTTCGCGGAGTTCACCCTGAGCGCAAGCCGAAGGGCTCAGCATGACAGCGAACCGTTTTTAGGATAGGCTCTAAGCCTACCGCCTGAGGTCATCGGCTCCGGGTTGTGGGCTTTGCACACTGGGCGCTTGACCTTGACTCTGAACTTTGTTCGCTCCCCAAATCGCCAGCATCGCCACTCCCAGGCAGATTACCAGCAGCGATATCCAGCGCATGGGGTTCACCCGCTCGTGGAGGAAGATGGCGGAAAGAATGGTCACAAGCGCATAACTGACCGCAATCATGGGATAAACGTAAGATAGCTCCTCGGTGCTCAGCACTTTCAGCCAAAAGAGCGTGCTGACCGCGTAGAGCACAAGACCGAAAAAAACGTTCGGAGTAAGGATGGCGCGAAAAAGGAGGCGTGCCTGCTGGCCGAGCGCGCCCGTGAGCGCCACTTCGCGCATCCCCTGTTTCAGGAAAATCTGCCCCGCCGCACCGAGGCTGACGGCGATAAGAACCAATACCAACGGGTGCACGGTTGATGGCACGGCCGGCTCCTTCTTTCTTGAGGTGGCAGCATCCGTCTTCAAGGGCAAATCTCAATTCTGAAATCTGAAATCTGAAATTTCAAATCTACTGCATCCTCTGCGCCCGGGGAATGAGCCGGGGCGGAAACGGCCACATCACAAGCACGGGCCGCCCCCGGATGCTGGATAACTTGACCGGCCCATAGGTGCGGCTGTCAACGCTGTCATCGCGGTTATCTCCCATCACCCAGATGCTCTCCTTGGGCACAACCACCCTTTCGGGCACGGAATACTGCTCCGCGCCCTGGGCGTAGGGCTCCTGGAGCAGGCGGCCGTTGATTGCCACCTCCGCGCCGTAAACTATGACCTCTTCTTCCGGCAGGGCGATCACCCGCTTTACCACAATCACCCCCTCCTGGGGGTCGGGAAAGATGACAATGTCCCCCCGCGCGGGCAAATGAGAAGGACCATATCGGCACTTCAGCGCCAGCAGCCACTCCCCGTCCTTGAGGGTGGGCTCCATGGAGTTCCCGCCGACGATCACCCCCTCCATAAGCCATCCCCTCACCAGCACCACTCCGATGATGATGGCGATTATCATCCCGGGGCCCACCGGCCGGCGAAGACCGGAGGGCTTCTTTTGTGGTGGGGGAAGAGTATCTGAAGGCAGATCAGTCCAGATTGGAGTCTCCGGCCCAGTCATCCCGTTCTCTCCTTCAGCCGCTGTCGTGAGCATTCCTGAAAGGCGTCTGCTATTGAGCCCCGTGCGTTACGGTGATGCGATTGCAACTGTCACGGGCGGCAACCCTTCGACTTCGCTCAGGGTAAACAAGGCCGCCCTTACAGGCTGTCATTCTCGTTGGAATCTGCAGGGGCGGAGGGCTAGGCTTTGCCGCCATGCCGGCCCTTTGGGCTTAGGCATTTGTATCCGCCCGAATCACTAATCCCTCTGATTGCGCAGCAGAATCAGGCGAACCAGAGTCAACAAAGCGACCGCGGCCGCAGCCAGATACGTGAGGGCGGCCGCGTCCAAGACCGCCTTGGCGGCCCCGACCTCATCGGGCCTGATGTAGTTTCCTTCTCGGAGCAGGGCGATGGCGCGCCGGCTCGCATTGAACTCCACCGGCAAGGTGAGCAAAAGGAAAACTACCGCCCCGCTGTAGAGAAGGATGCCGAGGTCCATCAGCAAGAGCCCGAAGCCCCCGCCCTTCAGGCTTGCTCCGCCCAAAAGCAGCCCGATGAAGAAGAGGGGAAAGGCAAGGGTGGAGCCGATATTCGCCATGGGCAGGAGCGCGCTTCGCAGCCCCAGCGGCCCGTAGCCGGTGGCGTGTTGAAGAGCATGGCCGGTCTCATGCGCAGCCACGCCCAAGGCGGCCAGCGAATTTCCTGAATAGACCGGCCCTGAAAGGCGCAGCACCCGCGCCCTCGGATCATAGTGGTCAGTTAGAGTGCCGGCGATCGCCTCAATCCTCACCGCTCCCGGGGCCGAGGCCGATTGCGAGTCAGCCTGCCGCAATAGCCCCTCCGCCACCTGCGCGCCGGTCAGTCCGCTGGAGGCGGCCACCCGGGAATAGCGTTCAAAGGCCGAGCGCACCTTCCACTGCGCCCATAGGCTCAGAATCAGTCCGGGGATCAATAACCACCAGTAACCGCCAATCCACATCGCCCAGTGAACCTCCGCGACCAAGGCCTTCCGGCCGCCGGTCTCCTCTCAAGCCCTCAGGCTCAGTAATTCCTTCGCTTTGTCCACCGCGCTGGCAGCATCCGGCGCGTAGCCGTCCGCACCGATCTCGTCCGCGTAGGCCTGGGTCACCGGCGCACCGCCAATCAAGACCTTTGCCTGCAGCCCGGAGCGCCGCAAGTTGCTTATTACATCTTTCATCGCCGGCATGGTTGTGGTCAGCAGGGCGGAGAGACAGAGGAGTTGGTTTCCATTCTCTTTCAGCGCCTCCAGGAACCCTTCGGCGGACACGTCTATTCCCAGGTCCTTGACTTCGAAGCCGGCCCCCTCCAGCATCATCGCCACCAGGTTCTTTCCGATGTCGTGAAGGTCGCCCTTGACCGTGCCGATCACCGCCCGGCCCGTCGGCTCCACCCCGCTGCCCGCAAGCAGGGGCTTGAGCAGGTCCATGGCCGTGTGCATCGCCCGCGCCGCAATCAACACCTCGGGAACATAAAACTCGTTATTCTTGAATCTCATCCCGACGACATTCATCCCCGCTATCAGCCCCTCGTCAATAATCCTCTTCGGGGGAATGCCGGCCTCGATTGCCTGTTGAGTCAGTTCCTTCGCCTTGTCCCGCTGGCCATTTATGACCGCTTCCGCCAGCCCTTTCAAATCCGCCATCATCGCCTCCAAATCTCTTAAGAATCCGCACCGCCGACAATCGGCGCCAGTTTCATCACTTCGGTGAAGTGCTTATAAAACTGAGTTTGTTCCGACAACTCGACATATTCTACACGCCTGGCAACCTCTTCCGCAAGCCTCCGCCTCCGTTTTGAGATGAGCGCCAGTTTGGCCCCAAGCCCGGCGGCATTGCCTATCGGCTTGACCCTCTCCAGGGGAATGGCCGGTAGCAGGCCGATGGCCAGGGCGTTCTCCCGCCGGATGTAGTTGCCAAAGGCTCCCGCCAGCAGCAATTCCTCCACTTCTTCCGGCCCGGCGCCGATTTCCTTCAACAAGACCAGGACACCCGCGCAGATCGCCGCCTTCGCCAACTGCAATTCCCGCACATCCCGGCTGGTCAGGCAGATGGGCTCTCCCGTGGCGCTCTCCTCACTGCTCACCAGCACAAAGCGGGTCTGCCCGCCCTTCTTCTCCAGCCGCCCGAGAAGAGGGCCAGCGGAAGCAGGAGCGGATTCTGCGTCCAACAGTCGGCCTGAAGGAGTAATTAGTCCGGCCTCTCGCAGGACCGCCGCCGCATCCACCAATCCTGAGCCGCAGAGCCCTCTCGCCGGCGTCTCATCAATGGTGTGAATCTGCAGATGGGGCTCGCCTGAGCCCCCCGCGGAAAGGGTCACCTGGTCAATCGCTCCGGAGGCCGCCCTCATTCCCTGGCTGATGCGCGCTCCCTCAAAAGCCGGCCCCGCCGCCGTCGAGCAGGCGAGCAACCGCCCCTTCCTGGCCGCCACCACCTCGCCATTTGTCCCGATGTCCACGGCCAGGCGCAGGCCCCGGCTCTCCTCCAGCCCGCTGGCGATTATCACTCCTACCGTGTCCGCCCCGACAAAGCCCGCGATGTTCGGCAAAAGGTGCACTCGCCCCCGCGGGTTGATGAGAATCCCCAGTTCCCGCGCCGCCACCGTGCGAGGAGCGGTGTTCACCGGAACGTAGGGCATGGTCGCCAGGCTGGCGGGGTTGAGGCCCAGCAAGAGATGGGTCATGCAGGTGTTTCCCACCACGGTCATCTGATAAATTTGCGCGGGATCAACCCCTCCCTCGCGGCAGGCCTCCTGCACAATCTCATTGATTGCACTCACAACCTTCTCTTGCAGGCGGCTCAGCCCTTCCTCGGCAGAGGAGACGAAAGAGATGCGCGAGACAACGTCATCGCCAAATTGCACCTGGGGATTGAGGGAGGAACCCACGGCGACTTCCCTCCCGCTCCCCAGATGAATCAGATAACCCACCAGCGTCGTGGTGCCGATATCGAAGGCCATCCCGTAGAGATGGGCCGAGGTGTCGCCGGATTCTACCTCTATGATTTCGTCATCGCAGATTACCGCGGTAAGATTGAAGCCCCCTTGGCGCAGCCGCCGCGGAAGATCCTGCAGCAGGCTCAGGTCCGAAGAGACCTTGACGCCGCCCCCCAAAGAACTCAACAGCCGAGACAGATCCGCCCGCTGATCCGACAAAGAAGGCGGCGGCAGCCGCAGGAAGACCTTGCGCAAACTCGGCTCCATCTCCACCTCTCGGCCAGCGCCGTAGATGGAGATCTTCTCTCGAAGCATCCGGCTGGAAGCCGGGACCTCGACCAGCGCCTCCTCTTCCGCTCTCACCTGGCAGGCGAGCCGATACCCCTCGCCTAATTCCGCTTCGCTGAAGTGGCGCCGGTCAGCCTCCCCCGGGGAGGGGGCGGCCGAAATGAACCGGAGGCGGCATTTCCCGCAGGCGCCTGCTCCTCCGCAAGAGGACTGGAGGACGATTCCGGCGCGCGCCGCGGCTTCCAGAAGAGGGGTTCCCCGGGGAACGCGAAGCTCTTTGCCCTCAGACCGAAAAGCAACCAGTACCGAGCCTTTGCCGGCCTTCTCCGATCCGTTCATCTTCCGCTCACCCAGGGGATAAAGACGATTTACGGCATTCGGAATCGGCCCCAATCCCAGCGCCGTTCCCAAATGCCGTAAGCCTCAACGTGGCTGTGGTTCAGACTAAAGACCGCTCTTTTCGTCCTTCGATGGCTCAAAGAAGGCGAGTTGCTTCAGGGCCTCCTTATGGCCCGGCGAAATCCGCAGCACCTGGCTAAACTCTTGCTTCGCTTCTTCGTACTTGCCCAGCATGGCATAGGCTTTCGCAAGGCTGAGGCGGGCGAGCACACTCTCGGGTCCGTCCCGCGCGGCATGTTCCAGTTCCGCCACAGAGGTGTCGAATTCCCCGGTGAAACAGAGTACCAGCCCCAGGCCTACCCGCGCTTCTACATTAGTGGGATCTTCTTCCAGGATGCCGCGGAACTCGGCCAGCGCCTCTTCGTACTGGCCTTCGTTCTTGAGAGCCGTTGCTCGCGCGAGTCGCTCTTGCAGGCTCTCCGCCGTGGAGCCACTCACTTGCGTCCTCCTTCACCTTCAGCATGGGTCGCCGAAACCACCCCAGCCCAAGAGCCGGGCCTCTCACCTGCCAACAGTCGCCGGAGCGGACCCACAATACCGCCCCGCTCCGCACTCGGTTCCTGAGGCCTCCTTGCGGTGAAGCAGTCCTTCTTTCCTATTCTAGCAGTTCTCCGACCCGAGGGCGATAGCCGCGGACGAATTCGCTCCCGCTCATCCGCTTTCGCCCTTCGGGTTGCACTTCCGTCAGTCTCAAACCCCCTTGGCCGCTTGCTACCAGGGGCCCTGTAGCCCCAACTTCTACCATTCTACCAGGAATTCCTTCCACCCCGGAGTTTTTTTCAACTCTCCAGAGCTTCAGTCTTTTCCCCCTCCAAAGGCAATATCCCCCGGGCGCGGGATCGAGCGCCCTCACCAGATTGTGGATTTCCGCCGCAGAACGAGTCCATTCGATCTTCGTCTCCTCGCCCCGCAGCGGAGGAGCGAAGGTGGCAAGGGAATGCTCCTGAGGCTGGCGCGGGGCTGGGCCTCCGTCCACAGCCGCCAGGGTTTCCATCAGCACTTCCGCGCCCGCCTCGGCCAGCCGGTCATGCAGTGAGCCATAATTCTCTTCCAGACCTATCTCCAGGCTTCGCTGCAAAATGATGTCACCTTCATCCACCCCTTCGGACATCCACATTGTGGTGACACCAGTCTGGGATTCGCCGGCCATCAATGCTCTCCGAATGGGCGCCGCGCCGCGATACTTGGGCAGCAGAGAGGCGTGAAGATTAAGGCACCCCAGCCGCGGCATCTCCAGCACTGAAGGAGACAATATCTGGCCATAGGCAGCCACGACAAAAAGGTCAGCCGCCATCTCCTTCAAAGCCTGGCGGCTCTCCGGGCTGCGAATCTTCTCTGACTGCAAAATCTGCAGCCCCAGTTCGACGGCGGCCTGCTTCACCGGAGAAGGGCGCGGCCGCAGCCCTCTCCCTGCAGGCCGGTCCGGCTGGGTCACCGCCGCAGCCAACTCATATCGGCTTTCCGCAAGTGCTCTCAAGGAGGGCACGGCGAAAGCGCTTGTCCCCATGAACACGATTTTCATATCGCTAGGAGAAAGGTGAGGAATCGCTTTGCTTATCCCCCCGGAGATTATTGCTGATCCGGCGGCGGAGCGGGCAGGTCAATCTGCTCCTTTTCCGGCGCCGGCAGAGGAGCGATTTCCACCTTTGCCAGCACGCTCTCCGCACTGATGGAGGCCACACCTTCCGGCGCCACGAGGGCGACGCGGCGGCTGAAAGAGGAGGAGGCGCCATTGAGTGAAAAGGGAAGAGTGGAAATCGAGTGGAGGGCATCTATTCGGGCGGCATCTCCCGCCACTGTCACAAGGGGAGGAGTCACGCTGATGCTTCGCGCCTGGAAACCCTCCCGCGCTTCGCCCGCCAAAGAGAGGAATACCGGCACCAATTTGGAGGCGATCGTTCGCGTTACCGGCACGGTCACAATGACCGTCTGTGGGTCCACTGTCAAACTGGGAACCCTCCGCCCCCCCGCCTCCACAGGCTCCAGAAGCCCTGACTGCGGCTGACCGAGGGTGGCATAGGAGGTTTCCACTCTGACTATCAGTCGGGCGGCCCTCGCCACCGCGCTTTCCGGCCCTGATATCCGCGCCTGCATAGGGCTAACCTTCGGCTCTCCCAGGAGATAACCCGGGCTGGGAGAGCCTTCGAGTTGACAGGTAATGGGCAGGTATTTCTTGACGATCCGCTCCAGGCGGAGGTTTATCTGTGATGGAACCACTTTCACCACGATCAGTTCGGGCGGGGAAAGCGGCTTTACCCTTGCCTTCACCGTTCCCGGCTGATTTGCCAGCGGGTAGGCCCTGGCTTGCACCCGCCCGGCGGCCGCATCCAGCGCCTCTCGCTCCCCCCGCAGCCAAATAACGGCATCACCCGCAGGTGAGGTAAGCGCAAGGCCCTTGGGCACCTCCGTCACCTGGATCGCCACGCGAAAAGCCTTTTCCCCCACTTGCTCGGTTACGGTCACATAGGCCCAAAGGGAAAAGGCCAACACCAGCGCGGCAAGTTTCCATTCAAGATTTCGATGCAGCATCGCTCTTCTCGCGGTGAGACAAAGGCAGCCTCCGCCACAGCCCCCGTACCGCCCGCATTCTGAGCGAGGGCCTTCTCTCCGAAGGTGCCAGCAGATTGAGCAGCCTAGCCTTCAAGGCCTCGGGAGAAAGATTGGAAAAGAGCCGTCCCTCATGGGCAAGGCTGATTCCTCCGGTTTCCTCGGAAACAACCACAACCATCGCGTCCGAGGTCTCCGAAAGTCCCAGCGCGGCGCGATGCCGGGTTCCCAAGGGGAAGGCGGTGTTCTCCCGCGCACTCAGCGGGAGCAAGCACCCCGCCGCCATGATCCGGTTCCCCCGGATGACTACGGCCAGGTCGTGCAGTGGAGTCCCCGGATGAAAGATGGAGCGAAGCATTTCCGCGGAGACGCGCCCTCCCACCTCCCGGCCGGTAGAGATGATGTCATTCAGGCCCACATGACCTTCAACCACAATCAGAGCGCCGGTTCGCTCCCGCGACAGCGATCCCGCGGCCGACATGATCTCATTCACTACTTCGCCGATCTCCTCCTTTTTCATCAAGGGCAAGACGGTTATCAAGTGCCCCCGGCCTATCTGTTCCAGCGCCATCCGCAGCTCCGGGGCGAAGAGAACTATCAGGACTATGACGCCGGGAAGCAAAATGAGGCTCAGAATCCAACGCAGAGTCCGCAGCCCCAGCAGGCTTGCCAGCAGTATCAGCACCCCATATACCAGCAGTCCTTTCAGCAGCTGAAAAGCGCGCGTCCCCTTCACCAGCAGCAAGAGGTAATAGAAGGTCACGGCCACAAGCAGGATGTCGAAGAATTCCCTCCATCCAAACTCGGAGGCGAGCATCTGCCACATCCGGCCCGCTTCAGGCATCTTTGCCCTCCAGGCCGGCCAGCGCCTGCCGCAGTTTCTGCAAAGTGGCGGAAAGAGACTCGGGAATGACTTTTATTTCTCCACAGGCGGCCATGAAATTGGTGTCACCGCTCCAGCGGGGAACAATGTGAAGATGCAAATGGTCGGCGATTCCCGCCCCCGCGCTCCGGCCCAGATTCATCCCCAGATTGAATCCATCAGGCCGCATCGCCTCTTGCAGGGCCTTCACTCCCAGGGCCGCCGCGGCGAGCAGTTCCCGCGCCTCCTCCTCGCTCAGGTCGGCAAGGTCGGCGGTGTGCCGATAGGGGGCCGCGAGCAAATGCCCATTGGTATAGGGGAAAGTATTCAGGAGGAGGAAAACACTCTTGCCCCGGTGGAGAATGAAATTCTCGTCGTCCCGGTCTTGCGCGGGCTTGGCGCAAAAGATGCACTCCTTCTCCGCTTCCTTGCCAATCCCGTCAATATACTCCATCCGCCACGGCGCCCACAGCCGTTCCATGCCCCCTCCAAGAAATTCGCCCTATCATAACCCTTACTTGTCAGGCCGTCAAAAAATCCCTTCTCTTTTCCTCCAGCAGCACCGCCTCCTGTCGAGAAAACTAAACACTCCCCTCTCCCCAGCGGAAAAAAGAGTCCCGGCCGCGCGCCTCTATAGGAGTCCGGTTCGTAGCAGCGCCACTCATGGCGCGTCCTATCTTTCACGGCGATGAATCGCCCTACTGCGAACCGTAAGGCTTCACCAAGCGGCCACTGCGTGAGAAGGATTCTGCCGGCTGCTCTTTCAGGCGATCCACATGAAGTATAACCCCACGCCGATCAGTGCGACTCCGGCCGCTTTGTTCATCCGGGAGGTCCAGCGTTCCATCGCGGGAAGGCACTTCAAAATGCCGGTGAAGGTGCCGGCCAGGACAATCGGGACGCCTCGCCCCAGCCCGTAAGTGAAGAGCAGCAAAGCCCCGTAGCCGATTTTCCCTTTCACCATGGCGATGCCCAGAATGGCGAACAAGATGGGGGTTCCGCATTGAGAGCCGGCCAGCCCAATCACAAGGCCCAGCAAGAAGGCCCCGATGGGTCCCGCCGCCGCCAGGCGCTTCGGTTGAAGCCGGGCGAGGAAGTCAAAGTTGAGCTTCAGCGCGCCCAGCAGATTCAATCCGATGGCGAAGCAGACCAAAGCCGCGAACCAATGGAGGAGCCTGCTTTGCGTTCCGGCCAATACGCCCACCGCGGCCGCAATCAGCCCAAGCGCCATGAAGGTCAGAGAACTGCCCAAAGTGAAGAGGAGAGAGAGCCGGAAGCCTTTCGCCCGCGTCAGTTCCCCTTGTCCGGCCACATAGCCAATGAGGACCGGAGCCATGGAAAGATTGCAGGGGCCCAGGCTGGTGAGAACGCCGCCAAGAAAGACCAGAAGATAGGCCAGGGGAGAGAGTTCGCTTATGATCCGGGGCAGGGTCTGAGTCAGGAACTCGCTCACCGTTTGGCCCCCAGTGCAGCCAGCTGCCCGTCAATCTCTTCCCTGCTCAAACCTCCCATGTGACGGGTGACTTCTTTGCCTTTGGCGTCAAAGAAGACCTGGGTGGGCATCGCCGCGATCTTAAAGATCTGGCCCAGACCCGCATATTCGTCAAGTTCCACGGAGACGATGTTCGCCTTCCCCGCGTAGTCCTCCGCCGCCTTTCTCAATACCGGCTCCATCGCCTGGCAAACCTTGCATGTGCCTTTGCCAAATTCGGCCAGGGTGGGAAGGCCGCTCTTCAGGCACTTTCCCAGTTCAGCGCCGGGCAAAGTTTGAGCGAGAAGCCTCGGGGCCGGGGCGTCGGCGACGGCCCCGGCCGCCGCCGTCAAAGCCCGCTCTTTCTCGCGGCGGCTCTCGCTGGCTTGCTTCATTACGAGCACACCGCCGATGGCCAGAATC
>Ga0299915_10001500_pt1 | contig 17305 bp, 3 predicted proteins | sample RVTome_13_FD_200263 | JGI IMG/M metagenome (GOLD analysis project Ga0299915, IMG submission 200263) | Soil microbial communities from uranium-contaminated site in the Upper Colorado River Basin, Wyoming, United States - RVT92D227 (version 2) ... | reverse complement strand
TTTTCCGCTTCAAGGCCGAGCTTTTGAGGACGTTGTCCATGACCTTGGCGTAGATCTTCTCAAAAACCCGCGGCACGCTGACCATGATGTGCGGCCTGATTTCGAGGAGGTTTTGGGGCACGGTTTCGATGCTTTCCGCATAACCGATGGTGCATCCCCGGTATATATAGGCGAAGGTCACCATCCGCTCCATGACGTGGGAGAGGGGGCAGAAGGAAAGGACCGTATCCTTATCGGAAAATACAAGAAGCTCGGCGGCGGTCAAGACATTGCTGACGAAATTGCTGTGGAGGAGAATGACGCCTTTAGGGATGCCTGTTGTCCCCGACGTGTAGACGATTGAAGCTTCATCGTCGGGCTTGATCGCCCCGGCGGTCCGTTCAAAAAGCCCGGGTTGGGCTTGACTGACCTTGGCCCCTCGCTCGATGACCTGGTCAAGCGTCAAGCAGCCTTTCGGCGCCTCGGGAGCCAAAGATATGAAATACCGGACCTGGGGCAGGTCCGTCTTTACGGCCTTGATTTTCGCCCATTGGTCCATATTAGAAAAGACGACGAATTTGGCGTCCGAGTCGTTGATGATGTATTTCACCTGCTCGGGAACGAGCGTCGTGTAGATGGGGACCGTGATGCCTCCCTGACAGAGGCAGGCGAAATCCGTCATCACCCATTCCGGCCTGTTTTCGGAAAGAATGATGAGCTTGTCCCCCTTGGCCAGGCCTAAATCTTTCAAGCCCAGGCTCAAATGCTTGGTTTTTGTGCCGAATTCGTCCATCGAGATCGGGGCATAGCGCCCCTCTTTCTTGACGAGCATGAAATCGGCTTTGGGGAAACTTTTAAGGCTATTGAGAAAAAGCTCGGGGAGTGTCCGGATCATTTATCCCTCCAGATTCAAAGGTGTGCTCATTTTAGTTTTCGCCGATTCCCCTGTCAAGCGAAAAAAGCCCTGACCGTATATCATTTTCAAATGCAAGGGGGACACGATACCCTGTCCCTGTCTGGTCGGTAGCGCCCCAAAGGACGATACCGTTGAAAACCGCCAGGGACAGGGAATCATGTCCCCGAAAGTGATATACGGTCAGAAAAAAGCCTTCGATTTGACACCCTCCCTGTTCTCTGTTATATAACTCATGGAAAAAACGGGTAAAAGTGCTTCAACCCGGAGAGCGCGTAACTCACTACGAACTCGTCCACCCTCTTGGGAAAGGGGGAATGGGCGAAGTCTGGCTGGCCCATGATTCGGTCCTCGACCGCCATGTGGCGATCAAATTCCTCCCGGAGAATATCCAATCCAACGCCCCGGCCAAGGAACGCTTCCTCCGCGAGGCCAAAGCGGCCGCGGCGCTCGACCATCCGTTCATCTGCAAAATCTATGAGACCGGCGAAAGCGATGGCCGGACGTATATCGTCATGGAATACGTCGAAGGCCGGAATCTCGGACAAAGGATGGAGGAAAAAGCCCTCTCTCCCCGGCATGCCCTCCAGATCAGCCTCGAAGTCGCCGAGGCTCTCGAGGTCGCCCACGCCAAGGGCATCGTCCACCGCGATCTCAAGCCGGCCAACATCATGTGCACGCCCCAAGGCCACGCGAAAGTCATGGACTTCGGCATCGCCAAGCGCATCCTGCCTGCACCGGAATCGGTTTCGGTCACCTTGACCCAGACGGCGATGACCCAGGAGGGCGCGATCCTGGGGACGATCGACTACATGTCGCCCGAGCAGGCCAAGGGCATCCAGGTCGACGGCCGGAGCGATATCTTCTCTCTCGGCATCATCCTCTATGAGATGCTCGCGGGCAAACATCCTTTCATCAAGCCCACTCCCGTCGAGACGCTGACCGCGGTTCTCAAAGATCCCGTCCCCTCTTTCGTCATCAAGCCGAAGAACATCAACCCTGCCGTTCATCATATCATCAAAAAATGCTTGGCCAAAAATCCGGCCGACCGCTACGCGAATGCCGCCGAATTCACGGCCGACCTGGAGAAGGTCCGGGACGAGGTCTCTGTCCGGGGTTGGATCTTCCCCCGGAAATGGCAGGCGATTGCAGCGGCCACTCTGGCCGTGCTCGTCGTCTTTCTAGCTCTCTGGCGTTTCGTTTTTCAACCGAGTGGGCCGTCGGTAAAGTCCGCTCCGGAACCGGTCTCCGTTCTCGTCGCGGACTTCGATAACCGCACCGGCGAGACCGTCTTCAACGGCGCCGTGGAACAAGCGCTGATCCTGGGTCTGGAAGACGCCTCGTTCATCAACATATATAAACGCGAAGACGCCCGGAAAAAGGCCGGCCAGCTCGACCCGAACTCCGGGGGAAAATTGGATGCGAAGCTGGGACAGCTCGTCTGCCGCAGCGAAGGCATCCCCGTCCTTGTCGAAGGATCGATCGAAAACGGACGCTCAGGTGACTATAGGATCAAAGTCAAAGCCGTCGATCCGGTGAGTTCCGCGGTGATCACCGAGAAGGAAAAAAACGTTTCCAAAAAAGCCGATGTGATGAATGCCGCCGCGGCCCTGTCCCTGCCGCTCTGTGAAGAGCTCGGCGGAAAAGGCTACGAAGCGGCCGGCCAGCGTTCCGTCGAAACGTTCACGACATCTTCGCTCGAAGCGATGAACGCCTATGCCCATGCCCAGGAATTGATGAAACAGGGAAGACGGACGGAGGCCATCGAGGAGTACCAGCGGGCCGTCAAGGAGGACCCGAACTTCGGCCGGGCTTACTCCGGATTGGCCGTGGTTTATCATAATGCCGGAGAAATAAAAAAAGCTGCGGAATATCATCAAATGGCCATGGCCCGGATCGACAGCATGAACGACCGCGAAAAATACAGGACGCGGGGCATCTGGTATTTAATGACCAAAAACCACGAAAAGGCCATCGAAGAATTCAGCGCACTAGTCAAGCAGTTTCCGGGGGATTCGGCCGGTCGCAACAACCTAGCCTATGCCTATTATATCGCCCGGGACATGGCCAAAGCCGTTGAACAAGAGATTTATTTCACGAAAATATATCCCAAAAACATTAACGGGCAGAATAACCTGTCCTGGTTCGCAATCGGCGCCGGCGATATGACTCTGGCTCTTGAGCAGGTCAAAAAGACCCTCGAATTGAATCCGAAATTCGAAAAAATTTATGTCTGTGCGGCGCTCGCCGAGATGGCCCAAGGCCGGAACGCGGAAGCCGAAGCCTGGTATAAAAAGCTTGAGCCGATCAGCGGTTTGGGGTCATCATTGGCAGCCATCGGCCTGGCCGATCTGGCACTTTACGAAGGGCGGTTGAGCGATGCGGTCAATTTCCTTAAGAAAGGCATCGAAGCTGACGTGCAGAACAAAACGCCCGACTTGGCCGCGGAAAAATGGATCGCGCTCGGACAGGCTAGGCTTTTGCAGGGGCAAAAGAACGCGGCCCTTGAGGCGGCCGACCGCGCCGTCGCCTTGAGTCAAGAAGTCAATATCGCGTTTCCCGCCGCCGAGATTTATGTCCAAGCGGGAATAGAAGACAAAGCGCGCGGGCTGGTCAAGGAACTTGGAGCACGCCTGGAGCCCGAGCCGCGGGCTTATGCTAAAATCATCGAGGGCCGGATCGCCAGAAAAAAAAGCCGGGTGAACGAAGCGATCAGTGCCTATACGGAAGCACAGAAATTCGTCGATACGTGGTTCGGCCGACTGTTCTTAGCGGAAGTTTATCTCGAGTCCAAGTATTTCACCGAAGCCCATTCAGAACTGGATATTTGCATGAAGCGGCGAGGCGAAGCAGCTTCAGTGTTTTTAATCGACATTCCGTCGTATAGATATTTCCCCTGCGTTTACTACTACCTCGGCCGTGCGCAGGAGGGGCTAGGAAGCCCTGCCGCCGCAGAATCCTACAGAAAATTCTTAAGTATTAAAGAAAAAGGCGATGGAGTTGATCCCTTGGTCGAGGACGCCCGCAAACGGCTTAAGAATCTTTGATTTTGAAGTCCAGTTCTAAGCTATCACATAAGGAGCAATTTCGTCGCTTTTTTGGCTGCTGCTAAAGAACTGCATCGGTTTTATCGCTTTCTATACGCCTGCAGACCCCTCCGTTTGTCGAGAATTGGCCATTGGCAACTTAACATCAACTTGTGACATTAAATGGAGCTGAGTAGATAATATAAGTGCCAAAACCTGGCAATGCATATGTGACCTTGAGAGTATATCCGGTTCCTGGCTGGTCGATTTTAATGCTGCCAAGAATGATCCTTCCCTCTTCGTTCGCATAACTAGAAACATTAAAAGGAGTGGCACCACCCGGATTATTTCCAATTTCTATCGTAACAAATACGCCGGGGAGAGGATTACCCTCATTATCCCGAATTACGATCCGTATAGATGGAGTGATGTTTGTATTTACAACGGTATCATTTGGCTCAACCAAGAAGAAACTACCCGGAGGAGGGGTGGCATCATAATTCTGGTTGGTATAGGAATTAAGAATAGTCGGATAGACTATTTGGGGAGGATTGAAAGTCCATCCTGTTTTTGCTGGGACCACCGTAATGGACGATCCGGGCGTTATGTTGCCTGAAATGTAGTAGCCATTGATGTCGGTTGGGTTAGCGCCGACGAGATATTGCGGCGATACTCCTTTCACCGGCGTATTACCCCACCCGCTGGCCGTTATTGTTCCCGATATCGTGTAGTAAACAGCATCTGCGGCAAAGATCGCATGGATCGTGTGGTCTGCTATATTCTTCTCAAACGTATAGGTTGTAACCGGACCAACGGATGCTTTATCCACCAGGACATCGTCCACGTGATAACCTGAATTGGGCGTGATCGTGAAGGTCTGGTTACTCGCATAGGGCACCAATACTGCGCCCGAAGGAGCTATGGTGCCGCCCGATCCGGCTGTCGCGGTTATTGTGAACGTGTTAACCGCAAACGTCGCCGATATCGTATGGCTCGTCGTCACGCTCGTAAACGTATACGATGCCACCGCGCCCACGGATCCTCCATCCACCAGGACATTCGCTATGTGATAATGTGTATTGGCGGCGATGGTAAACGTCTGGTCAGAACCATAGTTCACCGTCACAGCCCCCGAAGGCGTTATGGTGCCGCCCGATCCGGCTGAGGCCGTAATCGTCAAAGTGATGGACGCAAAATTGGCCGTGATGTTCTTGTTCCCGTCCATCGTGATGGTGATCGGATTTGTCGTCCCGCCCGCATCGCCGCTCCAGTCCACGAAGAGGTAGCCCGCCGCCGGCGTCGCCGTCAATTGCACAGCCGTCCCATGGTTGTAGGTGGCTTGGTCTGGATTCTTCGTCACCGTGCCGTTGACAGCTCCGACGGTCAGCGTGTAGGTGTTGATCGCAAAGGTGGCGGTGGCGCTGATATTAGCCGTCACATTGGTATCTGTCCTCGAGCTCGCCATACTGCCATCACTCCAATTGACGAAGTGGTAACCAGTATTCGGGACTGCCGTAACCTGGGTGCCGCTCCCCCCATAGTTGACCGTCTGCGGCGTCGTCCCCGTGATCGTCCCGCCCGCCCCCGCCGTATAAGTCAGCGTGTAGGTGTTGATCGCAAACGTGGCTGATATCGTATGGGACGCTATCACATTAGTGAATGTATACGTCGTCACTGCCCCCACCGGTCCGCCATCCACCAGCACATCTGCCACGTGATAACCTGTGTTAGGTGTTATAGCAAATGTCTGATTCGAACCATAATTCACGCTCACCGCACCTGAAGGTAATATGCTCCCATTCGGTCCTGCTGTGGCGGTTATCGTGCAAATTATAATGATAGCGGTATAGCTTGTAGCCTGGTCAGAGGTGACATTCGTGTAGGCTTTACTAGCTGGCGAGAACGTGTACCCTGCCTTGGCCGGCGTCACAGTCCCTGACCAATTCGACGCAATTAAGCCACTGTAATATCCAGAGTTGTCTGTTACAGGATTGCCGGGCAAACCATTCATCACCACTCCCTGCAAACCTGAGCCGCTAACAGTTACTCTGCCTGAGATGGTATAGCCTCCGGCAGCGGCGAAGATGGTGATCCAACAATCCTGGGTGCGGGAAGCGTTAGTCGCATCGATGACCCGGACTGTAAAGCTTGATGTGCCAGCGGCGGTTGGAGTGCCGGAGATTTGCCCAGTGCTGGAATTAAGGCTTAAACCGGCAGGTAGGCTTCCGCTTGTTATCGACCAAGAATATGGTTTTGTCCCACCGGCAGCAGTCAAGAAATCGCTGTAGGCTTGTCCGACCTTTCCATCGCTAAGGAATTTGGTGCTAATTATTAACTCTGACGCAGCCGCCGGGTATGTCGGAACTCCCTGTTTAAGATCTATTGTGTTGCGCGATGAACCCGAGACGTATCCTACCAGAGTGCCCGTGATGTCAGCCATGCTCAAAGTCTTGACACCGCCTAAAGATTGGACAGAACTTTGATAGGGCTGCCAGAGCCGCAAGAGAACAAGAGCTTCCCCCTCGGGTTCCATGTTGAACGTGGCATTCTCGATCTCGGGATTCTCAATCTCGGGATTCTCAATCTCCGGATTCTCGATCTCAGGGTTTTCGATCTCGGGATTGAGGACATTTAAAATGAGTGCATGGCGCTGCTGTTCCCTTAGGTTGCACGGAGCAGAGGAAGAACCATATTCAGCAGGAGTCTTATAGACTCGATAAACCAGGAGCTGCGCCATGATGCCTCCCGGCAAGGTACCATCCTCTCTGGCAGCAGTTGATAGAGTCTTGAATATATAAGAAGATGTTGTGTTCCCAAGGTTTTTCAGCTTCCAGATGACATCGGTAAACTGGCCGGCCGAAGGGTCAGAGATATTGGGATTTTCAATCTCCGGGTTGATGATCTCTGGATTCTCGATCTCAGGATTGATGATCTCGGGATTTTCAATCTCGGGATTGATGATCTCGGGGTTGATGATCTCCGGATTTTCGATCTCGGGATTAATGATCTCGGGGTTAAGAATATTATAATTCCAATTGATAATCTCCGGATTTTCAATTTCAGGATTGTGAACTTCAGCAGCCAGGAGATCGGAGTTTTCGATCTCTGGGTTTTCAATCTCAGGGTTCAAAACAACATAGCTTTGAAGACCACCGGAGATGGGCTGTCCGTCCGGCTTATCTATTTCGGCCACATCGACTTCCACCGTAGCCTTGGGATCAGTTGAATCCACAAAAACCGACCTCGTTATGGACGAATAAGCAGCAATTTTCACATCGAGTTTGAAAAGATCCACAAACTCAAGAAATGAGGCTCGTCCATTTCTTGGCTGGTTGGCAACTGTCAAACGAAAAGATCTTATTCCACTGGTTGTGTTCTTGACGAAGACAACAAATGCGCGTGGAATCCTCTTTCCATCAGGTGTTCTTCCCAGCGTTCCCAGAGGTTTGGTATTTCCGGGGGAACCGACAATAATTCCCCTGGTGATGGCGGATGTATAAATATTCTGATTCCGCATCCCCGCTTTCTCATAGGAAGTACAACCATTGGTTTGACCAAATGGGTAATTTTGAAGAGAATTTGGCGGAGCGTAGACTGTCCAGTCGCCGCTTGCGGGTGGACGCACATCACGGTTATCGGTCCAGGCAAGATGGAAAACGCTTGTATTCGAAGGCTCACTGTTGTATTTCCATTGCCCCGAATTATAATTCAGGATAAACACGGGAGCTGGAGCTATATCAATGTAGTCTCCCAGGAACGGCCATGTCCCGCCTTTAAAAAGCGGGTAATTCACCGGATTAAACTGATTTTGCTCAAGTGTGCCATCGTCCTTCAGAACGAAACGATATCTGGAAACCTTGATCGACGGCTTAAAAATTGGATTAATACTGGGATCAGATTCTGCAACCCGAACATCAAGAGTATGCCGTCGTTGGCCACTCCAGTCGTCGATATACTCTGTAAAACGCAAAGAGTAATCTTCACGCTGGTCATACCATGCCAACATTAGCTTTCCAGCGGCAAAGGTTAATGCCGGCATGATCTGATGGCCCTGAGCACCCGGGTCATCAATAGACTTCGGCACCGACCAGTTTACGCCATTTTCTGATGTCGAGAGCACGATGCGGGCATATCCCGATGTCCCTCCGATTCTCTTCGACCAAGCCAAGTAGATACGTCCCTTATCGTCGATGGTCAGAGTTGGGTAGCTGTTGGTGCGAAACGTGGCCCCCGAAGACCCCTGATCGAAAGGATCAAACGAAGCGACTTCGATGGCTTTGTTGAATTTCTTGCCACCATCTACCGATCTTGCAATAAAAATAGTATTACCAGAGCTACTATTTTGCTTGGCAAATCGCCGCCAGGCAACACAGATATGACCATTTCCTCTCGGATCAACGGCAATTGTTGCCCCTTGATAGGGATCAGACCCTTCGCTTAATTGGATAGGCACACTCCATGTCTCACCGCAATCGTCAGATTGAGCGAAGCGAATTTTGCTGGCAAGAGTCGCTCCTTCGCCGGTGAATTCGGCAAAGGCTAGGTAGACACTGTGACGCGAAATTTTCTGCCCACTGATTGTGACTTTCTGCCCGATACCATTAGGAAGATCAACTGCAATCCATGGCTTGTCAATAAAGCTTCCGTTCAATCCTCTGGAGATAATTTTTGTGTCAAGATACTTTATGCAATCACCCGCTTTGGTGTTTACTTCTCTATTGTTGTTATCGATGAAACGGGCCACAAAGAGGACGCCTTCCTTGGTCACCCGGTGAAAAGCGATTCCACTGTAATAGAACATCCCGTTAGTCCCAGCCCGCACAACAGGATCTGCTGCAGCCTCCCAGCTCCCTGTCCTGAGCGGAGAAGCCAATCCTTCATTTGAATAATCCAGCGGAAAGCCCGGAAGAAGTGTTGTTAACCACGTTTGGCCGCCATCAAAGGACTTGAAAACACCCAGCCAGGGCTCCCGGCCAACCGCTAGGGCTGTCCTTTTTTCATCCTGCCCGGGCACTTCACCGATAAGCTCTTCAGGCATATCGATCGTGCGGTAGTCGTTGGCCCCGCCGAGAATGTGAAGAGGATTTCGAGTGGAAATAGCAATCGATGGCTCGTTCTGCCGCTGAAGCCAGGGATCTCCGTACGGCAGCTTTGTGCCCGAAACCATATTGACATTGCGGCCGGCAATAAGAGCCGTCGCCTGGAGAGTCGAGTTCTCTGTGTTCTGCGAAGTCGAGCCCGACGGACTTATCGTTAAAAAAGCTAATAATACAGAGAAAAACACGCAGCCAAAAATACGGCGAAAAGACATGGCGCCCTCCTTTTTATGTCGATGACCAGGGTAATGGAGAGCTCGCCCTTTCAAATATGGATAGATTTCCCCCTAAACCACCTAAAGGACAAAACCCCGACACTGCCCCATTCCCAAAGAAAAAAATCTTTGCTTTCTAAACTTTTTCGGAATTCCCGTCTTCCTTCGGGCCGAATTTTCTCACAAAAATCCAGACAATGTCAAGAATTTTTTATTTAATGCGATCTTGACCTGAATTATTCATGAATCACGTTAGCTCTCCCGGTCGTGAATTTGCAGACGGGGACCGAAATCGTAGCTGCCGCCGTCCGCAATATTCGTCGCTCCTTGTTTAAGATTGATCTCCGGAGCAGATCCGCCGGAGTTAATTCTGAAACCGGTAGTCCGATCCATGGCCGGAGGTATAAACGATCATGAATTTGCCGAGCCATCTTAATCCGCTATAAGCATCAACTTCAAACTAATAGTGCTGATTCATCACGCTCGGCAAGAATCCGAGCGACGCTTGAGTCGACGAAGTAGTCGCAATGGAAACAGACGAAATGAACTCGTTATTAGTGGTCTGATATAAACTAACATTATACCTGCATGTGGAAGCCCCGGGGAGAGGATCCCAACTAAAAAGCACCGGAGAAAAATATTGATCGAAGGGCGGGGGCCACGTCTGAGCGCCAGAGTTGTCGATCAGAGATACAAGATGCATGATTTTCTGGCAATTGAAATCATGCGGTGGAGGATTTATGGGGGGAAGGATGGGGATGCCGCTGGCATAGCCGTGGTAATCTCCGGGATAGTAATTGCCGTCGGTGGGGGAAGCCGCGTCAATATAGGCCGTCAGGCCATAAGATCCTTCCGGAATATTGGGAATGGAATAATTCCCAGTAGCCGGATCATAGCTGGGCGATATGGGCACGACCCAATTATTCGTTTCTCGCGCCAGACAAAGGAATTCCGCCCGAGGTCACTTGGCCGCTAATGCCGCCGCCCGAAGCGAGCTGGGCATTGACCGAGGTCGTCAGATCTGCGGCCACCGAGACCTGATCCGCCGTCGTGAAGGAGGCCTTGTCATCGTACCATTCCGAAAGGTAATTCCCGGCTGATTGTGCATAAAAATAGACCTTGTAATTCCCCGGCACCAATCCTGGGACGTAATAGTTCCCACTCGTGTTGGTCGAGGTGCTTCTGATCTGGACGTTGTTGAGGTCATAGATCCTGACGGAGACATTATAGATCCCTGCGTTCGAGGTGTTGGTCACCTGACCGCTGATGATGCCGCCCGAGGCGAGCTGGGCATTGATACCAGAAGTCGTCGCGCCTGCCGTGACGGAGACAGAATTGGCCCCCGAACTGGAGGGCTTGTCGTCGTACCACTCTCCGACATAATAGCCGGCAGAAGACGTGTCAAAATAGATCCAATAACTCCCCGTCGCCAATCCTTGGACGGAATAATTCCCGTCCGCGCCGGTTCGGCCGCTTCGGACGACACTGAGAAAGGAGTCATAAACATTAACATTGACATTCGCAATTCCCATGTTCGAAGTATTCGTCACCTGACCGCTGATGATGCCGCCTGAGGCGAGATGAGCGTTGACCGAGGTCGTCAGATCTACGGCCACCGAGACTTGATCCGCCGTCGTGAACGAAGTCTTGTCGTTGTACCATTCCGAGATGTAATTGCCATCGTTCCTCGTATCGAAAAAGACCTTATAATTCCCCGGCACTAATCCTAGGACGGAATAATTCCCGCTCGTGTCGGTCGAGGCGCTTTTGATCTGGACGTTGCTGAGGTCATAGATCCTGACGGAGACATTGGAGATTCCCTGGGACGAGGCGTTCGTCACCCGGCCGCTGATGATGCCGCCATCCGCTAACATGGCATCAATGTTTGAAGTGATTTGGCCAACCGTGACTGAAACCTGGTCGGCCGCATCGAAGGAGGCCTTGTCGTTATACCACTCTCCGACATAATATCCGGCAGAAGACGTGCTAAAAAAGATCTTATAGCTGCCCGTGGGCAATCCCTGGACGGAATAATATCCGTTCGCGTCGGTCCGGCCGAACCTGATGAGGTTGAAGTTAAGATCATTAGCGTTGACAACGACATTTGCGATCCCCGCTCCCGCGCTGTTGGTCACCCGGCCGCTGATGATGCCGCCCCCGGCGAGCTGGGCGTTGATGTTCGCCGTCGTCGCGCGGGCCGTGATATTGACCGGGTTGGCCGTAGATTGAGAGGTCTGGTCGTTATACCATTCCGTAAGGAAATTGCCGGCTGATTGTGCATCGAATTGGACCTTGCGGATTCCATCGACAATGCGGATGTGCTTAATAGTGTAATTGCCGCTGCTGTCCGTCCTTGCGGAGCTATATCCTCCTGTGGCATTATAGGCTTTCACGAGAACTTGGCTGATAGGAGCCCCCGTTGTTGTCGCCACCCGACCGGATATCGCAGCTCCATCTTCTAGTACGGCGTCCCTTCCGCTATTGGTCGCACCGGCTTGAATAGTGACAATGTCGGCGCTCGCAAAATCCCCTTTGCCGCTGTACCATTGGCCAACAACATAAATGTCAGGAACAGCCAGGATCCTTTCATCCCAAGAGAAAACGAGCTTGTAATTCCCCGGAGCGTGGGCAATCTTATAATTTCCTGATCCATCTATAGGCGCGATGGCAATAATAGCGGTCCAGGAACTATCATTCTCCGGATACAAGTAGACAAGAGCGTTTTGGACCCCGTTCCCTAAGCTGTTCGTGACCAGTCCGGTAATCTCGCCGATAGCCAGATCTCCCGTAGCCACGAACAACGTATAATTGACGAACGAACCCCAGATCCGGATGAAATACACACCGGCCGGGACATTGGACAGGAAGACCGTCTCATTGCCCTTGTCGCTAAAGGCCGTGGTTAACAAATTCCCCGCCGCATCATATAGGAAGATATCGAGATCGTTGCTCGTTTGTTGCGCGACGGCATTACTCGTGGAAACCTGAAGGTCTTTGCCTCCTTCGACGTTAACCTTGAACCAGACGTCTCTATCGGAAATGACGAGGTTATCGTGAACTCCCGGGGTGATCAAGGGCGCGGAGGTATCTATACCGGCAAAAATATTAAAAGGATTCGATGTGGCTGCTGTCAGGCTGCCTGAGGTTGCGCTCAAAGTGTATCCTATGCCGATGTAATTAATACTCAGGTCATTAAAAGTCGCTATCCCTCCCCCCGCCGGCTTGGCTAACGTCCCGCTCAAGATCCCGCCGCCGGGATTGTTTTGGATTGCAACCGCCACCGTATCCGTTGCGGTCGTTACCAGATTCCCGGTGGCGTCCTGGATCTCTACTGTCACCGCCGGCACGATCACAACACCCGCCGCGGTGTTGCTGGGTTGGACTTTGAAGCCCAATTTAGCGGGCGGGCCTGCGGTAACGATATTGAACGCGCTACAGGTCGCCGCCGTGAGGTTCGTCGCGGTCGCGCTCAGCGTGTAGCCGGTGCCGGCCGCGTTGATCTTCAGGTCGTTGAAAGTGGCGACTCCGGCCACGGCGGCCTTGGACAGCGTCCCGCTCAGCGTTCCGCTGCCGGGATTCGTCCCGATCGATATCGTGACGACATTCGTCGCCGTCGTGATCCGGTTACCCACTGCGTCCTGGATCTCCACGGTGACCGCCGGAGTGATCGTCGCGCCCACCGCGGTCGCGCTCGGCTGCACGCCGAACGCCAGCTTGTTTGCCGCTCCGGCGACGGCGGCATAGTCCTGGCCGGTTTGATTCGTCGTGATCGAGGCATACGTCCGGCTGACGGGCGTGAAGGCGCAGCCGACGATGAACGGCGTCACCGTTCCCGACCAACCGTACGGGACCGAAGCCGAATAATGGCCGTTGGCATCGGTCATTGGTTCGTCCGGGAGACCGTGCATCAAGACGCCGGGCAAACCGGTGCCGAGGACGCTATAACAGGTCCCGGAAATGGTCACCGAACCCTGGTTCGGGATCACGGTAAGGCTGAAGGCCTTGCTGGCGGTCTGCGGAGGCGCGGAGGAATCGGTGACCTGGAGCGTGAAGCTGTAGGTTCCCGTCGTCGTCGGAATTCCGCTGATCGCCCCGGCGGTATCGAACGTCAATCCCGGAGGAAGCGAACCGGAGACCACGTTCCAGGATCGCGGCCACGTGCCGCCGACGGCTTCGAGCGTTTTCCCGTAAAAGGAATCCACAATGGCGTTAGACAGAGGCGAGGTCGTCGAGATCGAAAGAGCGGGCGGCGCGGGGGTATTGTAAATCGTCAGGAAGAACTCCTCCGAATCCGCAAGACTGCCGTCCGTGACCTCGAGGACGAAATGATAGGTGAAGGGATAGGTCACGCCGGTCGCCGGCTGGGGCGTGCCGCTGATGACCCCGTTCGAGCTCAGGAGGAGACCGGGCGGCAGATCGCCTGAATTCAGCTTCCAGGTATAGGTTGCCGAGCTTCCCCCGGGCCCTGAGGCGCTTAAGGTGAGGCTGTAGAGGGTGCCGATCTTCGCGTCGGGAAGCTGGGCGGAGGTGCCGATCATCAATTCCGTCGCGGCGAACGTCGGGACGGTCTGTTCGGCCGCGACGTCGACCGTGTCCACGTTGTGGGACGTTGCGGCGAAATCAATCGTCTTCATGAAATTGGTCAAGCTGAACATCTGTCCGTTGGCCATGATTTTGGCCTGCGAGGGATTCGGATCGATGACCCGCAGGTCGACGATCGCGCTTTCCCCGGGCCCGATGTAGAATGTCGCGTTCTCGATATCCGGATTGATGATATTGGGATTGATGATATTCGGGTTGATTATGTTCGGATTGATAATGTTCGGATTAGGGATGCTGGCTACCAGTTCGAAATGGGGCTCTTGTTTGAGCGTGCAGTCCGTTCCTCCCGTCTGGGGGGTGTAGTGAATCCGATAAATAAAGAGTTGGGTATCGATTCCAGCCGGGATCGACGCGGACGTCAGCGTCCGCACCGTATAGGTCGAGTACGTGTTGCCTAGGTTCTCGACCTCCCAGATGATGTCCGCGGCGGTCATGCTGCTCGGATCGCTGATGCTGGTGTTGATGATATTCGGGTTGATGATGTTGGGATTGATGATGTTCGGATTGATGATATTAGGATTGATGATATTGGGATTGATGATGTTCGGGTTGATGATATTCGGATTGATGATGTTCGGATTGATGATGTTCGGATTGATGATATTCGGATTGATGATATTCGGATTGATGATATTGGGATTCGCATAATTCCAATTGATGATATTGGGATTGCTGGGATCATAATTGATGATATTGGGATTGATGATGTTCGGATTGAAATATTCCTTATAGGCCAGACTATCCCCGCTGGGGATGGCCGGATTGCTGTCGTCCGGATTGATGACGATTGAGCCGGAGAAGCCGCCGCTGATGGTATTCCCGCCCGGATAAAAGATCTCGGTCACCTGAACCGTGACCGAAGCGCTCTGAGAGGTCGACGTGACGAAAACCGACCGGGAGACCTCTGAATTCGGAGCGACGGACACGTCCAAGCTGGACAAGGATTGGAATTCCAGGAAGGACGCGGTCCCTCCCGTCGGAGGACTGGCGATCGTTAGGCGAAAGCTTTTGATCTCGCTTGTGGCGTTTTTGACAAAGACAATGAAGGTCCGCGGGATCTGGCCTTCCGAATATGTCCCGAGGCCTCCGAGGGGCTTGGAGTTCCTCGGCGTGCCGATGGTGATCCCGCCCGTGACAGACGCTGTGTAGATATTCTGGTTCCGCATCCCTGTGGTCACTGGATTACAGCTGCCGAAGGACGGGCTGGGGAATTCTCCTGACTGGGACGATCTCGGCGGGTTGTAGTTTGTCCAGACGTTGTTGTCGGGAGGCCGCACGTCGCGGTTGTCCGTCCAGGCGACATGATAGATGGGCGTGCTCGAGGCGTCGGTATTGAACTGCCATTTCTTGTTTTTCAGGACGAACATCGGAGACGGCGCGAGATCGACATAATCCCCGTGGAACGGCTGCGTCCCGCCCTTGAACAAGGGATAATTCACCGGATTGAACTGAACCTGATAGATTTCTTTCGTGCTGCTATTTTGAGTGTTGTCGACTAAGGCGAACAGATAACGAGAGACTTGGATGGAGGACCCGAACGTCGGGCTGCTCCCGGGTGATGCGGTGGCCGTGCGGACGTCGACCGTATGGCGCTTGATCCCGCTCGTGCTCTCGTCCATGTAATCCGTAAACGCTCCAGAAACGTCGTTCCGTGCGTCATACCAGGCCATCATGAGCTTGCCGCCCGTGTAGACGAGCGAGGGCATGAACTGATGTCCCCGGCCGGAATGATTGTCGACTGTCCTAGACGTCGACCACGAGTTCCCGTTGTTGGAGGATGAAATCACGATCCGGGAGTCAGTAGACGGGCCGAATCCGCGCGCGGTCCAGGCCACGTGGATGTAGCCCTTGTCATCGACCGTCATCGCCGGATAGCTGTTCGAACGGAATGTCGCGCCGGACGATCCCTGGTCGAACGGAGTAATGGAGGCGATCTGAACGGCTTTCTGGAACTTCTTTCCGCCGTCGTTGGAGGCGGCCACCATGAGGGCATCGGTCTGACTTCCTTTTTTGAACCGGCGCCAGGCGACGTAGAGCTTCTCGGGGGCTCCGGGATCGACCGCGATCACCGCGCCTTGATTGATGTCGCTCCCAGAGCTGATCTCGACGGCGGAGCTCCAAGTGAGCCCGTTATCCTCCGAGCTTCGGAAGAGGATCTTTCCCTTGAGCGTATTCGCCGCCGCGCTCCCGGAGAACACGGTGTAAGCGATATAGACGCTGTTGGCGGCTATGGTCTGGGCGGGAACGCCGGGCGCGGAGATCGGCACCGTCTGGCGGGCCGCGTTGGGAATATCGACGGCGATCCAGGGCTTGTCGATGAACTGGCCGGAGGCGTTTGTGACGCTGTCGATGATTCGCGTATCGACATATTTGATCGGAGGCGTTCCATCGGTGTTGTTGTTATCGATATATCGGGCTAAAAAGAGGGCGCTGTCCCCGTTCTGCGTGGTGGAAAGTCTCTCGAATGCGATTCCGGCATAATAAAAGATTCCGTTCGTCCCGGCGCGAACGACGGGGTCGGCGGCGGCTTTATATTTGGGGTAGAGCGGAGAACCTGATCCGCCTTGCGGATAGCCGGGCAGCATGGTGCTCGTCCAAGATTCGCCGCGATCCATCGACTGAAAGACGCCCAACCAAGCATCGCCCGCCGCGATGGGCGAATTGGCCGCGTTCCCCGGCAGCTCTCCTTCCGAGGCAGCTATATCGACCGTGCGGTAATCATTGGCCCCCGCAAGGAGATGCAGTGGGTTTCGCGTAGAGACGGCAATCGACGGCTCATTCTGGCGTTGGAGCCAGGGGTCGCCTCCCGGCAGTGTCGTCCCCGAAACCATATTGACGTTACGGCCGGCAATAAGAGCCGTCTCCTGGAGACTTGTATTCTGGGAAGTCGAGCCCGACGGACTTATCGTCAAAAAAGCTAATAATATAGAGAAAAACACGCAGCCAAAAATACGGCGAAAGGACATGGCGCCCTCCTTTTTATGTCGACGACCAGGGTAATGGAGAGCTCGCCCTTCTAAATATGGATGAATTTCCCCCTAAACCACCTAAAGGACCAAACCCCGACACTGCCCCATTCCCAAAGAAAAAAATCTTTGCTTTCTAAACTTTTTCGGAATTCCCGTCTTCCTTCTGGCCGGATTGTCCTACAAAAATCCAGGCAATGTCAAGAATTTATTTAATGTGATCTTAATGATTCTCTTCCATTTTGTATGGCTAAAAATAAGGGAGAAGATCCGGGAACAGCCGCAGTAATTTAGTCCGCCCTTTATTCGCTTTCTTCGCGGGCCTTGGCCACGGATGAGACCCGGTCTTTATTATCGAGATTGATGAGCCGGACGCCCTGTGTCGCCCGCCCCGTCGCCCGCACCTGATTCGTCTGGATGCGGATGACCTTGCCCGATACGGTGACGACGAGGAGGTCCTCATCGGCGACGCCGAGGGCGGCAATGCCGGGACCGATCTTGGACGTGA
>Ga0299915_10001498_pt1 | contig 17314 bp, 7 predicted proteins | sample RVTome_13_FD_200263 | JGI IMG/M metagenome (GOLD analysis project Ga0299915, IMG submission 200263) | Soil microbial communities from uranium-contaminated site in the Upper Colorado River Basin, Wyoming, United States - RVT92D227 (version 2) ... | reverse complement strand
GTCCACCTGATCGCCCAGGTTGACGCTCATGGTGTGCGAGATTTCGTACTGGAGTGGCTCCCAGGGCTCTACCTTCACTGCCTGAAGGAACACCTGCTCGACCGGCTGCCCATCTTTCGTGGCTTGGAGGTACTCCATCGTGGGCAAGTAATACACGCTCACCCCGACCCACCCCACGGTGGGCGCGTTGGCGCGCGGCCTGACCCGCATCCAACACCGGTCAGCCACCGTGTCCCCGGGATTCCATTGGCTGGTGGGGTACGAGCCCAGTCCCGGATAACTGTCCTCCTGTCCTATCAGGTTGCCGTTCGGGGTCAACAGAACGAGGGAGACGCTGTACTCCTTGTCCATCTGGGTCAAGCCCTGCCAGTAGAGAGTCACATATACTGACTCCCCGGGCCTGAACACCTCCCCGTCGAGTTCAAAGCCCAGGAGCTTCATCTGCTCACCATAGGAGATGTCGCTCCGGTTGGGAATGGCCTCCAACTCGTCGCTGGGCAGCACAGGAGGGCGCGCATAGGCCGTTGAGATGAACAGGAAGGGTGTGACCAGGGCCACAAGCAACATCGCCCCCCCAACCGTGTAAGCGAAGGCGCGGCGATACCGCTCCGGCGGTAGCTGCATCAACCCCCAGGCCAGCACAGCGGAGAAACAGCAAATGGCTGGGAACACCAGCCTTCCCGTAGCAGCATCTATCACCTGGTTGTATCTGACATATCCCACTCCGACCGTTGCCATCCACACCAGCATCAACAGCAGTGACGAGATAGAGACCCTCCGCGGCCTTTTCAGCCCCCGCGCCAGAGCCAGCGGGAGACCCACCACCCCCACGACAACCAGCACATCGTAGAAGCGGTAGACCCACGTATCGGCCAACACATTGAACCAGCCGAAGATGGCCCAATAGGAGAGGCGAAAGCCTTCCAACTCTCCTAGGAACTTGGCCACTGTCAGGTTCCGGTCCGATGCGGTGCCCAGGGCTTCCAGGAACCTGGTCATACCGGTGAGATCTTGATAGAGCAGCCAGTTGCGCAGGTACCACCAGCCCGCCAGAATCAGCACGAGTCCCACCACCATGAGGCCGCCCCGAATCGCTTCCTTGGCTGAGTGCCGCCTCGCCACTACCAGCGTCAGTACCAGAACCACAGCCAGCAGTCCCACACCGGTGAGTTTCGTTGCAGAAGCCAGGCCGACTGCGATCCCCAGGGCCACGTATCTTCGAGTCGAGGGCCCCCTGCTCACGATGAGCACGCTGAACAGCACTGCCAGTGAGCACAGGGCGGTCAGCAGGATGTCGTTGTTTACCGCAGCGCTGGTGAAGATGAACTGCGGGTTGAAGGCGGTGAGGACGGCCGCCGCGAGAGCCACGGCCTCTGTGCCCCGAAACACCTCCCGCGCCAGGAAGTAGGTCGCCGCTATCGTCACCACGCCGAAAAGCAAGGAAACGTACCGCAACAGATGGACCGCCAAAGTGGTTCCCCGGTAGGGGAAGCTCTCGCGGGCGGTGTGCAGAATCACGTTCTTGTTGCCGTCACGAACGGGAACCCCAAGGTTGACATAGGGGTTGTACTCCAGCAGCTCCTCAGCGTCGCTTGTATCGATCCAGAACGTGGCGGCGGCGCCCAAGAGGTAGTACAGCGATGGCTGCCCACCTTCCTGTCCGTAGAGAGCTTCTCCCTGGGGCTTGAGGACAGGCAATCCCTTGCCATCAGCGATGTGCTTGACGTGGAAGTAGTGCTGGATCTCGTCGGGGGTCTCGAAGAGAGGGGTCACTGTCGCGTACAAGACGCCAAGAACGAAGAACGCCGTGAGAACGACTGCCAATACCCGGTATTCGCTGAAGACCTTGCCGATCATCACCACTCGGCTCAAGCGGCGCAGAGGAGGAGTTGCGGATCTACGCCTGGAAAGGATTCGCAGGCGCGGCGGGGCAGGATCTGTGCCGCTGTGCCCTGCCCCGAGACATGTTACCACATCTCCGGCGGCCCTGCTAAGCCTTCAGCCGGAGCTGCCCCCCAGTTCCCGGTAGCCCTGCAACGCATACAGCAGACCCCCGATGAGGCCTGTGGCTACCGCCGACGCGTAGACGCAGAGGGACAAGGCAAAGGCCAGGGAGCTGGGCACTCCGGCCTGACCGAAAAGCAGCACGTATCCCCCCTCCCGCACGCCTATCCCGCTGAGCGACACCGGCAAAGTCAGGAGGAAGGAGATGATGGGGATGAAGATGAGGAAGTACCATGGCGAGATCCTGATACCTAGCGCGAGCGCAATGAGGTAGTTGAAGACCATCAAGAGCACGTTGAATGCCAGAGAAGCGACAAGTGCACCGGAAATGGCCCGAGTGCGGTATGCTGCCAGCGAGAAACGAAACTGCTGCACCTTCGGCATGCCGATCAGCCTCTTCACCAACGGAACTGCCGACAACCAACTCCAGACCCCGTCGCTGAGCGCCATCCACACACCAAGCAGGGTTAGCACGGTGATGCCCACGATCATGGCACTGACTAGGGGGGGAATCAGGCGGTAGCTGAAAGGAAGCGCCAGCGAGGCCATGATAAAGAGGACCACGAAACCGCACAGTCGATCTACCAGCACCGTGCTTACAGACTCGGTACCTTGGTCGCTCTGTTTTGTCAGCTCGTACATCCGCACCACGTCTCCACCGAAGCCCGTGGGCAGCACGCTGTTGAAGAACGTGCCTATGAAGTAGAGCGAGGTGAGCCTCGACAGAGGCACCTCCAGCTTCTGGATTTGTAGCAGCACCTTCCAACGGTAGGCCCTCAGCACCATGCTGAACAGGTACAGACCCCAGGCGGCCATAAGATATCGGGCATCAGCTTGCCTCAGGGTTTCCCAAGTCTCTCGCCATCCGATCTTCCACACCAGGAGCACCAGTAGACCCAGGCTGATGCCAATCTTCAGTAGGTTAACGATCCTGTCCCTCACTGTTCCTCCACCCGAACTGCGGTTAGACCTTGCCAGCTCTGGGGCCAAGCCACTCCACTCTCATCGTGAACCGAGAACCTATCTCCGCTCCCCACGTCATGCCTACTCATCACGAGGGCATACTCCGCCTGTCCAACCTTGATCCTGGCACCAAGAGGCCCGGGCCTCGGCCATGACAAGGAGCAGTTGGTCCACCACTCATTCAAGGCCCGATGATCTCCCCTGCCCTGACTTCAACCAGTTGCACGGCTGTGCCTTCATCGATGGGGTATACCGGGAGTGTGGAGCTCACGATGGTAACCGGCAGGCGATTCTGCAACTGAGACCAGTCTTCCCCTTCCACAACACCCAGCCCGATCCTGAAATCCGAGCCCACGTCCCAGGGCAGCGTCTGCATCCAGACTGTTTCTCCTGGCTTCCAGAGGCTGGTAGGATACCAGATGGCGGTAGTCATTGGCCGAAGGGTTGTATCCTCGATGATCCTTCCCGTTTCGTCGAAGAAAAACGGACAGATGCGGTAATCCTTCTCCAGATTGCGCAGGGCCTGCAAGTAAATGGTCAGACTCGTCCCCGCCGCGTCTTTGACCACATCGAACCCCAGCAACCGAAGGTCACCGCCAAACTCAATCACTGCAGCATATTGCATCTCCGGGTCCTGGCGTCGCGCGAAGGAATAGAACTCATCGGGCAACTGGTCCGCGCCCGTCAAGCCGCGGCGGAGCAGTACATATCCCTCCTTGGCAGCCAGCACCCCGAAGTTGTCCTCGGTTGTTAGTGACTGGAAGAGCCGCCACTGGTCGTTGGGATGGATGGGCCACGAATCCGCCGTCACGTCGAAGATGACGTACTCTGCATCTTCCACGCGAGGGAACATGTAGATCTTCTCTCTCTGGCTCAGGTGAGGGTTGAGCCTCGACTGGGCCGACACGATGGCTTCCTGTGGTACCAGGGCGATCAGTCCTGCTGCCTGGCGGTCATGGTCGCTGACCACAGGCAACGTGTAGTTGCCGCCCCATGGCGTGAAACCCCTGGCCCGATGATATAGGAGCGTGCTCAAGAGCACGAATCCTGCCACCATGCACACAGAACGCGCTTTGGGAACGCGCCATCTGGCGTCCAATCTCCGAGCGAGGAAAGCGGTGCCATACACCGCTGAGAGGACAACCACGGGGACCAGAGGCGCGGCGTAATGAAACTTCTCCAATGTGTACACTTGTGGATCGCCGCTGAGGAGGATGATACCCAGGCTCGGCAGAAGAAGGAATAGCACCTGCCCGCCCAGCAGGGACACGAAGCCCACTGGCGCGAAGAGGTCCCTGAGATAGACGAGCTTCTCCTTCGTGAAGAGCGCCTGCGCAACGGCCAGCGGGTCGGTGATGGCTGTCCTGATGATGCCCATCGGTCCCTGGCCCAGGTGGCTGTAGGCACCCAGATAGGGAGACCGGCCTTCTGGGTTGTAGTGAGGGATGATCACGTAAACAGCGATGACGAACCACGCAATCCCCAGGGAGATGGCAGCGGTGCTAACCCGCCAATTCCTCTGCAAGAAGAGGGCGTAGAGCCCCAGCATCACAACCAGCAGGGACATCTCCTCTTTGCAGGACATGACCAGCACCGCGAACAAGAAGAACAGCGCGTATCTTCGCTTCTCCAGAAAGTAGAAAACATAGGGAAAAAGGCCAGCGACCAGCGTGGTAGGATGGAAATCAAACATGTTGGCCGCCTGGAGGGCCGGAAAGAGCAGATAGGACAGCGGAAAGACCACCGTGCAGAGGCTGGTCCCCAGCTTCTCACGGGACAGCAGGTAGATAGGCCATGCCCCCAGCGCAACGACTACCGTCTGGAACACCAGCAGCGTGCGAGGATCGCTGTAGATGAGATAGAGCGGCGAGATCAAGATCAAGATAGGATCGACGTGATACGCCAGACGGGTGCCCTCCTCTCCCCAGTTGGTGAAGGGGAGGAACCTGCCGCGGAGGCTGTTCCACACGGCCTGGTCCATGTTGCCCAGATCGAAAGCCGTGGTCTCGAAGGCCTCGTGCCTCAGTACGGTGACACAGCTGAAGAAGGCGATGTACAGTAGAATGGCCGCCCATACCAGAGCGGCCGTCAACCTGGGATTACTCGTCTTCCGGCGCCAATTCATCGGTCGCGGCCTCTTCGTACTTCAGGCGTTCCGTGGCATCCTGTGTGATCTCACAATAGCAGGGGGCAATAACCTGGACAGTCCCCAAAGACAGGTTACCCCCTACGACCTGTCCCCTGGCGTCCCGTACCGGCAAACGATCGCCTTCGGCGTCATACAGTCCCGCGATGAGTCTATACTCTCCCGCCGGCACATTCTCCGGTATCAGAAGTCCATGGCTGTCACGAACGGACTCCCCGACGCGCCAACTGGTTGTCGGCAGCCAACCCCCCACCGGTTCGCTGTCTCTCTGGGCTACGATGCGCCCCTCCCCATCGACCAAGTGCACGAAGACCTTGTAGTCTCTGGGAATCTGCGTGTCGGCCTGCCATATTAACGTCAGCGGCAGGATTTCCCCTGCCACGATCTTCTCGGGAACAGACGTATGGCCGAGCAGGGATATCTGTCCACCGAAGTCGGTCACCGGCGTGCCGCTCAAACCATCGTCCGCAGCGCCGGGCAAGCAGGAGTACAGAGTCAGTTGCGCAGGGCCATACCAGGCATTGACGGCCGGGAAGCAATTCTCACTCAGCCACCGGCCCACGACGGACTGCATCTCCCCGCCTTGACGGTTTTCGAAGACCGTGGCCACCCGCTCACGCTCAGCGATCGCCTCCTGGAGTGTCTGGACGAGGGCGGCCTCATCGGCGCTCAGCGACTCATCGAGCAGGAGCAGGTGTGGGCAGCCCTCATAGTACCGGCCCAACAGTCCGACCTCATGCGGGGGATGCAGGACAAGGGTATCACCATCTCCGAGAAGACCCTCCAACTCGTGCCCCAGAGTTTCGTACTGCTCGGCCTCGTAGCCTTGGGGCAGTTGATACATCCTCTCATACAGGTAGATAATGTTGCCGTCGGGCAGCGGGTACTCCTTCACCGGGCGAAAGGCTTCCTGGAAGAGCGCCGGAGGCCGCTGCAAGAGCATCTCCACCACCTCCAGAGACTCGGCATCCAGCTTATGATCGGGATTGGCACTGGGCACGGCCACGTAGTCCACCTCGAAGAGTTGGGGATACGCCGGCCTGCCCGTCCAGTTTTGGGCCAATTCCCGCAGCCTCACGTCCGGATAGTCGGTGTAGATGAGATACAAGAAGTGCTCATCGTGCACCTGACGCGTATTCACCAGGAGGGCCAATTCCACCGGCTGGCCGCGTGCCTCAGCCTGGCCAGACAAGTACTGCAAGATGTCGGGGACTACCCAGAACCTTCTGTCGGTGTCGCCCCAATTGGGCAGTTGGTTCTCGAACATGTGGGCGAAGACGTTCACCGGTCCCACAACGGCAGCGTCACGCACCCACTGCAGCCCATCGAAGGAGAGAGCCAGCCACTGTGTTGTGCCCAGCAGCACCACCAAGGCCACGCTGGCCAGACGCGCCTTCTTGAATCGAATCCTGGTCAGGCCATAGGCCACGAGCACTCCCAGCGCCGGGAGTATAGACATGATGAAGCGGGAATGCTTGGAACTGGGTCGAAAGGAAAAGACCAGGTATGGCACGACGATCCACAGCAACAGTAACAGGAAGTCACTCCTGAAAATCTGCTGCCATGCCCTGCCCCGCCTGAGAGCCCTCCAGGCAAGGGCCAGGAGGCCAATGCTCGCCAGCACCACAAGCACCATGTAGATTAGCGACAGGTGCTCGTGCGTCAGGTGGTCCAGATAGTAGCCGAAGGCCCAGCTTTGACGTTGGGGCCTTCCCCAGGCGATGAGGAAGGCATGGCTCACAAAGTCGATCCTGGGCAGGTACCACGAACCCGCCACCACAAGGCACAACCACAGGCTCGCTGCCACATTCCATCCCCGACTACCTGGTTGCTTGAGCAGGTAGATCAGGCCGCCGAGCAGGAACCAGGTAACAGCCGCCAACAGATGGCCCAGCGGGAGCTCCGCCGTACGATCGAAGTTGGGCAAGTACCAGATGAGGGTCAAGACGGCCCCCGCTATGGCGGCAACCCCCATCCACTTCCGGTCCAGGCGCAGCGATCGCAGACTGCCCCTGGCATTGGACAAGAGTCCTGTCCTCAAGAAGACAACCAGCAGTGCAGGGAACACGAATAGCGAGAACGTCCACTTGGTGAGTAGGCCCAGTCCCGCGCTCAGCCCAAACAGCAGGCTGTACAATCTGTGGCTGAACTGCTCGCTTAAGAGCAGCAGCCAGATGCTCAATGCCACCATGGCGGTCAGGGAGAACTCGATATACGTATAGCGGGACATGGCGAAGACCATGGGCGACGTTGAGGCGAAAAATGCGGCCAGGAGACCCGCTCCCTTTCCACCGATTCGGCACCCGACCCCATAAGCCGCGACCACAAGCACGATGAGGAAGACCGTGTTGACGGAGGCCGCCACGTCCATGGAAACACCGAAGAGCCTGTAGAAGGCAACCATGGCCCAGTGAAACAACGGCGGGTAGTAGCCACTGTGGACCCAGGCCTCGAATAATGAGCGAAGGGACACGTACTCCAGGAGGTCGTTATAGACCAGGCTCTCGATCAGATGGCGAGGCCTATCCCACCCCAGGAGGACTACGTTGGAAGACAGCCATGCCCAGTTGACCGCCACCTGGGCAGCTATCAACAGGCCGAGCAGCAGCAGGTGCCAGCGGTGCCTCAGGAACTCCTTGGCCTCCTGCATAGCAGAGCTCGACGTCTGGTTCTCTGTCATCGTACGTTTCTCAGTCACTGAAGGGCCTTCGACTCCCCGCAGCTCTGCCACCGCCTCTCATACTCGTCCTACGGACACTGCGACCCGTGGCCCATGGCCAGGTCCCGGTGATACCTGGTGCCATCGCTTGGAAGCTGGTGATATCTCGATGGTGTGCTATCGCCTGACCTGGCTCGACACCCACCAAGAAGGAGTCAGCCGGGTTGCCCCTGGCGGACGATATGCCCCACGCCGCCATCAACGCCAGATCCTCGTGGTAGAGTTCGGCGACGTCTTCCGGCTGCAGACCCTCCCTCACGTACAGCACCCAAAGATCGTCGTACATGACTGGCGCTATCTTCAACGCCCTGCCTCGCTCGCTGCTCTCGTCGTCCACTTCGAAGACCACCTTGTAGACGAAATCCTCTGCCTGAGCCAGTTCCAGGTCAATGGCCTGCATCTTCTCCCTTGCCGGGCCCACAAACCACACTCCACCCTGGCGCTCCTCGTCGGGCGAGAGAAACACCTCGCTGCCCCCGATCAGAAAGGACGCACCTTCCAGACTCTCTTCATATCGCGGCAGCACTATCTGGGGAAACGGCCCGGGAGAGACTATGACGTCCCCAGGAGAGATCCTTGCCGCCACCAGGGCTGCGACGGATCTCCAATCCACCCTATCTTCGCCATAGTAGGCCCGCAACGCGGGGACGCTGAGCAACGTGATAGCGCCCACCAGCACAGCGAGGACAACAGCCCGAGAGCGGGGCGTGGGAACTGACGACCGCTGGCTGACGAATCCGCTGGCAGCGCTGAGACCCCTGGCGGCGAGGATGAGATACAAAGGCAGCATGAACAGTACATACCGAGGGCGGAAGCCGTGTCCGGCAGGTACGACCAGCAACGCCCCGAAGGGCACTAGAATCCAGCAACAAGCCAGCCACAACTGCTTCCACTGGCTTCTCGCCGAGGCGATCACGCCGAGGGCGAAGGGCACCGCGAGAAGCAGGATCCTCCAACCTGAGCCAAGGCCCCAGCTGTCCAGCGCCTTCAGAAGAGAGGATACAGCGACTGCCACCTCCCCTCCCGTGCTGCCGACACCCTTCGCTCCGCTCAATCCTCGCAGCAGATGCGGGGCCATGGGCGTGTAGGCCAGGGCAATGATAATCAGGCTGACAAGAAAAGCCAACGCTGCGCTCCTGTCGAGAATGGGCGCCACAGCCCCTCCTTTGTCAGCGGAAGAGCGGGACCTCCTGAGTCGCGCCAGGGCCTGCGCCGCCCACAGCCCTGCCACAAAGACCACCTGCGCCGCCAGCACCATGAAAGCGAAGAGATGATTGTACAAGTTCAAGATGCTGCAAAGAAGAAAACCAACGAACCACTTCCTCTTCCCACAGGACAGACCTCGATACAAGAAGTACCCGGACAAGAGCGAGAGCAGCACAAGAAGAGTGTAGAACCTGGCGTCCTGGGAATACCTGACGTGAAAGGGGGCAACAGCCAGCAGCAGTGCCCCGATGATCCCCTCGACTTCACCGAAGAGCCGGGCACCCAGAGTGTAGGTCGCAGCCAACCCAAGGAGGCCAAAGGCCAGTGCCGGAAACCGGAGAAGGAAATCATAGTCCCCCAGGAACAAGAAGAAATGAGTGATCAGGAAGTATAGTGGCGGCGCAGGCAGGGCTGTGTTGTACAGAGGAATGGTGACCACCTCCAGCGCCCCGTTCTCCGGGGACGCGATGGCAGCCGTGAAGATCTCGTCTTGCCAGAGGCTCTTGGAGTCGAGTCCCCACAGCCGCAGTCCCATGCCCAGCAAGAGAACGCCGATCAAGGGACCAGTCGTGATCCACTTGGATCTCGAGGGTCGGCCGGTCACCTGCAGATTCTCAGTCATCGGTCAAACACACATCATCCGAGCGCAGTAGCCCGCTCATCCTGAGAGCGCAGACGTGTCGAAAAGCAAGACGTGCACGTCTCCGTACACCTCATCGCCCAAGCGGCGCCCATGCTCCTCCAGCCAGTCCCTCGCGTAGCCCTGTGGGTCAGATTGCTCCTCGTTCCAGAGAATAAGGAATACCCTGCCGTGCTCAGCAACTATGGGAGCAAGTAGTTCCGCAACAGCTGCTTCGTCCACCGCCTCCTCGCCGGTTAGAGAGTACGGCGGAAGGTGTCCCTCATAGTAGCGGCCCAGGACCTCCACCTGCTCTCCAGGAACGAGTACAATGCCATCGCCTTCCTGCGAGAGCGCCGTCACCTTCGCTGCAGTCGAGCGAAAGTGATCCGTATCGTAGCTGCCGTCCAGGTGGTAGCGTTTCTTGTAGAGATAGACCGTGTCCCCATCGGGCAAGGGGTGCTCCCACACCACCTGGAAGGCCTGCTCGAAGAACGACGGCGAACTCTCGATGATCTTCATCGCCTCCTGCCCTTCTTCCCTCAAGCCCGGATAGGGGTCGCTCTTCGTCAACAGGTAATCGGCTTCGAAGAGGTGCTCGTAGAACGGCGGCTCTTCCCAACCGGAACGAGCAAACTCGCGCACCTCGATGCCCCCATAGGCATCATACATCAAATACTGGAATATGGCGTTGTTGGAATAGGAACGGTTCACCAGATTGGCCAGCTGCACTGCGTCCCGGCCATCCTTCTGTTTGTCCTGCTCGATGAAGTCCAGGACCAGCGGGCCCACGAAGTACCTGGAGTCTGTGCGCTCGGAGGAGGGTAGCTCGATATAGCTCCCCTCGCCCAACAGGTTCAGCCGCCCACCAAACGGCACTGTCACCATCGCCCTCTCTCGCAGCCCACCCAGCTCGTCGTAGGATAGAGTAAAGAACTGCACCAGACCAATCAAGACCACGACAGAGACCAGGATCCGGCGGACCAGGGCCGATCTGATCTCACAGAGACCGTGCGCGGAAATGAGAGCCAGGGGCGGCAGCAAGGCCACGTCGAACCTGGAGTTCATGGTCAGAGAGAACGTGAAGATAAGCATCGAGACCCCAAACCACAGTACCAGAATCCACGTCGAGTCGCGGGCCTCAGACAGAAAACGCCAGCCGCGTTTTCGGCGCCATCCTGCGCACATCAGCAGGCACACAGCCAGGATCAGAACCACGAAGTACAGCGGGGATAGTTGTTCGTGAGGTAAGTACCTCAAGTACCTGACGTAGAACGATGGGTTCAGAGGACCAAGACCCGCCCCTTCCATGTTGAGCCCGCCATAGACCACGGTCAGGAAACGCTCCGAGAACCGGAGGTTGGGCACCGACCAGATGCTCCCCACCGTGGCGCCCACCATCATGGCGCTCAGTAGGTTGGCTCCCGGGCCAGCCGGCCGTGACAGCGCGTACAGCGTGACACTGACCAGGAGCCACGAGATGGGGATCAACCAGTACCCGAACGCGAACCCTTCGAGCCGATCGCGATTGGGCCAGTACCAGACAAGGGTCAGCCCCAGCCCAGCGAGGCCATGGAACAAAGGCGAAACCCACCAGCGTCGCAGCGTCGACGAGACATCGGCCTTCGCGGTGGCACCAGCCTTCATGTCTCGGAGCGCTCCCGATCGCACCGCCACGTAGGCTATCGGCCCTCCCGCGAAAGCCACGAAGGGCCACTTGGTGAGGATACCCAGACCGATGACCAATCCCAGGAGTAGCGAAGACCCGCGATGTCGAAACCCTTCGCAGGCCACCAGGAGATAGACAGCGAGCGTCACCATCGCCGCAAGGGAATAGTCAACGTAGGGCATCCTGGATACGGAGAAGAGGATCGGATAAGTGGAGACGAAAAACGCTGCCAGCAGTCCGACTGTTCTGCTGAAGAGCCTTTTCCCTATGCCGTAGGCCGAGAAGAGCAACATGGCCACGAAGACCGTGTTTCTCATCAACGCTACGTCGGTGGAGACCCCAAACAACCGGTACAGAGGAACAGCAACCAGGTGGCTCAAGGGCGGGCGGTTCCAAGACCAGGTCAGCACTTCGAAGATGCTTCTGATGTTGACCACCTGGAGCATGTCGTTGTAGATGAGCGTCCTCACCAGGTGAGCCGGGCGATCCCATCCCAGGATGGTCACCTGCCTGGTAATGAAGACCCAGTTGTTGTAGACATGAAAGGCCACCAGGCCCAGAACCGCGGCCAGGCTCAGTAGCCGGCCACGACGCTTGTCTGCCGCCGCGGATACCTCAGCCATCCTCACCGCCATCCGAAGCCGTCTCTGGAGCGACAACCTGAATCATCGCCAGGAAAACGCTGTCCTCCCTGGCTTCGCCCTGCGCATCGAGTACCGGTAACCGCTCACCTGTGGCGGACAGGTACATGCCTGCTACCAACCGGTACTCGCCTGGGGGAATCCCTGGCGGGATCAGTAGACCATGCCTGTCGTCCACGGTCTCGCCAACCTGCCAGGACGTCGTGGGCCGAGAGCCACCCACAGGCTGACCATCGTGCTGAGCTATCAAGCGACCCTCGTCATCCAGCAGATGCACGAGCACGACATAGTCATCAGTTGGTCGACGCACGGTACTCCACTGGAGTGTCAGTCTCAGTATCTGATTTGGCTCGACGGTCTCGTCCAGCAACGCCAAGCCCACCAGCGACACCTCACTGCCTGGCCCCACGTCCGAAGGGGACAGCTCAGACGACGTGGGCTTTTCACCCGCCGTGGCAAACACTACCAGCCTCACGTCCCCGTACCACTCCTCACTGCTGCGACTGGCGTTGCCGCTCAGCCATCGCTCCACCAGCCCCTGAGGATCGTACACACCCTCAAACCGGAAGATAGCGTACACCGTATCGTGGGCCCCGACGATCTCCTCGAGAGCCCTTGCGTCCGCGGCCGCATCGCCTGTGGGCAGCAGATAGACGGGTGCTTGCCCTCCATAGAAGCGGGCAAAGGTGGCAACCTCTGCGGGGGGATCCAGAACCACGGCGCTATCTTCCGTGAGCACTGGTTCAAGACTGGCCACGAGGTGCCGGTAGTACTCCTCGACATCTTGATCGGCAGGTGGCAAACGCTTCCCATACAGGAACACCAACTCGCCATCCGGCAACTCGTATTCTGCCTTCAAGTCGAAAACCTGCTCAAACACCTGTGGCGACTCGAAGATCCTGCCCACCGCCTCCCTGGCGCCATCGCTGAGCTTGTAGGGGTCATGCGTGCTCAGGACCACGTAGTCCGCTGCGAAAGTGTTGACGAAAACCAGGGACCCACCCCCATCCCTGGAGAGGTCCCGGATCTCGATGTCCGGGAATTGGAGCAATGCCAGATACCGCAGAATGTCGGCATTCAGATAGGTATAGTTGACCAGCAGCGCCAGGGACTTCTGCCCTTCGCCACCCTGGCTGGCCTCGCTCAGTATCTCTGGCGCCACCCAGTACCTGCTGTCCATCCGGTCGGTGCTCGGTGGCATGATGTATGCGCCCTCCCCCAACAGGTTCAATCTGCCCACGACCGGCAGCCTGATGACCGTCCTTTGGGAGAGGGGGTACAGTGAGTCGTACGACAGTACGTAGAACTGGGCCACACCACAGACCACGAGCAGGGAGATCAGAGCCAGCTTGACTCCTCTTGTCCTGAGGGCAAGTAGACCACGAGCGGTGATCAGGGCCGCCGCAGGCAGCAATGCGATGTTGAACCGGGAGTTCCACGTCTGAGATAGCGTGAAGATCAAGAAAGGAACAGCCAGCCACAGTGCCAGTATCCAGTCCCTTTCGTCCATCTGCCTCCAGACCGCCAGCGACGCACTCCTCTTGTAGGATGCGAACACCAGCACACCGAGTGCCACCACCAGGGCAGCGAAGTACAACGGCGAGAGCTGCTCGGTCAGCATCGTGCTCAGGTACCGAGCGTAGAAGGTCGGATTTAGGAAGCTCAACCCCTTGCCCTGGATGTTCACTCCACCGTAGGCCACGAATACGAACCTGCCGGAGAAGGCGATGTTCGGCAGAGACCACACTGAGGCCAGGGTGCCACCTATGAGCACCGCACTCAGGAGATTGGTTCCTTGACTGGGCCTCCTGGACAGAACGTAGAATGTGCAGGAGAGGAGAGCCCAAGAGATCGGGGGCAGCAAGTAACCCAGCACGAACCCAGGAAGGCGATCCCAGTTGGCGACGTACCACAGCGCAGTCAACAGGAACCCCAGTAGTGCATGCAACCAGGGCGACGTAACGACACTGTGCAGCCTCGACGATCCCTCCCTGCCGCCCCACGGCACGAAGAGAACCTTCCTCAGGGCACCGGAGCGACAGGCCACATAGGCGATGGGAGCACCGGCGAAGGCGATGAAGGGCCACTTGATGAGGAGACCTAGCCCCATCCCCAATCCGAACACGATTGACCACCGGCGATTCCTGAACCCGTCCGTCTTGACCAGAAGGTAGATGCCCAGGGCCACCATCGCCGTCATCGCGAAGTCCACGTATGACAAACGAGAGATGCTGAACAGCACAGGATAGAAGGAAACCAGAAAGGCAGCGAGCAAGCCCACCCCTCGGCTGAAGAGTATGCGCCCAATGCCGTATACCGAGACCAGCAGGATGGCTAGATAGACACAGTTGCTCATCAACGCCACGTCGGTGGAAATGCCGAAAAGCCGATAGAAGGGCACGACCGTCAGAAACGGCAAAGGAGGTCGGTTCCATGGCCACGTCAAAGCTGTGAACAGCGTCCTGAGATTGATCTCTGCAAGGATATCGTTGTAGATCAAAGTCTTGGCCAGATGGGAGGACCTGTCCCAGCCCATCAGGGTCACATTGGTTGCCACCCACTCCCAATTGTTGACCACGTGGAAGACGAAGAGGCCCACCAAAACGGCACCGCCCAGGTATGGCCACCGTTGAAGCTTGTCTCCGTTGTGACCGCTATCCACCGCCGGCCCCTCAACGCTCTGCAACTGTCACCTCACCCAGGGAGATGGTGTCGCCCACAGTCTGACCCCTGTCATCCAGCACGGGCAGACGCTCCCCCGTGCCCAGGAGATACATCCCGGCCACCAGCTCATACTCCCCAGCGGGGACCGAGGTGCTCACGGCCACGTCGACTTCGTCGCGCACGATGTCGGCGGTATCCCAGAAGGATGTAGTATAGAACCATTCCAAAGGCTGACCATCGTGCTGCGCAACCACTCCTTCACCGCCGTTTACCAGATGCACGAAGACAGAGTAGTCATCGGTCATTTCTGTCAGAGCCTGCCAATACAGCGTGAGGCTCAGACTCTGCCCCGCCTTTGCCGATCGCGGCACGCCATCATGGCCCAGCAGCTGTACCTGGTTGCCCAGATTGGCGCCCACCGGGTAGGTTGGCACGAGGCCGGTCGTCTCGCCTATCCAAACGTAGTCGAGAATCAGGGAATCGCCAGCCTCAGAGCCACTCGCATCCACGACGGGCAACCCTTGGTCGTCGTCGCTGCGGTACAGACCCACCTCCAGACGATACCATCCCGGCGCCACATCCCCAGGAATGGACAGCGTGCGGGGATCAGGCACGGTCTGGCCCTCAGACCAGTAGTAGGTCGGATAGAGGTTCTTGAGAGGTGGGTAGTCGTCCTGAGAGACCAGCGAGCCGTCCTGACCTCGGAGATGGACGAAAACGGTGTACTCCTCACTCACTCGACGCAAAGCCTGCCAATACAGCGTCACCTCCAGGTCGGACCCAGGCAGCAGTCCGGTGCCCGAGAGTTCGTATCTCACCAACTGTATCTGGTCCCCGAAGTTGACCAACACCGGCTTGCTCGTCGCTGCGTCAACCTCTGGTCGGTACCCTTGAGCCAGCAAGACCCTGACCCCTTGAGCCTCGTAGGCCACGTCCATCTGCTCGGCGACAGTGCGAACAAAGTCGAGATCGAAGCGAGCTGCCAGCCGCCAGCCGTCTATAACCAGCCAGGTGCGAGAGCTTGCTTTCAGGACGGACTCGAGCTGGGAAGCAGAGCTGAGCAGCGGTGCCCCGATCCAGCGATCAATCAGCTCACCATCCCTGTCAAACACATACTCCTCGTAGGCTTTTCCTGAGACGTAGTAGTCGCATTGCAGAATGTATAGATCGCAGGCATAGGGCACGATGGTCATTACGGCATCGCCTTCCTGATAGCGCTGTGCCAGGTACTCGAAGGCCAGGTCGTAACCCCACTCCTGTCGCGCAAGGGCTGTCTGAGCAGCGGGGAGAAAAAGCAAACAGGCCGAGACCACGAGCAAGGATGTTGCCAACCAGGCTGAGTGCCCCTCACTCAGCCGGCGCCGCCAACTGCCTGCCATTCCGCCGCGCAGCTTCCGGCACGCCCAGTTCAAAGAGAAGAACGCTGTCCACGAAGCTGTGAGAAAGAGAAGCGGTTCCACCATGAAGAGATATCGCGCATCCCTCCAGGTCGGACCCACCAGGAAAACCATCTCCAGTATGGTGCCCCCCAGGATAGTATACAGCAAAAGCGGGCCCCGAAGATCCCGCTGGCCCAGCTCAGCAATTGCCCTGCCACGAGCCGACAGGACCAACGCCACCACCGCCACCAGACCCAGCGCGGCCAGAACAGTCACGGGGATTCTCTCGGCCTGGAGGAAGAAGGGGGCTATCGGGGGCCAAGCCTCCGCCAAGTTCAATGAGGGCGCCAGATAGGGCCGGGATTCCGCCAAAGACTCCAGCTGGCCGGGCTGGCCCACCGCCTTCAACAGCAGCGCGGCCAGTATTCCGCACAATGGGACGAGGAGTTCTGGGATCGCTGTTGGTCTGAGCATGTCACGAACACCGCGAAGGAGCACCAAGCTCAGAAGCAGCGGCACGAAGAGCAGTACACTCACTGGATGAGTGAAGAGGGCACCCAGATAGCAGAGGATAGCCAGCCAGCGGTAACGGGCGCCCCTCTGTTCGGTCCCCCCACGCCACAGAAACCAGACGGTCAGGAGTACCAGGAGCTGGAGCAGGGCATACATCCTCACCCGCGCTCCCCAGGCGATGGCTTCAGGCGAGAAAGCCACCATTGCCGCGGAGACCACCCCCACATGCCGCGAGAATAGCCTGCTCCCAACGTAGTAGACCAGGCCGATGGTCGTCGCGCCAAGGGCCACACTGAAGGCACGCCCCACCGAGGCACTGAACCCAAAGATCTTAAGGAGCAGAGCCTCTGCATAGGAGAACAACAGAGCCTGCTCATACAGGGTGCCCGACGGCAGAAGGGGATAACCGTGTCGTAGGACACCGCGGATGGCCAGGAGGGAAATGAACTCGTCCACGTGGAGGCTGATCGTCCTCGCGTAGACTATGCGGAAAGAGAATCCTGCCAACATCAAGAGAGAGAGGACGAGCAGAGGGTAGAGCCGCGGGGCGATTCTGGAGGTTCTACTGGCGCTCATTCAGGATCCGCAGCTACCACGCTCTGGCACAGGGGGAGACTCTTCCGCCGCATCGCCCGCGGCTAGAAGAGAGCGCCCGATGACCTCCGAGAAAAGGGCCTCATACCGCGCAGCCACGCCAGAGATGTGGAAACGCTTCACGTACTGCGCGTTGAACTCGGACATCCGCCTGCGCAAACGCTCGTCGTTGGCCAGATGCAGAATCCGTTCTGCCA
>Ga0299915_10001497_pt1 | contig 17315 bp, 30 predicted proteins | sample RVTome_13_FD_200263 | JGI IMG/M metagenome (GOLD analysis project Ga0299915, IMG submission 200263) | Soil microbial communities from uranium-contaminated site in the Upper Colorado River Basin, Wyoming, United States - RVT92D227 (version 2) ... | reverse complement strand
TTCGTATGCGAGGGCGAAAGTGCATTTGCTTGAGTTGCTGAGTTTTGAGTATCCTATTGTTCGCTTTACGTCGTCGGGGTTCATTAGGTCGCATATTTTGGTTAGCTGTCGTAGTTTGTGGTAGAAATTGTTTATTGTGTTGGGTCTTTTTCCCTCAATGCGAGCTTTCTCGATAGTCTTATCTATTTGCTCTTGGTATCTTAGCGTTTCGTGGGGTCGTCGTATAGCTTCCTGTTCAGGACTGTAGGGTATATTGGTTCTGTTCAGGCTAGAATGGTCAAGTATACCAGCCTGGGGCGTTGGCGATCCTGGGTTCAAATCCCAGCGACCCCACCACTCCACTTTCTTCTGCGGAAGAACCTGGACTAAGAAACTCTGGGATCCGGGAGTATCCGTTCTGCATGGAGTTCATTATGACTTTCAAGGAGTTTTCACAGGTCTGGGAAATGTTGAGGCCTAGACTCTGAGCTCGTTCGAGGGTTTCCTTGTCGATCAATAACGTGGTTCTTGCTTTCATTTCTGTTTCCTCTGTGCATAGATATGCATATGCTTTCTATATATGGCTTTTGCTAGTTGACAGTAAAAGGCAAAAGCTAATAATGGGAAAGACCCAATCAAGGATCATGTTCTCTCTCAAAGTTTTCATGATTGCCCTGATCCTGATGATTGTTCTGGGCTCGATTGTTGTTTATTCCCTGGACATCGTTCACTGGAACATCGGAAACAGGGGAAACGTGAGATCTATTGGAGTCTCAATCTGGGAGGATCCTGATCGAGCAGCTCCTCTGACTTTCATTGATTGGGGAGTTCTGGAACCCGGGCAAACAGAGAATAAGACAGCGTGGATCGAGAACAACGGAACAGCATCCTTGACGTTGACGCTGACAACAGACTCCTGGATCCCGGAGGCCTCCACTCAATTCATCGGCCTGTCCTGGGATTATCAGAATCAGACGATTGCGAAAGACGAAATGATCATGGTCAACCTGATACTGTCTGTGTCTCCGGAGATCTCCGGGATCGATCAGTTTGATTTCAACATCGTCATTGCCGGGATTCCACTTTAACCCATCTCTCTCCCTGAGGATTTCCACTATGCAACAGACTACAGTTTTTATATCCAACAAGATCCATTCAATCTTTAAGGAGATACCCGATGTCAAGCAAGGAATATGACAAGGGATTCAATGATGCCTTAGAGTTTGTTCTGGAAATCTACAATCGATCAATGGCCGGGAAATGTAAGGATTGCAAGTTTGTCTCAAGCATCGGAGAGCTCCTTCTGAAAGTGAAGGCCAAGTATCTGGAGCTGTTGTCCAGGGAGATCGGCCACAGTTTAGCCGAGAGCTGAATCAAGCTCCTTTAGAATAGATGCTACTTTCTTCCCCTGAGGAGTCAACGTGTGGAACAGGCTAGGCATCGGATTGGATCCAACTCGCCTGGTTTCTCTCTTGACTAGCTTGTGTTTTATGCAGACGGCCAAGGATGAATCAACAACTTTCCGGCCCAGGTGATACCGTTTTCTCATTTCATCATGGAGCTCAGACTGAATCATGCTCCGGCCAACGTCGTTGAGACAGAGGAGCAATCTAAGCGCGCATCTTGTTTCATCTAGCTCTCCAAGGATCAAAGGCCTAACCTTCAATCAGAACCTATATACTGCGTATATATCTGGTTTGTGTCTTTTGCTACTTGCTAACAAAAGCCATTTTAACATATAAAAGTCAATCAATCTTATATAAGAAGCCTATTGCTATCAGATAGCAAAAGGAGAAATACAACAATGGAAAAAATAAATGTTTTGATCTCCCTCCGCATCGACTTGAGAGACAAGGTTGATGCAGCAGTCAGAGAAAGCCTGGTCCCGGGAATAACTTCCAGAGGCGGATTCATCGAATACGCTTTGACAGAGCTGTTCAAGGATCAGGCCAAGTTTCCTCCAGAAAAACTCGTAAACCCATTAACCACTCCAGAGGAGACCCAAGCTTGAGATTCTTCGACGACCTGACAAATCCAGCAAAGAATCTCCATGCAGCGCTCGAGGCCTGCCCAAACTGTGGAAGTCCGTCAACTGAGCTCGTCTTCAAAGAGAGAAACAAAAGCCATCCAATGATCAAGTGCAAGAAATGTGGCCTCATAATCTCCGTTGAAAACAAGGCAAACATCCTCAAAGGAACCATCTTCATGATCGGATTATACTTTTTCGTCATCGGATGGGCCCTAGGCACTCTCCTGTAAGAGCGTGAGAAGCATGCAAAAACAGACAGTTCTTGCCGACAGACCTCCAGTTTCCTATCCAAAGGGCCTATGTTGTAGCAGATGTTTCCAGGCCGAAACTGATAAGAAACGCTGCAAATGCAGATGCGGAGGAACCTTCCACGGCCAAGCTCATAGACACGAAACAGAGGAGAACCAATAATGTGCAACTACTTCAGCTGCATCATAACCGAGAATCTCAAAGTTCACTGGCTAAAGAACACCATGGGTCACGAGGATATCCTTGCAGCTGCGAAGCTTGAAGACAAAAAGCTGACTGACAGGGATTTTGTCCGGATTGAAATAGTGCCAAAGAACGACAAAAAGCCTACACGCAATAAAGATGATTGGAATTTCAAAGTTGATGAAGAACGCACCCTGCCTGATTGGTACGAGAAGAATGTGATCAAGGCTCAGAAGGCCTGCTGGGTCGCGTGGGAAGAAAGCGTGAAGATCCAGCTAGTGCTAGACGATGAAAGACATGAAGGTAAGGACACGTTTTTCATGGTCTATGATTCGGGTCGCGCAGTGGTCCATGATTCGGGTCTCGCAGTGGTCCATGATTCGGGTCGCGCAGTGGTCTATGATTCGGGTCTCGCAGAGGTCCATGATTCGGGTCGCGCAGAGGTCCATGATTCGGGTCGCGCAGAGGTCTATGATTCGGGTCGCGCAGTGGTCCATGATTCGGGTCGCGCAGTGGTCCATGATTCGGGTCGCGCAGAGGTCCATGATTCGGGTCGCGCAGAGGTCCATGATTCGGGTAAAGTGGAACTCAAGAGCACAACAAGCGTCGCAATCTGCCACGGCAAAATCTTTGTACATTCTCAAGCTCAAGTCATTGTGAAGAACGAGATCAATGCTTCCAAGGACTGAACCGTCATGAGCCAGGACTGGAAGGAAGCTTCCATCGACTTCTGCAATGCACTTGAAGCGGCATGCATAAACTATAGGCGCAGACTGGGCGACACGACTGGGCAACACCAGACGCATTCCTGGGACCCTGGACAAATCAAGTGGCAACAGGCCGCAGGAGAGAAGGGACCCTACGAGTTTTCGGAAGACGTCAACAGCTTGCAGTTCAAGGCCATGCTCCAGGATCTGGCCGAGCACAATGGAGTTCTCTCGAGGGACGGATGGTTCTACTGGACTTTCAAGTCAGGCGCCAAGGTTGGCCGAAAGAAGAGGGCGAAATGAATGCTAGGCAACATCAAAACTGACAAGCTGATCAGCGCGAAACGACAACTCGCGGACCTGAAGAACTTTAAACTCGCATCTGTCGCATCCAAGCATCGGGGAGACCCGCTTGACAGTTTCTCGCTTCTGAGGCATTTTCGACAGGAAATCTGGGAGTTTGAACAGGCGCTGTTCACGCAGGATCTCGAGTGGATCAGGGAAGAGTTGGCGGATATCTCGAACATGGTGGACATCATCTTCATGAAGATGGAGGGCCCAGCATGAAGTGGATCAGAAAATTCTCCTGTGTCATGTGCGGATCAGACGTCCTCTACGATGATATTGAGCTGACGCTTCTCTGTCACTGCGGATACAAATCCCTCAAAATGCCCTTGACGCTGAAGGATCTTGAAAACTTCAGGATGCTCTCCTGATCTCTCGGGGAAAAATCGGAGTTTTAGAAAATGGATCTCTCCACAACGTTTCATCCTCAACCTGGTTCAAAAAAGAGGGAGTCGGATCAAGGTTGTGGGATCCGCCAGGAAGGTCCAGCAGAACTTCTCCTTTCTCCCAAACGAGAGACCAGGCGAATCCCTGAAGGAACAGTCTTCGCAGGCATACCACTGGAAGCGTGCAAGGCCTATCCGATCAGGATCTGGGAGGGCCTGGAGCTCCCTCCCCGGATCGCATATGCAGATCGCAACACTCATCATGAAGACAACATCTTGAACGTGAAGATCCTTCCGAATGGAGGAAAGACAGCTCCTCATCCTCAAGTTGTTTTTTATGTGAATGGGCCCTATCATGTGGAAACTTTGGGATACAACGTCAGCGATCCGTTCAAATGGACCACATGGATGGAGTTTCACCTGGATTTCCGGGCCCTGGAGAAACTGATAGAGGCCCTGATGAAAGTTGAATTAACAATGAAGGGAGTCAAAACATGATCCATTTCTTCAACAACACCTATTCTCCTTTTTCTCCTTTCGATCTTCAGCTTTTCATAATTCTTGAAATCGTAACAGTCATCATAGAAAGCTCTGTCTTATGGTTTCTCTTTCGAAACATCTTGAAAACTGAGAAGAACGGAAAATTAGTTTCGATATCTTACATCGATTCTCTTGGAATCGCATTAGTCATTAATATGATCTCTGCTATTTTGGGAATTTTTATTTGGTCGCTATTGGGAGTTGGGATTTGATGAAAATTTACAGTGATGATCCGCTAGTCCATTATAAGAACAGTGAAATTGCTCCAGAAAGAACCAAAGCTGAAATTGATGGAATCTTAGCAGAATGGCAAGTTAAAGATACTTATTGGAGATGGAATCCCACTCAGAACGATGTTTTCGTCCAGTTCAAAATTGAGGAAAAGATCAATGATCTGCCAATGTCTAGCGTTGCAAAAGTTGTTTGCCCTATTATTTGGGATCGAGCTAAACCAAAATGTAGACCTCCCCGGCTTGAACAAGTCAACTGGAGAGTTTCAATGAGGGCCATGTGGTGGTTCATCAAAACAAGTCTTGAAATGGCTTATGCCATGCAATCACAGAAAACTGTGGCCTTCCTCCCATGGATCACTTCTTCTGACGACCAGCACACCTTGAAAGACACAATCCTGTCAAGACTCAGTGAGCTCCAGGATCTCCCGGCCCTTCCTGAACCTTCCCCTGAACAAGTAAAGAAGATTCTGACGATTCCAAAAGAGGAGATTCCTGATGAGACTTGAAGTTGATGACGGACTCGCCAAACTGCTTGATGGGATCAAGAAGAAGGAACCAAGCATCTATGGACGAGGCCACGCGGAAACCGTCAGATTCCTAGCAAACTACTACGCACATCACAGGCCCTTGGAACAACTCCATGAAGACCTGGAGCTGAATCTGACGCATTTCCTCGAGAACCTCAACCAAAACATTGAATCAGGCCTCGAGCGCGCACTTCCAAAGGCGTTCGCTCAGGCCATCAGCAACATTCTGACTTTTTCAAATGGCGCCAAAGGGGACGCTCGAGGGCCGGGCAGCGGCCTGGATCCAGCTGCCAGGCAGCACGTCAGAAGACGCTCAAACGCCGGTGAGAGTCCTGCAGCGGATCCTGGTCCAGCTGAGGAGGATACGCTCAAATGACGAAACAGATCCTTGGCCAGCGTAATCTTATTGTATTTATTACCATTTTTATTTCCATTGTTCTTTGCTTCTTGCTTTCTCAGGTTGTTTTAGCGGCGTTGTTGAGCTTCATATATGGTGCGATTGTTGAATGGAGTTTGAAACCTCATTTTGACCGTTGGATGTTGGATCGAAAGAGACGAAAAATAGCAAAGTTGCGTGAAGAGATCAAGCGGTTGGAGTCTGAAAAATGAGAATCCAGCTCCTCAGACGAGAAGCTCCGGCCATGATCAAGCTTAGAAGACTAGGATACAGCATCAGCGTCATCGCCAGGGCCCTGGGCCGATCCACAAGCCTGGTCCACGACAGGATCCGGAAAGCCATCGAGCTCGGAGTCATCAGGCCTGTCGACTTGAGAAAAATCCCAAACCAAACCAGGCGAATCTCAAGATCCCTGCAATGGACCAGACTCATGAAATGGATGCCGCTTTGGGAAGCCTGGATCCTAGGTGAGGTTGAAAGGCCTCCCTGACTCTCAACTGATTCCTGATCTGATCTTCTTTCTCTCTTTCTTTCTCTATCTTTGAAACCAAACCAAACAAACAGACCATATAAAATCTATATTATCAGTCAAAGGTCGTCATATACAGAAACACGTCTCAAGGGCCCATTTCAGCGTTTCAATGGTTGCTTTTTTCTTTTGCTATCCGATGCCAAAAGGTATATATTCTCTATATGCCTTTTGTTAGCTTCCCGCAAAAGGGGAAAACAAAAGGAGGAAAGGAAAGATGAAAAAACTGATAGTAGGATTCTGTTCAATGCTGATTCTTTTGGCGTTCTTGGCCCAAGTTGGAGCAACCACGTACAGCTTTCCATCGGTCCAATGCGTTTCAGATGAAAGCTTTGACATTGAAAGCGATGGAGATTTCTGTAAATTCTGGGAGCTGACACACAGCGATGGAGCTGACGATTATCATGTCTGGGAGGATTCCGTTAATGGATACCTTCATCTAATGTGCAATGAGTCAACAGGTGATGAATGGGGAGATGCCCTGGCCTATCAGGGATGGATTGTCCATGCTGACCATAATAATAGGGCAATGCGGTCTCACCCATACTTCCCGGTTAGCGATCTTGATGAAGATAAACTGCTTTTGAAAGTCAAGCTGAGACATGATGCGCCAACTTTTACATCGATAAGCGAATGGGCTTTCAAGGCCCAATGTCCGAGTGCTGGAGCCACTGTTATGGTGTTCTTCAACGTTTGGATAAACGACACGGGAACCGCAGTATATCATCAAAACCCGTTGGGCGAACATTGGCTTTTCAACTATACTGATGAAGATGAATGGAACGAGCACAATACGTTCATCGCTGAGATTTTCTTCACACGGTTCGAATACACTATTCTGGATTCAGTATGGCATAGCGTTCCGGCCAATTCATGGGACTACAACTACTTCACAGACTTGACGACACACGACAACGACTTGCATCAGATCATTCTAAACACAAGCATGCCTAACAACAATCAATGGTATGAATTTGAATATGATCTCGGCAACTTGCTTGACGTTGATGTCAACGGTGAAATCAACGAACACTATTGGAATCACGGTAGGGATGTTGACGTTCTCGGATATCAAATCATGGGAATCGGCATCGGCAACGAAGTCATTTCAGCTAAATGGGAAACTGATTGGGATTACGTTAGACTCTATGACAACAGGAACCTGACTCGAAACTCTGAGGAATACGGATTCTCAGCAAAGACAAAATGGCAAGAGGGCAAATACTATCGGCCTTCCTATGCTCACGATTGGAATGGCACTTACAACATGACATCTTTCAAGGTTGTCAAATACTCCCACACGAACAGCTCATGCGATGGAGATGCAAACTACGATGGTGTTGTGGACATCTTTGACACGACAACAATTTCAACCAAATATGGCAAAAATGAAGGCGATTCCGGATGGGATTATAAAGCCGACATCAATCCTGACAGAACAATCGACATCTATGACATTGTACTGGTTAGTGCACACTGGAGTCAATATGTCTCCTGGACAGATTGCTCAGACAGTAACAATGACATATGGGTAAAAACGCTGTTCAATGCCTCGCTTTATTACGTCACAGGACAGGCCCGACTATGGGGTGACCATCTATTTGACTTCATGTGCACAGTGAACGGATCTCACAGTCTAGGAGACTCAGGAATGGGATCATTCGAGTTTTACCATGATTGCTCCTATGGTAATGGAGGAACGCTGTCTGATCCCATAGTTGTCGTGATCAAATTCTTCCCGAACAAGAATCCTGATGGAGTTGCAAATGGTCCACGTTTGTGGTCTGCTCTCCATGAGACAGACTATCCATACAGCTAGAAATATGTCCAGGACCTGGACACATTCCCCTCTCTTTTTCTATCTTCTTTTCAGAAAGATTACTCCACAAACCAGGATTATGAGACAAGAGAAGGCCAAGAGGCCGATCCAGAGGACCGCGATCCCTGACTCCGGGCCCAGGGAGAAATCCCAGACGAGCTCATTCCAAGTTTTCCCTGTCAGCTCCAGGATCCAGACGACTGAGCTCCAGGCCTTCCCGGTCAATTCAAAGGCCCAGGTCAAGGATTGCCATGCTCTTGTTGTCAAGGTCTCGGCCCAGGAGAGGGATCTCCAGGTCCTCGTGGTCAAAGTGGAGCTCCAGGTTAAGCTGTGCCAGGATTTGGTGATCTCTCCATAAACAAAATTTTCAATCCGACTGTTGTATGTGGATGTGTCAAAAATGAACATTGGAGTCCACTTCTTTGGAGCTCCAGAAACAATCGAGAGCTGAGCATAATAGTAGACGGTCCAGGTTGCGCTGTTCAGGATTGTCGTGCTGAGCTGTTCTGTTTGCCATGTGTCCAGGAGATTCCATCCCCAGAACCCGGACCCACTATCCCAGAGTGAAACGTAGACTCTCACGATGATGCTGTCAGTTGATGCTAGGGAGGTCTGAGGGCATGCCCAGGTTGAGCTCTGGATCCCTGCCCCGGCAGACGCGCGATAAATCAGGGCAACCGGAGATCCTGACGATATCTCTGTCTCAGCTCCTCCAGAGGCCCTTTTCCAGACTCTGATTCCCCAATATGCACGAGTGGCCGGAGGATCACTATAATCGTTGATCAGTTTGCTTCTGTTTCCGGAGGTTCCGGACCTGGATGTGCTGAGTTTCTCAGTGTTCAATCCGTTGACTGTGGCCGTATCGGACCGGAAATATCTGGTCTCAGTTGTGGCTAGGGCCTCCGGGATCAGGGCCAGGATCAAAAAACAGACTACCAGTAAGACTGATAGTCGATGCTGACTGTGTATGTGATTCCGGCCTCCGGGAGAGTTGAAGTCCAATTTCCTTCCTCAATCAACCAGTAATAATCTGATGTGGGCCCTGCGCATGCAGTGTTGTTCAGCTCCACATTCTGCCAAATGGTTGTGGGCCCGGGTTTCGTAATGTTCATCAGAACCTTTGTGTACGATATGGATTCCGCTTGACTTGAGGCCAAGGAGCTGTTGAGCTTCACGTTGACGATGAATTTCGTATACCATGAATCATGGATCCGGGAGCTCCCTCCGGAGCTCGTAAAGTTGACAACGAGATTCCAGTGCGTTGTATTCCATTGCCAAACCTCACAATAATTGATGTCGTTTCCCTGGGAGTCAGGAGCACAGAAGACAGGCCGGATCCAGGGCCCGGGGATCTCCAGAGAAACTGAGGCCAAGAGCAGACAGAAGGCCACAAGGATCCCCATGCAAACCGGAAACTTTCTCATTTCTTTCCTTCCTTGACCTGATAGGTTGAGCTGAGCAACATGACTATTCCGACAAGGAAAACGATTATCCCATGCCATCCCAGGCCCTGATTGATGTACTCAAAAAAGATGAGCACAGAGATGGGCATCGACAACATTCCTCCATACTTGTTTATGAATCCGATGAGCAAAAGCAAAACAACAATCAGGATCAGGCCTATCCATGACCCGGATCCGAACATGAGCTCATTGAAAAACTCTATAAATTCTCCGGCCATTTTGTCAGCTCCATAACCATGCAATGACCAGGCCGATTCCGATGACTATCAACAGGAAGGCCCAGACTAGAAACATGTAGTCTTTCTTTCTCAACCTGTGGATTGTGTATACAGGAGTGATGATCAGCAACGAGACTCCTGTCATTCCCAGGATCAAGGTTATGGGCATCCAGATATAGAGAGCGCCTTCTCCAAAACTCATCCCAACATTGATGTATGTAGTATTTTCAAAGTAGATCCCGAAACTTGAACCCACAAAAGACGCGTTGACAGCTCCTATGATAACGAAATCCCCGGCATAGAATGTTCCATTTGCAACAGTGTTGTTTATGCTCTGGAAAGCGATGTCAACGTTATATCCCTGGTCCTCTTGAGTCAGCTCCGGCATTGTCCAATTCTTTGGGATTATTGCAGGTCTTGACGTGAGCACAGCGTCATCGATGAACATTGCTCCCCTTTTGCTGTTTGCTGTTTTGACAAGGATCTGGAGGCCTTCCGCATAAGAGGGAGGAATAGCGGAGACATTGAGCTGTGTCCATTCGTTATTAAAGCTCAGATAACTGCTGTCATACCAGGAGATCCATTCGCTTTCATTGGCCGCTGTGAAGGCTAGGGCGATGTAAACTCCTTTCCAATCAGTCTCATATTCATCCCATTGGACCGTTGCAATCTTGCAAGAGAAAGTCCAGATCTTTATCCGATCCTCTGTTGGGTTGGCAAAACTGAAGTTCTGGGAGATCTGGGCCACTCCCCAGGAAGGTTCAGAGCATTGCCCCCAGGCCAGTGTGTAGCTCCGGCCATCATAACTCGTATGAGGGATCTTCCACAATTGGAGATTGTCAAAATATGCGGTAACATTCCCTCCGATGCCTCTGACTCTGCAAAGAATCTGCATGCTGACAGCGTTCTCTGGACAGACTCCGGCCACATGGAAGTTTATCCATCCTGATGCTTCGTTCAAGTATTCAGATTCAGGCCATCCTATCCAGGTTCCTGATGAGTTTTTGAAGGCCATTGAGAGGAACGCATATCCTCCTCCATTGGTCTCTGTAACGTTGATCCATCCACTTAGGATGTATGTGCATTTGGGTTCTACAGAGATCGAGTTATGCTGAAATTGATAGTCATCCCAATTATCGGCCCAAAGTTTCAGAGATTTGGTTCCATGATGCACGATTGTTGTATTAATCTCATACTGGTCCAGGCCAGGATCCTGACCCCATTCAGATGTGGAATCCTCAAAGTCTAGGTTTTGAACAGAGATCTCTGACCAGTTTCCAGGTTGAAGGTTTGCGGATGAAATGGATTTGACATTGTATGCTGTGTGATTGTGCCACATTTCCCATCCGGGATTGGGCCAACTAACCACAGTCTGGAAGCTTGGATCTATGATTGTTTCAGAAACTGTCTGATTGCTCTGGATCTTCTCAAGATATGCGTAAGGATATTGCTGGAGGAACCCGGTCACAGAGTTGTTGAGAATCTCCCCTTCAGGCCTGGGAGTTTGAGAGGTCGTATTCCAGATCGTATATTCATCGTCATCGTCTGACCATCTGTAATAATTGAGGCCGATGACATTGGGCCTATTCTCGAAATAGTTGATCGTGTCGTTCAGGATCTCCTTATTCGTGGCCACTGAGTAGGTGTTCAATCCTCCATATGTTCCAAACTCTGACAACAGGATCGGAGCTTGGGCCAGGGCCAGGATCTGATCTGCATAGGCCGGGATGTCTGTTGTATTCAAGAAATACATGTGAAGCTCTATAAAATCTAGGCCCATGCTGACCAATTGGTTTGCATGGACAATCGTGGAGCTGTTGAAACCCAGAGGATAAAAGCTCGTAGTGATCGGAGTATTGAAGTCGATGGCCCTGATGAAGGGGAGAAAGTGTCCATACCATTCCTGAACAACCTCCTGGAAAATGTTGAGCTCATTCCCCAGGGCCCAAGCATAGACGCCATCATTGTTCTTGAAAGGTTCAACAACGTTCTGGATCCTAAACTCCTGATCCTCCCAGTTTTCAGGAAACAGTCTCTGAGGTTGAGGTCCATATTCATCCCACCATCCTGAGATCCTGTCCATCAAAACAAAGATGAATTTGAATCCGTAGGCCTGGCCTATCTGGAGAGTCGTGTTCATCTGATCGATCAGGAGAGAGTTGTTCATGTCCTCCCATCCGACAGGGATCCTCAACATGTTGATCTTTGGGAAGTTCGTGTGTATCTTCTGGAAGTCTGAATCCAAGACTCCAGAATCAAAGTTCTCAATGAAGCCGATCTTATAATCACTGTCAGAGTTTAGGGGATACTGAAACCCGAACACTCTCTGCATCATGACGTTTTTCCTGTCGACGTCTGAGCTGAAGGCCGGGAGAACCAGAAGGGCCAAGAGTAACCCGGACAGAGCAAAGATTGCGAATTTCTTCAATTATCCTCCTCCAATGAATGGAATCAGTTTTATGACCAGGACATAAATAAGGTATCCGATGCAGATCCACAGGGGAATTGCGATCAATGCATTGAGCACTGGATGGATCTCGGGCATCTGGAAAAACACGAGCATCCCGATTATGTTCCATGCGTTCATCGTGGAGGCCTGGACCTCGACTCCGATGGTTTGCAGATAGTAGAGCTCTCCGAGATCTTTGGCCTCTGAAGGAGTGCTATATTTTGTCACGTTGAAAGTGAAGTATATGTTACAATAGATCTTTGGATCACTCTGAATGAAGCATTTGTATTTGTTTCCTCCTGTGTCATTGTTGAAATCAGCATCCAGATAGGTGTCCGTCAGGACCTCTCCTCTGTTGGCTCCCTTCTCACTTTGCCAGGTCATCTCGTCAGATCCTTGATAGATTCCGATTGGGCCGAAAACCCAGTATCTGTTTCTCTTGAGATAGATCCTGTCGTTGTATTGGGCTTGGAGAGTCCAGGAGATTCCTCCACAATCCCATTGCTGAGTGTAGTCGTAACCATCATCAATCGTGTTGTTGTAGACTGATGCATAAGCATTGATGTCGACTCCCTCAAAAATCTCAGGGATCGTAGTCTGTCTCTTGTCCTCATATCCTGTGACATTGAACGGAATCGGAATTGTGAGGACCAGACTGACAAATACGCTTAGGAAGACGATCACTACGATGAGGCCTCTCAGCTCAGCAATGTCTCCCATGGGCTCACTTTCCTGTGATCCAATCTCTCATGTTTCCGGCAAACATCAGGGCCACGATCAAGCAGATGATGAGAAGGAACCAGTAAGGCAACCATCCGATTGCAACAGTGGATCCCAAGACTAGAAAACTCGTTATCAAGGGAGGAACATAACTCTTTTTTGAAAGGAAGGCCACAGGCAAAACGAGCATGACGAAAACAACACAGGAGCAGATGATCTGAGAGGCGAACAGTGGGATTCCCAGGGCCTCTGACACTCTCAAAGGAACATCCAGGAGATTGACCTGGCTATCCTCATCAGCTGCATAAGCTAGAGGAAGGGATGCAAGGATCCCGATGATCAGGATCAGGATTATCGTTCTCATGTTCTCTCTATTCATATAGATCGTTCTCTGGTTAATGTGTTTTTTGTTGACTGATAACAAAAAGGGAAAATGGGAGATGAGGTTCAGCGATGGACCTATATCTTGCCCAGGAGTCGGCCGATGAAGTAGACGATCATTCCAACGATGAATATGAATGGCAGTAGAAGGAACAGGGTTTTTGCTCCTGACGATCCGGTGAAGGTCCATCCTGTCGTGTTTGTCTCTTGGACCTGGTCCACAGCGATGGGGATCAGGATGATTCCGATAATCATGGTGATTATCAGGCCGATCCAGTCTCCGGCCTTGCTTTCAGCTTTGGTGTCTGACATGAATCTGTGCAGATTCATGAGGAATCTTAGGACAAACCATGTTTGAAATCTTGACCATTCTTTCCTTAAGTTCGTTTTCTCACTCTCCTTTTGCTAGATGCTAACAAAAGGCATATATGATATGCTACTGTACATAAGAGTTATGTTGCAGAGGGAATGGAGAACATGGAAACTCCTCGTCTATTGCAGTTTTATCCCGCTTTTCATCGTCAGATTCCTCCCAATGTCTCAGTTTTGGATGGAAACTGGATTCAGCGTCTCTCTGATGTTCTTTTTCCTGTCAGCGATTCATGGGTTCCAAATGATCTATCTGATGAACCGTTCTCCAGGGCCCTCTAAGGAGCTTTCCAAAGCACTGAGCAACATATACAATATGGAGATGGAATAATAGGAAAGGATAAAGTTCAGGTCCTCCACGTTAAGCACAACAAGAACATTGATGTTTTCGACTGTGATACTGAGGCCGATCGTCTGAAGATCAAGGGCCAGGACCCGCAGTTCACTTCAGAATGCATTTTCAACATCAAGCAAACCTCAAGCCTCCCATTGATAGGCCGGATCATCAATAGGCACAGGAGACGGAAACAGGCCATCATATATCTGGATGGAAAACCCTTCTGTGAGAAACTCAAGAGCTCCCAGGATCTGATTGAACCTCTGACTGATGAGGACCGTAAGAAGATCGTTAAGAAAGAGATTGCGAAAACTCTGGGAACCTATCAGATGATGAAGCCCTGGATGTTCGTGATCCTTGCGGTCCTCCTGGGAATAAGCGTGATCCTGGAGATTGCTATCCTCAGGGGAGTCAGACTTGTCTGATCAACCGGGCCCAGGCCCGGCCTCGGCCAGTGAGAGGATTCTGGAGGCCGTCATCAGAAAGATTGAGGGAGCAAAAGATGAGGTCAAAAAGAAACTCGATTATCTGATGAACCCGGAAACTTTGAGCTCGTCAGCTCGTCTTTCAGAGCTCCAGGTCCAGGCGATCTCTGAATGCCAATGGCTAGGCGCCACATTTCCGACTCTCCAGGGCCTTGCGGATCTGACCAAGCAATACGCTGAATGGAGTATCTCCAGGGAAGGGAAAGGCCGGGAGGAAGCGGTAACAGTGATGGTCAGCGAAACCAAAGAGATCCTCACATCTCTGGGATTGCCCTTCACTCCGATCGAATCAAGAGACAAGGACCAGAAGAACAAGAAGGGCAAGGAACAGAAATGAGTTTCAACAGGGAGGAGTTTCGATGGGAGTCTCTCCTGGGATCTCTGATTGCTCAGAAGGATCCCTTCTTTGAACAGACGGCCTGTATGTCTGAGGAATGGAGAGAGATCATCGGATGCTTGGAGGTCCTGAAGATCGTGGACCAGGACCCGGCCCTGAAGAAAAATATCGAGAAACTGTTTATCCCGATCTGTCAGAAACTCGGACAGGCCACATGGAAACGTGATATTGTAACGGATCTAGCGATGAAACTCAGATCTGTCAGACAGGTGTCCTCTGCGAAATGACAGAGCAATCGACAGAGGAAAATGAATACAAATGGGAGGAAATCCTCCATGAAGAAACCGGGAGCTTCTGGGAAACTTGTCTCCGGGCCATATATTCAGAACCTTCTAGCGTTTCAGTCATAATCGGAGAATGGAAAACAGGAAAGACAGATCTCGCATTGCATCTGATAGAGGAATGCAAACGCCTGGAGCTGATCAGTCAGGCCGGATCAAACATCATGTGTTTCAAAGACAAAGGATGCACTGAACCGGATCCTGAAAACGTCAGATACATCGACAACTTTCTGGAGCTCAAATCCTGGATGTATACCGGATTCAGAAAGATGTTCATTTTCGATGAGGCCTTGAAGTCAGCTCCCTCCAGGAGAGCAATGTCCAGACTCAACACTGGATGGCTTGAGATCCTCCCGGAGCTGTCAAAGGGCCGATGTCATCTTGTCGTGATTGTTCAGACAAAAGACTATGCTGAAAAATCGTTCCTGGATCCGGCTTACGTCAGGGCCGAATGGGAGAAACCAACTCTCCGGCCTAGCAATCCCCAATATAGAAAGATCGTTGATTTGAGATCAAGACTGATTCCCTGGCCCTATAATCACACTTTCCAGGATCTTCCTCCGACAAAAATATTTTTTGATCCTTACAGATCAGCTCCCTGGAAAGAGGTTCCTGAAGGAACCCAACTGGGAAACCTGTCGATTGAGCTTCAGATCGCCTGGGATTATTCCAGGGGATTGAGCACTGATGAGATCTGTAAGAAGTATAAGGATGAGTGTCGGGATCGGACTCAGGCCACTCGGATGATTAGGAAAGCACTCAGGGCCCTTATGGACAAGTTGCAAGTTGCAGATACCAAGCGATGGAATCAAAGCGCGGATCCAGAGCAACTTTAACGAAAAAAAAGAGAATATTGATGGGAAATGGCGCCAACCTGAAGGGCTTGTGGTTGTGCGTGGCAACACATTATTTTTCTGGAGAAGTTTCCAGGAGCTCGTGGAGAGACTGAAGGATCAACGTATGGATGAACGTGGATCCTCCATGCTTCAGGAGATACCTGGCCAGGCCTGGTTCAACTTTGGCCGAGACTGTGGCGATCCGTTTCTCATACTGGAGCATATGCAATGTCTCAGGTAAACCTTGCCTCGGGTTTTTGCTATCATTTGGTCTAGGGTTCCGGGCTTGGTTTCCTTTCATTGGATCTTCCCCTGGATCTCTTTGATTCCCTGGAGGGTCCGGGCCTTCAGGTCCTCAACCATTGCCGGATTGTAGTAGTTTGCCATAAAGACAGAGGTTCCAAGTCTCCCATGTAGAAAGTCTATCTCCTGCGGTTTCAGATACTTCGTGAGAAAACTTGCATGGGCCTCCCGGATGTCTGCAAACCGGATCTTAGCGATTCCCTTTCTCTTGACTTTCAGTTGTATGCTGAATTTGGATCTGAGCTTGTCAGCATCCTGGATCCTCCGGATCAGCTCCTCAGGAACATAACTGACAAACGCTTTCTTGCTCTTTCTGATAAAGAGCTCTTTGAATCTGAAGTGCTCAAGCATCCCGGCCCTGTAATAGTCTCCTAGCTTTCCCTGTTGAGACAGTTCTCTGACCATGTTGAAAGCTGTGATTGCCTCCTGGAGTCTCAGGCCTGTTGTTGCGATGAAATCCATAAACTCCTGGAGCTCCGGGATCTTGCTCTTGACTTCCCGGATCCAGATCCAGATCTCCTCCGGGTCCTGGTCTCTGTTGATCCTGTCGATCATCAGATCGTCTGAGCTTTTGCCCTTCCAGTTGATTCCATATGCTTTCATCAGGTTTTTATATTCCTCTTTCATCCCTAGAAACTTTGACAGAGAGCTCAAAGACTTCACAACATTGGCCCTGAGAGTAACCCGGAGATCCCGGATCTCTGAGAGGTCCTGGTTCAGAAGGCAATGGGAGAACCGTTTGCAAGAGCTGACGTAATCCCTGGCCACGTTTGGCCTGTGGTCCTTGAGCAACCAGGTCCGGAAAGCATCCCAATCTATGTTTTCTATATATCCTCCATTCATTTGCGTTTTGCTAGGCAATGACAAGCCTGGGGCGTTGGCGATCCTGGGTTCAAATCCCAGCGACCCCACCAATGCAGAGTCAGTTGCTCTCCAAAAATCATAAGAGCATTACAATCAATAATCTAATCGTGATCTGATAATGACTCAAGACAAAGAGGATTATTCAGATTATACTAGACAGATTACGACTGTTATGACTGGAATGACTGTGATTAATGGTTTCATATTCACAGCCATCATCTCGCTTCTTACGAAGCTTGAACAACCGTCAATGCTCTATTCTCAACTTTTGTTTTTTGCTTCTGGCGAT
>Ga0299915_10001495_pt1 | contig 17324 bp, 13 predicted proteins | sample RVTome_13_FD_200263 | JGI IMG/M metagenome (GOLD analysis project Ga0299915, IMG submission 200263) | Soil microbial communities from uranium-contaminated site in the Upper Colorado River Basin, Wyoming, United States - RVT92D227 (version 2) ... | reverse complement strand
AAGTTGGCCAGGAAGAGGTTTCTCATTTCCGAGCGGAACAGGAAGCTTTTGATGAACATGAGCTGCCGCCGCTTGGCCCGCGTTGTCTGCCTTTCCAGGATCTTCTCGATGATGAACACGGCCAGCAGGACTTCCAGGGGGATGGCGGCCAGGTGGAAGAAAAATTCGATATGGGTCACTTCCTCAAGAGCCAAAAATAGGATGGAGGCCGAGATGAGGACGATGGCCACCACGGTCTCGCGGGAACTTTTCATGAAAAACTCCTTCGTTCGTATAGCATAGCCCGGCGGCAAGCGTCAACGTTGCCGCAGGCTCGGACGGGACGAAGCCTCCCTCCTGGTCGGGGAGTGGAAGCTACCGCCCGAGTTGAGCGGAATGAAAGGAGCGACGACGAGGATGCGACGAGGGCCGGCCTAAAACCCGGCGCCGAAAGTCGCGCCGATCAAGGTGAAGGTGAAGAAATTTTCGAAAGGCGTGAGGAGAAAGGCCTGAATCTTGAAGCCGCCGACCTTCAGCCCGGCGTTGGCCTTGAACAAAAAGTCTCCCTGGAGGGTGTAGCCGCTGCCAATAAACAAGGGCAAAACAGCCCCGGCGCCGAAATAGAGAGGGCCCACATTGAAGTTCAGTAAGGCGCCGGGCAGGAGGATCGCCGGATTAAAGGTGAAGTTATAGAGGATCAAGTCGCATTCCGGGCTGATACTGAGGCGTCCGAGGTTGAAGTCGATGTTGGCTCCGGCCAGGGCGAAGATGGGGTCGAAGCTGAAATCGCTGACGGTCAAAATACCGCCCCGGATGTAAAAATTCAGCGGTCCGGCCGCCTGGGCGGATGAAACGAAAACCGTTAGAACGGCAGCCAAGCATACGGCCAACACCAAGGTCTTTTTCATTGTTTCCTCCCTTAAGATAAGATGCTCCCATTTTAGCCGCGTCGCCGGAAGATTTCAAGCCGGGAACGGCCGGGCTTCCGCTTGTTTGAGGTGAGGGCCCAGATATCGCCCGGTGATCGAAGCGGGTATAGCCGCCACATCCTCGGGCGTGCCGGCGGCCACCACCCATCCGCCCCCCTCCCCGCCCTCCGGCCCCAGGTCGATGATGTGGTCGGCGCACTTGATGACCTCCAGGTTGTGCTCGATGACGCACACCGTATGGCCCTCCTCAACCAGTCGCCGGAAGCTGCGGAGCAGCTTGGCGATATCGTCCAAATGGAGTCCGATCGTCGGCTCGTCGAAAAGATAGAGAATTTTCTTCTCCCGCTCATGGATGAGATGGAAGGCCAGCTTGAGGCGCTGGAGCTCGCCGCCGGAAAGAGTGGTGGTCGGCTGGCCCAACCGCAGATAACCCAACCCCACTTCCCGGAGGGGAGTGAGCTTTTTCACGATCCGGGGCCGGTCGGCGAAAAAAGCGCAGGCTTCCTCCACGCTGAGTTGGAGAACCTCGTCGATGTTCTTGTCACGGTAGCGGATGTCCAGGACTTCGTCCTTAAAACGACGGCCGTGGCAGGCCTCACAGGTCAGGACCATGTCCGAAAGAAACTGCATTTCCACCACGCGCCGTCCGTCGCCCTGGCACTCCTCACAGCGGCCCCCCGGCCTGTTGAAGGAAAACGTGCCCGGCCCGTAATTTTGGGCTTGGGCCTCCCGGGTCTGGCTGAAGAGCGACCGGATTTCGTCCAAGGCCTTGGTGTAAGTGGCCGGGATGGAGTGGGGCGAAGTGCTGATGGGCGCCTGGTCCACCAGCACCACTTTATCCACCTTGTCCCGCCCCAGGATGCGGTCGCACCCCCTGGGCTTGGTTTCCGGCCAGCCCTGGTAGAGGATGTCGCTGAGAAGAGTGCTCTTGCCCGAGCCGCTGACGCCGGTGAGACAGATGAAGACGTTGAGTGGAAAGCGGACGTTGATGTCCTTGAGGTTGTGCAGGCGGGCGCCGCGGACCTCGATGAAGTCGCTGGGATTGCGGCGCGCGTCCGGGAGCGGGATCTTCTTCCCGCCGTAAAGGTACTGGGCGGTCAATGACCGCCGGTCGCGACGGAAATCGTCCATCGTCCCGGCGAATACGACCCGGCCGCCCTCTTCCCCCGCGCCCGGCCCCAGGTCGATGACGTGCTCGGCGGCGCGGATGATGTCCGGGTCGTGCTCGACCACAACCACGGTGTTGCCGATGTCCTGAAGGGATTTAAGGATGGCCACCAGGCGGGCATTGTCGCGGGCGTGGAGCCCGATGCTGGGCTCATCCAGGACGAACAGCGTTCCGACCAGGGACGCGCTCAGGGCCGCGGCCAGGTTGATCCGTTGCGCTTCGCCGCCGCTCAGGGTGAAAGTCATGCGGTCCAGGGTGATGTAGTCCAGACCGACCTCCAGGAGAAAGCGCAGGCGGTTGAGGATTTCGACCCGCAGCCGGCCGGCCACCTTCTCTTGGAAGGGCTGAAGCTGCAGGCGGCTGAAGAAGTCGAAAGCCTCTCCGACCGTCATCTTCACGGCCCGGCCCAGGTCGATCCCGCCCAGGCGCACGGCCAGGGCTTGGGGGTTGAGCCGGGACTGGCCGCAGGCCGGGCAGGCCGTATATTTCCGGTATCGGCTGAGCAGGACACGGACCTGGACCTTGTATTTCTTGGTCTGGAGCCAATCGAAAAATCCCTTGACTCCGTGGTAGCCGGCATCCCCCTCCAGCACAAAGCGCTGCCATTCCTTCTTGAGGCTCTTAAAGGGGATGTCGGTGGGGATGCCGCGGCGTCTGGCCTCCCGGAGAAGCTCACGGTTCAGCGATCGCGACAAGGGTTTGGTCCAGGGCTCGACCGCCCCCTCCTCCAGCGTCTTATTTTTATCGGGAATGACTTTGTCTTCGTCGATGACGGCCTGGTCGCCGAACCCGTGGCAGGCCGGGCAGGCGCCCTGGGGGCTGTTGAAGGAGAAGAGGTTGGGGACAGGCTCTTCGGCGATGAGCCGGCAGTCCTTGCATTCCAGCCTGTCGGAGAAACGGAATTCTTTTCCGGTATCGACAAGCACGCGGACCGATCCGCCGCCGTTTTTCAATCCCATCTCCAGGGAATCGGCCAGCCGGTCTCTCTCAGCCGGGTCGAGGATGAGACGGTCCACCAGGATGTCCAGGTCCTTGTCCTGGCGGCCGGGCCGCAGCTCCTCGAGAGGAATGACCTGCCCATCGCGGACCGCCCGGAAAAAGCCCTGTTTCTTGAGCAGGGCCAGGCTCCGGTCCACCGGCCAGGCGAAAGTGATGAAGAGCTTGGATCGGGCCGGAAGCTTCAGCAGCTTGTCCAGGACGGCATCGATCGTATCGCGCTCGACGGGCCGGCCGCATTTGAGACAATGGACGATGCCCACTCGGGCGAACAGGATGCGAAGGTGGTCGTGGATTTCGGTGACGGTAGCCACCGTGGAGCGGGGGTTTTTGGTGGCGGCCTTCTGCTGGATGGCGATGGCCGGCGGGATGCCCTCGATGCGGTCGGCCTCCGGCTTGTCCAGGCGCTCCAGGAATTGGCGGGCATAGGCGGATAGGGACTCCAGGTAGCGGCGCTGGCCTTCGGCGTAGAGCGTATCGAAGGCCAGGGAGGATTTGCCCGAGCCGCTTAGGCCGGTGACGATGATCAGCTTGTCGAGGGGCACATCCAGGTCGATATTCTTGAGGTTGTGGACCCTCACTCCGCGTAGGATGATGCTGGCCGCTTTGGTTTCGCCCTGATTCATGGGAGAACGGTCCGTCAATGACCGTTCATTATACCGCGAAATCCAAAAAAATCAGCCCGGAAATTTTGCCGAAGACGTACTACCTGATAGAGGCATCTCCTTTTCTGTGATAAGGCAGACAGATCCGTGTGGGGTCCTGTCGCGGCCCATCCCCGCCGGCCTCCGACCTTTCCCGAGACACCAACCTTTGCCCCTCTTGTTTCGCCAAGGGGGGCTAGAGGGGGATAAAGAGAATAGAGATTAATCATAAGTGTCTCCGGGTATGCCTTGAGCCGCGCCACCCCCGTGCGAATTTGGGGCTATCACAGAAACGGAGATGCAACCCCGCCTGATTCGTTTCTTGCTTTCTCCGCTTATTCCGGCTATATGTATTATGAGCATCGAGGAGGAGTCCATGGATAAGCCATTTCCAAAAATTGCGGCACTGGCGGGCGTATATCTCTTCTTCATTCTTGTCCTGGCGGCTTGGCCGGCCGCCGAGGCCGTGAAGCCGAAGATCGTACTCGACCGCGACACCTGGGATTTCGGACGGGTCAAACAGGGGGAAACGCTCAATCATGAGTTTGTCTTCAGGAACGCCGGCCAGGCCCTCCTGAACATCAAGAACGTGGAGACATCTTGCGGCTGCACGGCCGCTTTGATCACTGAAAATAAACTGGAACCGGGAAAGCAAGGCCGGCTGAAAGTCTCCTTCTCCACGGCCGGCTATAGCGGCCAAGTGACCAAGTACGTTTACTTGCAGTCGGACGACCCGGACCGGTCGCGGCTCCAGCTCAAGATCACGGCCGATATCGAGACGCCGGCCCAGCCGAGGATCGAATTCCAGCCCTACACGGCCGAGGTGGGGCTCATCCTGAAGGACGAACCGATCGAGGCTGAGTTCGTTATCCGGAACACGGGCCAGTTGGAGCTCACCGTGAACTGCGAACATAAAACAGCCTCCTTTTCCGGCGGGGGAAAATCTTTGTCCTTTCCCCTGAAGCTGGCCGCCGGGAAAGAGAAGACCATCAGAATCAAGTTGGCTCTGCCCCAGCGCGTCGGCGTGCTGCGGGAATATATTCTCTTCCGGTCCAACGACCCGGCGCGTCAATCGGTGTCATTGGCCTTGAACGGCTATATCATCACCACAGAGCAGATCAAGGAGTTCCTGGCGCACCACGTCAATCAGATCAAATGACGGCCATGGCCGGCGCACCGAGGCGGATGGTCAGGGTCCGGGTTCGGCCCCGAGCCGGGAGGCGAGCGGTGGCGGTCTCCGACTCCGGCGACCTCACTGTTTCCGTGCTATCCCCTCCGGAAAAGGGCCAGGCTAACCGGGAGGTCATTGAACTCCTGGCCGATCACTTCGGCCTGCCGGTGTCCCGAGTTAAGATCGTGCGCGGGGGCGGGGCTCGTCTCAAACTGGTCGAGCTCGCCGACCGATGAGCATTTACAACCTGGTCAGCGCCCTGGGAGTCTTCATCCTGCCCGTTTTCGCTTGGCTCACCTCCAGCCGCCGGCGCGTCATCAACTGGCGGGTGGTGGCTTGGGGCATCGGCCTCCAGCTCCTGTTCGCCTTTTTCATTTTCGTGGTCCCCTGGGGCAGCCGGGTTTTTCTCTTCCTCAACCGGGTGGTGGTGCGCCTCCTGGAAAGCGCCACGGCCGGCACGAAGTTTGTTTTCGGCCGGCTGGCCCTGCCGCCCGGCGCCGTCAACGAAGCGGGCGAGGCATCCTTGGGCAATATCCTCGTCACCCAGGCGCTGCCCACCATCATCTTTTTTGCTTCCCTGATCAGCGTCCTTTACTATGTCCGAATCATGCCCTTTTTCATCCGCCTCTTTGCCCGGGTTTTTACCAAGACCATGCGCCTCAGCGGCGCCGAATCGCTCAGCACCTCCGCCAATATTTTTGTCGGCGTGGAATCAGCCCTGGTCGTCCAGCCTCATCTGAGGGACATGACCGCCTCGGAGCTTACCACCATCCTGACTGCGGGCATGGCCACCATCGCCTCCACTGTCCTGGCTCTTTACGTCTACTTTCTTCGGGATGTCCTGCCCACCATCGCCGGCCATCTGCTCTCCGCTTCATTCATGTGCGCCCCGGCCGCCATTTTGATGTCCAAGCTGGTTATGCCCGAGACCGAGAAGCCCAAGACCCTGGGCCTGGACATCAAGCCCGTCTATGAGAGGCCGGATAATCTGATCATGGCCGCCATCAACGGGGCCAACGACGGGTTGAAACTCCTGGGCGGTATTGTGGCCTTGCTGCTGGCTTTCCTGGGGTTGCTGGCCCTGGGGGACCTGGTTTTAGGCTGGCTGGGCGGAAACCTCAACCACTGGTTCGGCTGGCATTTCCAATGGTCGTTCAAATCGCTCCTGGGCTATTTCTACTACCCCTTCGCCCTTCTGCTGGGCGTACCCCTGGCCGACGTCCCGGCCGTGGCGCGTCTGCTGGGCGAACGAACGGTGGCCACCGAGGTGGTCGCCTATCAACATTTGGCCGAGTTGATGAAGGCCAAAGCGCTGGTTCATCCCCGTTCGGCGGTCATCGCTTCTTACGCCCTGTGCGGATTCGCCCATTTCGCCTCTCTGGCCATATTCGTGGGCGGCACAGGGGCGCTCGTCCCGGAGCGGATCAAGGACATCTCGCGGCTCGGCCTGCGGGCCTTGTGGGCCGCCACCCTGGCTTGTCTCCAGACCGCGGCCGTTGCCGGAGTTTTTGTCACCCGGGGGTCCATTCTGATGGGGCAGTGAGTTCCCCCGGATGCATCAAGATGTGTGATTTCAAATAGGCGGCGGAGGGGGGAACCGACGGGACTGGTTCCCAAGGGGACCGGGGGCGATTCCAACGCCAATAGGATATCTCACAAACGGAGATGCACGCAGTTTCCCCTCTGCTCCTTGTGTTTTTCTTTTTTCCTGATACAATAGGTGGCCTTTTGGACGTCATTCTCTTTTCGGGATATGATGGAGTCCTATGAACGGGAGACGCCTTGACTGGATCGCCTTGAGCCTGGCTACGGCTGAAAGCCCGAAATCCATCCCCAGGATTCTTTCTCGCTTTGCCGATCCGCTTGATGTGCTTCATGATCCGGAGGAAAACCTCCGTGTTCTGGGTTTCAGTGAGGAGGCCGTCGAGGGCCTATCCTCGGGCCGTTTTCGCAAAATGGCCGTCAAGGAAGAAGAGCGGCTCAACCGCTTGGGCGGCCGAATTGTTAGCTATGAAGACCAAGCCTATCCCGGCCTGCTGAAACAGATTTTCGACCCGCCCTTTGTTCTTTACGGCCTGGGCCGAATCGAGACGCTGAATGAGCCGGCCGTGGGGATCGTCGGTTCCAGGGGACCGACCGCCTACGGCCGCGGGGCGGCCCACAGCCTGGCCCGAGAGCTGGCCGGACGGGGACTGGTCGTGGCCAGCGGCCTGGCGGAGGGCATCGACACCTGCGCCCATTTGGGCGCCCTTGATTCGGGAAGGACGATCGCTGTCCTGGGCACGGGCCTGGATATCGTTTACCCCCGGCAGAACCGCGGGCTGACGAAGAAGATCGCCGCCTCGGGCTGCCTGGTCACCGAATTTCCCCTGGGAGCCCGACCCCGGGGCCATCATTTTCCTCAACGGAACAGGCTGATAAGCGGATTGTGCCTGGCCCTGATCGTTGTGGAGGCTTCGCCCAAGAGCGGCTCTTTAATCACCGCCCGGCTGGCCTTGGAGCAAAATCGGGAAGTGCTGGCGGTTCCGGGCAATATCACCTCGGAGTTGAGCCGCGGAACGAATGAGCTGATCCAGGCTGGGGCCAAGCCGGCCACTTGCTGGCAGGATGTGATTGAGGAGCTGCCGGCGGAGGTGCGCAACAGAGCCTGGGCGGCCGGCCGGACCGAACCGGAACGGCCTTCTTCCCTGGGCCGGGAAGAGCGCCGGGTTCTGGGCTGTCTTCGGCCCGACGGTCTTATCCATATCGATGAAATCGCCGTCCGCACGGACGTGCCGCTTCCTAATCTTCTGGCGGTGCTCTTGGATATGGAGCTCCGAGGCCTGGTGCGGCAGTCGCCCGGCAAGTTTTATCAGAGGAGTCTGTAGATGCCCCGTTCTTTGGTCATTGTCGAATCCCCGGCCAAGGCCAAGACCATCAATCGTTATCTCGGCCCCGACTATGTGGTCGAGCCCTCCATGGGGCACATCCGCGACCTGCCCAAAAGCTCTCTGGGCGTGGATGTGGAGCATGATTTTGCGCCCAAGTATGTCATCATCCAGGATCGCCGCAAGATCGTGACCGCGCTCAAGAAAGCCGCCAAGGAGTGTGAGCAGGTTTTCCTGGCCGCCGACCCAGACCGGGAAGGAGAAGCCATCTGCTGGCACCTCAAGGAGTTGCTCGAAGATTCAAACCGCAATATCCACCGCGTCCTTCTCCATGAGATTACCAAGAAAGCGGTCACCGAGGCTTTTCAAAACCGGCTGGAGCTGGACGCCAACAAATTCAGGGCCCAGCAGACACGGCGCATCCTGGACCGCCTGGTGGGCTATCTCATCAGCCCCCTGCTTTGGAAGAAAATCGGCCGGGGGCTGAGCGCCGGCCGGGTCCAGTCCATCGCCCTCCGGCTTATTTGCGACCGCGAAAAACAAATCAAAGCCTTTGTCGCCGAGGAATACTGGGCCATTGCCGCCAACCTGCGCGCTTCCAGTCCGCCGGATTTCAGGGCCTCGCTGGTCAAGATCGACGACAAAAAGGCCAAGCTGGGAGACGGACCCACTACCCTCCAGCTTGTGGAGCGGCTCAAACAGACGCCCTTTGTCCTGAACGACATCCAGGTCCGGGAGAAGAAGAAAAGCCCGCCCCCGCCCTACATCACCAGCACGCTTCAACAGGACGGCTTCCGTTTGCTGAGGTATCCGGTCAGAAAAACCATGTCCCTGGCCCAGCGGCTTTATGAAGGGCTGGAGATCGGCGATCGGGGGCTGGTGGGCCTGATCACCTATATGCGCACGGATTCCGTCCGCCTTTCCGGTGAGGCGGTGGCCTGGGCCCGCCAGTACATCTCCTCCCGCTGGTCGCCGGCATACCTCCCCGAAACGCCCCATGTCTTCAAGAGCAGGAAACAAGCCCAGGACGCCCATGAGGCCATTCGTCCCACATTGCCCGACCTCCCTCCGGAAACGGTCAAGCCCTACTTGAGAAAAGACGAATGGAACGTCTACCGGCTTATCTGGAACCGGTTCATCGCCAGCCAAATGAGCTCGGCCCAGGTGGAAGAGACGGAGTTCGATATCCGGGCCTCCAACTGCCAGTTTTCAGCCAAAGGAGAAGTCATCCTCCATCCCGGCTTTTTGGCCATAGCCCAGGATCAAAAGAAAGAGAAGGCCGTCGAGCAGGATCAGGATGAGGAAGCGCCCGAGGAAGAAGAAGCCAAAACACTGCCCAAGGCTGCGGCCGGGGAGAGCCTGACCCTCCTGGGCCTGGAGCCCAAGCAGAATTTCACTCAGCCTCCGCCCCGCTACACAGAAGGGTCGCTGGTTAAAGACCTGGAAGCCAAGGGCATCGGCCGGCCCAGCACCTACGCGCCCATCATCGCCACTCTCCAGAACCGCGTCTATGTCGTCAAGGAGGGCAGTAAGTTCATCCCCACCGAGCTGGGGTTGTTTGTCACGGACTTCCTGGTCCAACACTTCCACGACCTTATGGAAGTCGAATTCACCGCTCTTATGGAGGAGGAGTTGGACCGCATCAGTGAGGGAGAATTCGACTGGCTGGCCTCGCTGCGCGGCTTCTACCAGCGGCTGGAAGCGGACCTCAAAAAGGGCATGGACACCGAGGGAGTGACCAAGACCGGCATCCCGGTCGATGAAAATTGCCCCCAGTGCGGCAAACCGATGGTCATCAAGAGCGGCCGTTTCGGGCGGTTCAAGGCCTGCTCCGGCTATCCCGACTGCCAGTACAAACAGAGCCTGGTCAAGAAGGAAGCCATCCCCCTGGACGAGAAATGCCCCCAGTGCGGCTCCCAGCTTGTCCAGCGGAGGGGACGATACGGGGCCTTCATCGCTTGCTCGGATTACCCCCGCTGCAACTATGTCAAGAAGGAGCGGGTGGACACCGGCATTCCCTGTCCTACCGGCTGCGGCGGGACCATCTTGCAGCGGAAAACTCGGCGGGGCCGGGGCTTTTTCGGCTGCAGCCTTTATCCCAAATGCAGCTTCGCCACCTGGGAACAGCCGGTGGCCCAGGCTTGTCCCAAGTGCGGAAAGCCCATCCTTCTCCGGAAACAGCGGAAGAACAAGCCGTCCGTGGTGCACTGCTGGGACGAGGCCTGTGATTATCAAGTTGAAGAGGCGGTCCCGGAAAGCGGTCCCCCTCCGTCCCCCAAGCCGGATTCCGACGGTTCGCCTCCTTCTGATTCGCAGCCGGAATGAAGAAAGAACTGGAAGAGTTCCAAAACTTTCTGCGGCATGAAAAAAACGCCTCGGCCCATACCATCGCCGCCTACGGCCGGGACCTGCGGCAGCTGGCCGATTATCTTGGGGAGAAGGGGTGCCGACTGCGCAGCGTGGACCATGTCGTTTTAAGGGGCTTTCTGGTCCGGTTGTACGAGAAGAAGCAGAAAAAATCCACCATCGCCCGCAAGCTGGCCGCCCTGCGGTCCTTTTTTCAGTATGGATTAAAGCGGAAGTGGATGGCCGAGAATCCCGCCCGACTGCTCTCCAGCCCGAAACAGGACCATCCCGTGCCGTCTTTCCTGTCCGAACCGGAGGCGGCCGCCTTGCTTGACCTGCCGCGGAAGGACAACGTTTCCGGCCTGCGCGACAGGGCTTTCCTCGAGCTCCTCTACGCCTCCGGCCTCCGGGTGAGCGAGCTGACCGGCCTGGACCTCGAGGATCTCAGCCTTTCGGAGAGGCTGGTCCGGGTGAAGGGCAAGGGCCGGAAAGAACGGCTGATCCCCTTCGGCCGCATGGCGGAGGAAAGCTTGCGGGCCTATTTATCCAGACGGTTAGAACTGGGAGCGGGACGGGCTCCGGAAAATGCGGTTTTCTTAAACAGGCTGGGGACGCGACTGACGCCGCGGTCGGTCGAGAGGGCGGTGGATAAATATATCCGACAGACAGCCGTCCGCCGCAAGATCAGCCCTCACTCGCTCCGACATTCCTTCGCCTCTCATCTTCTCAGCCGGGGCGCGGACCTGAGGGTCATTCAAGAGTTGCTGGGCCATGAAAGCCTGGCCACTACGCAGAAATATACCCATCTCGACCTCGGCCAGCTCCTGGAGACCTATCGCAAGAGCCATCCCCGAGCCTGATAGCCGAAAACCCAAGTCGGTCCACTCCTTTGGCTTTCCTGATTCTTCTGGCCGGCTTCTTCTTCATCCTCCTATCCCCGGCCATGAAGCTTTTATGTCCGTCAACCGGCGGAGACAGTCGGAGGGTCGAATCGTAAACCCGCGCTGACGGCGGCCCAGCCGGCTCTTTTGTAACAAGAAGAAAACACAAGCGATACGGAAGACGGCCTCCTGGCCCGATGTTTGCAAAAACAAGCGGAAGGAGGTTTCCATGAAACATTTTCTTTGGCAGAGCGCCGCCCTCGTTGCGCTCATCTCTTTTGTTCTCCTTCCCCTGGCCGCCGAGGTCGACATCCAGCAATCCGGCGCCGGGAAGGCCAAGGTCAACATCAACGTCGCGGGCCTGAACGAGCTTCAGGGGCTGCCCCGCATCGGGCCCAGGGTCGCGCAGCGGATCCTGGATTTTCGCAAGGAGCACGGCCCGTTCAAGAGAGTCGAAGAGCTGATGAAAGTCAGGGGCATCGGGGAAAAGGTTTTCAATAACCTGAAGAACCTGATTACAGTGGGGGCGGAAGTCCAAACCAAGTGAGGGAGGAGGGCGCAAGCCCTCCCCCTCGCTCCCTCAGGTCGAGCCTTTTTGGAGAGTACGGGTCAGGAAATCGCGCATCCGCCGCAGAGCTTGCCCTCGGTGGCTGACGTTGTTCTTCTCCTGGGGGGTCAATTCCGCAAAGGTCCGGCCCAGGGGCGGATAGAAAAAAATAGGGTCATAGCCGAAGCCGTTCCGGCCGCGCGGCTCCAGGCTGATTCGGCCTTCAACCGTTCCGGTGATTTCGGTCAGGATTTTTTCCTTCCGACTGAGCACGATGCAGCAGACGAACCGCGCCTGTCTTTTTTCCTCAGGAAGGCCGTGCATCAACCCGAGGACTTTGGCCACGTTGCCCGCGTCGTCGGCCTGGGGCCCGGAAAAACGGGCGGAGTATATTCCCGGTGCGCCGCCCAGATAGTCGACCTCCAAGCCCGAATCTTCGGCCAGGGTGAGATGGCTTGTCGACCGGGAGTAGAACAGGGATTTCTGCCGGGCGTTGTCCAGGAAGGTCGAACCTTCTTCGGGGGCCGGCTGGTCGAGCGCCAGGTCGTAGAGGGTCATGAGTTCGACGGATAAACCCTCCAACACCTGGGTGATCTCCCGAAGCTTGCCACGGTTAGTGGTAGCGGCCAGAATCCTCTCGGGCCGGACGGCCGGACGTTTGGTCACTGCCCGACCTTATCCAGGAAAAAAGAAAGGCTGAAGAGGATAAGCAAGAGCGCCATGAGGGCCGCGCCGGTCTTCGTCCCGAACAGTTTTTCGGGCTCCTCCATAGCCTCTTCCTCGCGAACGGTCTTGCGGAAGATGACGGCTATCAGGAACATAAGCGGGAGGGAGATGTAGAGGAAGGTCTGCAGCCGGAAAGCCAGGGCCAACCAGAAATATGCAGCCAAGAAAATGACGGCGCTGGCGGCCATGCCCGTCAGGAGCGAAGTCCGGCTGTAGGCCTTATGAGAAGAGCGGTAAATTCCGGCCTTGTCCTTGAGGAAATGAAACTCGGTCACTCTTTTGGCGACCATAAGCAGGTTACCGAAAGCCCACCAAGACACCAAAAGGCTGACGGGAGGAAAGAGGCCCGCCGGAGCGAAGGCGAACCAGCCGATGAAAAACCGGATGGGGTTGTTCATGGATTCGGACAGGGAATCCAGGAAGGGAATATCCTTGGTCCGGATGGGCTTGATGTTATAGATAAAACCGGCGGCCAGGAGCGCCGCCAGGGAATAGAAAAACGGCCTGGAGAAAAGAAAGAAGGCAGCGGTCAGACAGAGAACGGCCAGGGCGGCGCCCAAGGCGGCGAAGGGCGCTTTCTTGACTTCTCCGCGGATCAGAGGCCGCTGACGTTTGGAAGGATGATGGATGTCATAGGGCATGTCCGCGATTTCGTTGATAACGTAGTTGGCCGTGGAAATGCCCCAGGTCAAGACAAATGAAAGAGACAGCTTCCAGGCGGCCTGAAACCAATCCAAGCCCCCCAGAGCCTGGCGGTTGAGGAAGAAGTAGGCGGCCGGACCAAGGAAAATAGCCAGGCTGCGGGGCCAGCGTTCCGGCCGAACAGCTTTGAAATACCCGTTCACGCTTTAAGGACCTTTTCAGCGTAGATTTCGAAGGAATCGCCCAGGGGCAATTTTATCGGAAGTCCCTTCAAAAAAGAAGCGAGGCCGGAGTCGGCTAACCGCCGGAAGACAGGCCGCCGAGAAAGCAGATAATGAGCGCTGAAGGTCCAGGCATATCTCCGGAGTTCAACAACGCGGAAACCGGCGCGGCGGAGAAGGCCGGCCAGGCTCGTCCAGGAGAAATAAGCCAAATGACCGGGCCGGAGATGCCACCACCGGCTGCCCGCCGCCCGGGCGGCCAGGCTGTGGATATCGGGCGTGACCAGGCAGAGGAGGCCGCCGAACTTTAAGACTTCCCAGGCCCGGACCGCCGCCGGCAAGGGTTGAGGGAGGTGCTCGATAATATCCACCATGGTTACGGCCGCATAGCGCTCCTGGGGGAGGTCGAGCTCCAAGAGATCACCCTCCCGCAAGCGGAGGTCGTATTTGGCCCGCGCTATCCGGACCGCCCATTGAGAAACCTCGAGGCCGTCCGGCTTCCATCCCTTTCGACGGGCCAGGTCGAGAAGAATGCCGGTGGCTGCGCCGATATCGAGCAGCTCTCCTTTGGCCGGAGCCAGCCTTTCCAGCCGGTTCAGGATGCGGACAAAGTTTCTGGACCTGCCTTCAGCCTCTTCTTCATATTGGGGATCTTCCACTTGAGCGTACAAAGAAGCGATGGCCTCGGGGCTGGGACAGGGGTCGGCGAAGATATGGCCGCAGCTCCGGCAGCGGCCCAAGTCCCAGACCTTGCCGTATTCGCTGTCCGTGATCCTGACCTGATCGGCCCGGAGCGAGCTCGGGTCAAAGGTCGCTTTTTTGAAGGGGACGAGGTCCGCCCCGCCGCAAATGGGACAACCCGAAGCTTTAACGACCTTATCAATTCCTTGGAGACGCACAACTAGCGGCCTAGAAAATGCTTGAACCAGAACTCGACAAAACGGCGGTTGGAAAATTCCATTTTCTTGCCCCGGTTGCCGTGCCGCTGCTTGGGCATGAGCATGAAGCTGAAATCCTTGTCTAAATCCATCAGCCGGTCGATGAACTGAATACTGTTCTGGGTATGGACGTTGTCGTCCAGGGCGCCGTGTTCGAAGAACAGCACGCCCTTAAACTTGGGGGCGTAGGTCAGGACCGACCCGGCCTGGTAACCCTCCGGGTTTTCGGACGGCGCATCCATGTAGCGTTCGGTATACACCGAGTCGTAAAGATGCCAGTCGATGACCGGAGCCCGGGCATAGCCGTGGGTGAAATCATCGGCGGCCGCGGTCAGGGCCAGGCAGGTGGAGTAGCCGCCGTAGCTGCCGCCGGTGATGCCGACCTTGGCGGCATCCACGAACGGCTTGCTGCGCAGCCAGCGGACCGCTTCTTTCCAGTCGTTCATCTCCCATTTGCCCAGCGAACGGTGCATGAGGGCCGTGCCCTTCTTGCCGAAGTGGCCCGCGCCGCGATGGTCCACGGTGAGGAAGATGATCCCCTCCTGGGCCAGGTAGAAAGAGGTCAAGCGCGGGAACGAATTGGACACCCGGGGCGAGTTCGGTCCGCCGTAGATGGAGAAAAGAACCGGATATTTCTTGGCCGGGTCGAAATCGGGCGGCAGGATCCACTGGGCGGGCAGGTTCCAACCGTCCGAGGTGGGGATGGTGAACAGCTCGACCTTGCCCAAAGCCACCTCGTCCATTTCAGGCTTCTTGGTCAGAGCCACTGTCCGGACCAGGGAGCCGTCGAGGCGGCATAGGTTCAGCCGAGTCGGGCTGGCGATGTTGGAGAATTCATCAAGAAAATACCGGCCCCCGGGCGAGAGTTGGACGGCATGGACTCCGGGCTCCCGGGTCAGTTTCTGCAATTTCGTCCCGTCCAGTCTGACCCGGAAAAGATGGACTTCGGTGGTGGCGCCCTGGTTGGACGCGAAATAGACCCACTTGTTTTTTTCATCGACCAGGACAATGCTCACATTGGCCATCCGGCCGGGCTGTTGACAGACCGCCCAGTCGCCCGAAGTGAGTTGCTTCCTCAGCCGGCCGTCCATTCCGAAGAGGTAGAGATGGCGCCAGCCGCTTTTATCGCTCCGCAGCAGGAAGCCGCTTCCATCCTTGAGAAAATAGAGGTCCTGGAAGAACTCCACCCAATTCGGCTGCCTCTCGCCATAGATCTCGGACTTTAAGCCCGTGGCCGGGTCCAGGGCGTAGATCTTGATGTGGTCCTGGCCGCGGTTCATCCACTGCACGGTGAGTCTGCTCGAATCCGGCAGCCAGAACGGCCAGGCCAGATAATGGTCGGCCTTCTCCTCAAAATCGGCCCAGACCACCTGTCCGCCCGCCGCCGGAACCATGCCCAACCGGACCTTGGGGTTAGGGTCGCCGGCTTTGGGGTAGCGTTGACGCTCGAGCGAGCCGTGCCAGCCCTCGGCGTTGAAGATAGGAAAGGCGGGGACCGGGCCGTCGTCGAAACGGAGAAAAGCGAGCCGGCGGCTGTCGGGCGACCACCAAAAGGCGCGATAGTCCCGGTCAAATATTTCTTCGAAATAGACCCAGGAGGCATATCCGTTCAAGATGATTTCAGACCCGTCGGAAGTGAGACGGACTTCCCGGCCGCCCTCCAGGAATACGGCATAAAGGTCGTTCCGGCGGGTGAAGGCCACGGCTTGGCCGTTGGGCGAAAGTTGGGGATTCCGCTCCGGTTCCGGGCCTTCGGTGAGCCGGACCAGCCGACCCTCCTTGACCCTATAAAAGTAGAGGTCGTTCTGGAAGTCGTAGAGGAGGCCGCTCCAGTCGGCCGTCTGCCCCACGGGATCGTGGCAGGGAAATTCGGAAGGCGCTTTTGACTTGAGGGCGGTGGTATCCAGAAAAACTTCTTTCTGGCCGGTCAAGGCGGCGACCTTGAAGACGGTCAATTTTTTGCTTGAATCATTCTTCTCGGCCAGGAGGTAATGATCGTCGTCGAGCCAGCCTTTAATTGAAGGCCTTGGCGTTAAAAGCTGAGGGTCCTTATCCAGGAAGGCCTGGTCATAGGTCAGTTTCTTGACCGGCTTCTGGGCCGGAAGGGGAAACGCGAATAAGACCACAAGGGCGAGTCCAAGAACCGGCCCCAAGGCCGGGGCAAATCTGCTGTTCTTCATCGCCTCTCTCCCTATCAGGTATTCGAAGTTCATCCTTATGATATATCAGACAATACCCTGAATGTCACTGGGGCCAGACAGAGCGGACGGCCAGCTTGCTGAGCTCGGTTCGGACGTAGAACTCCGTTCCCCACACGCGCAACGTCGGTTGCCCGCTTCCCTCCTGTCCGCAGCTGATGATCCGCGGCCCCATGGTCAGACAATCCTTGATGCCCCGGGCTTGGCCGGCCAGGCCGCTGGCCGCGAACGTCTCCTGTTCGACCTCTATGATCAAGAGGTTGGGCCCGGAAAAACCGGCCGGTTTCCGGGGCGGGGACAGGCCGGCAATGATGCGGCCGTCGAAATAGACGTTGACGCTGGAAACGCAGCCCCCCTCGGGCAAAGGGATGATGCTGGACGTCCGGTTCTCCAAGTCGAGGATGTGGATCAAGGAATCCGGTTCGCCGGCCGCCCCCTGGCGGGGCCGGGTGACCAGGAGCACCTTATCCCGGAGGTAGGGTTTGATCAAGGCCACCGTTCGGCCTGGAAACTCGAGGATTTCTGCCCGGCCCGAATTCGGGTCGAGCCTCAGGAAGAGGCCGTCGGAGGCACCCGCGCAAAAGCGGCCCCGCTGGTCGGCGGCCGCGGCGGTGATGCTCTGACGGCCGGCGCGGATCAGTCGGCTCCTTTTCTCGGCCAGGTCCCAGATGCAGACCGTCCCGTCCTCGTGTCCGGTAAAGAGCTGTTCTTTTCCGAAGGAGGCCAGGCTGCAAGCCGCGGCGGGCCTGCGGCCCAGCAGGGTTATTTCATTCCGTTCGAAGGAGACTTCGACCAACCCGCCGTCCGGGGCGAGGGCATAGAGTTCACGGCCCATTAAGGTCAGGCCTTCAATTTTATCCAGACGGGTCTGGAAAAGGCGGTTGTCGATGAAGCTGAGGACGAAGACTCGTCCGTCCTCCGCCGTTCCGGCCACCTGATTCTGGGCATAGAACCGTAGGCGGTCGACCGCCAGGTCCTCAAGGTCGAACGTTTGGAGAAGGTTGGGCTCGGCCCCCACGTCTTCGTTCAGGCGGGCCCGAATATGACGTTCTTCCTGTCGGAAGCCCTGAG
>Ga0299915_10001494_pt1 | contig 17327 bp, 16 predicted proteins | sample RVTome_13_FD_200263 | JGI IMG/M metagenome (GOLD analysis project Ga0299915, IMG submission 200263) | Soil microbial communities from uranium-contaminated site in the Upper Colorado River Basin, Wyoming, United States - RVT92D227 (version 2) ... | reverse complement strand
CCTTCTTCAAATCCTGCAGGTGTATGGAAAAATCCCGGATCAACAAGTTCCTGGACCCAGGCTCAGAAGGATACTAATAATGCATTACCGATATTCCCCTCACTCAAGAATGTTCATCTTGGCGCAATGGTAAATTTCCAATTCGGCCTGAGAGAATACAGTCTTGGCATTCATAATTTCAAATATTCAAAAGCTCTGCTCCAGAATTCTATTGATGCATTAACAGCTGCAGGATATTAGAATCTGATTAACACTCAAATAATCAGGGGTAGTAAAAAAATTAAAGGGGCGTTGCATGCAACGCCCCTTTAATTTTTATATTCAATTAACAATATGATAAACTATTTTTTGATGGCCCTCAATTTTCCATTATATTTGAACGGTTTCGCAATGGTCACAACTGTTAAGCAAATAACACACTCAATTTGTAAGCAACCCACTGCACTTCAGGAACAACTGTCAGTAATACTCAGAATAAAAGCAAATTTAATATGAAGGTTACAATACAAAAAATCACTAAAATACCCATTATTTCAATGGCACTTTTAATTGTGCTATTTTCTGGCTGTAATAATAATGAATCTGACAATAGTGTACTTTACAATATAAATGAAGGGGAAAAAACGTCTGCAGAAGTTACAGAATATGCAGTAGAAGCGCCTCCGTTCAGTGATGGTGCATTTCCATGCACTGACTGCCATGCAAATTTTAAACCTAATCCGGTGAAAAGAGAGTTAGCTGATTGGCACCAGGACATTTCTGAGATGTTTAATCATGATAAGGAAAATCGTTGGTGCCTCGATTGTCATGATTTCAATAACAGAGATTCTTTAAGGCTTGCCAGTGGGAAATTATTAGATTTTAAGGAGTCATACAAGCTATGCGGTCAGTGCCATGGTGAAAAGTACAGAGACTGGAAAGTCGGGGTTCATGGAAAGAGAACAGGTGAATGGAACGGCAAGAAAGAATATTTGCTATGTGTTCATTGTCATAATCCACACTCACCAAAATTTCAGGAACTAACGCCGGACCCTCCCCCATTCAGGCAGGAAGATATTAAATAACTTTTATAATTGAATAGTCTGCGGAAATGAAAAAAGAAAATTCAAGAAGGTCGTTTATAAAAAATATTTCTTTAGCAACATTCTCGGCACTTGCACTTTCGGGCTGTAATATGGAAATATTTGATGAATTTCTTCAGAAAAATTTCAGAACTTTATCAAAAAAGGAAAAAGATAAGATAATTAAAAATTTAGAAATTAAGTACAAAGAAAAGTATGGTAAAGAATTTCACGTATCTGTCAAACCTGCAATAGATAGAACTTTATTTGGTTATGCTCTCGACTTGTCCAAATGTGTTGGATGCAGAAGATGTGTTTATGCATGTGTAAAAGAAAACAATCTGTCACGTAACCCGCAAATTCATTATATTGAGGTTCTTCAGATGGATAAAGAAAAAGGGATAGATTTTGCGGATTCCGATGCTCAGTATAATCCTGAAAAAGTTCCGGAAAAAGGACATTTTTATCTTCCGGTACAATGTCAGCAATGCAGAAACCCTCAATGTGTGACCGTATGTCCGGTTAAAGCCACCTGGCAGGAACCTGATGGAATTGTTGTAGTTGATTATAACTGGTGTATAGGATGCAGATATTGTATGGCTGCCTGCCCATACGGAGCAAGACATTTCAATTGGGGCAAGCCTTATGTACCAGTGGAAGAATTAAATACTGAATTGCATTTTTTAGGAAACAGACCAAGAATGAAGGGCGTTGTGGAAAAATGTACTTTTTGTATCCAAAGAGTCAGGGAGGGAAAATACCCGGCTTGCGTTGAAATATGCCCCGTTGGAGCAAGAAAATTTGGAAACCTTTTAGACCCTGAAAGCGAAATCAGATACATATTAGAAAACAAGCGGGTACTTGTACTGAAACAGGAATTGAACTTTCAACCTAAATTCTACTATTTCTTCGGCAACTAACCAGGACTTATAATTAATGTAAATCTTAAATCAGGCAAAATAAATTAATAAAATTTAATATGAATTTTATTCGTTTTATGACAGGCAGTATAAGAATAATTTTTCATGGTAGCAAAATTTATTATGCATGGCTGATTCTCTTGTTATTATTAATACTTTGGGGAGGATCCGGTTATTTAGGCCAGATAACTCACGGATTGATCAGAACTAACATGCGTGATTCTGTATCCTGGGCTTTTTATATTGGAAACTTTACCTTTCTTGTCGGAGTTGCTGCAGCAGCTGTTATGTTAGTTATCCCTGCCTATATTTATGATTGGAAACCAATTAAAGAAATAGTAATTTTTGGTGAATTGCTGGCTGTTTGTGCTGTAATTATGTGTCTTGCATTTATAATTGTAGATCTTGGAAATCCGCTTAGATTCTGGCATATGTTACCTCTGATAGGTATATTGAACTTTCCATATTCTATGCTTTCCTGGGATTTTTTCGTTCTTAGTGTTTATTTATTAATTAACTTATATGTTGTAACTTATTTATTATACTGTATTTTTTATAAGAAAGACTATAAGAAATCAGTTGTTTTACCACTTGTGTTAATCAGTATACCCATGGCTGTAGCTATTCATACAACAACAGCATTTCTTTATAATGCCTTACCCGGACGTATTTTTTGGAATAGCGCTTTGCTTGCGCCAAGATTTCTGGCATCAGCTTTTTGTTCAGGTCCTGCTATTCTTTTGATCCTGTTTCAAATACTTAGGAAAACTACTAAATTTGAAATAAAAGATGAAGCTATATGGACAATTGCTGAACTTATGGTGTACGCAATGTTCATTTATCTGTTTTTCACGATTGCTGAGCTTTTTAAAGAGTTCTATTCCGGAACTGAACATATTTTGTATTGGAAATATCTACTTTTTGGAATAGGTGATCACAAAGAAATTGTCCCTTACAGCTGGTCGTCCATTATAATGGGATGTATCGCATTTATACTTTTCTTAATCCCCAAAACCCGGAAAAACTTTCTGACTCTGAATATTGGTGCTGTGCTTATTTATGGGAGCGTATATGTTGAAAAAGGAATTGCTCTGATTATACCCGCATTTACACCTGATGTTTTGGGACAGATTTATGTATATACTCCATCCTGGACCGAAATCAAAACTGCAGTAATGGTATTTTCCCTTGGATTTTTGCTTTTTACTTTTCTATCGAAAATTGCTATAGCAATTGTATTTGATGATTATAATATTGATAGTTTAGATAAAAAAATGAGGCTGCCCAAATAGGAACAGCCTCTGATTTTGAATGAAAATAATTTTCTTTACTATTTCTTGAATGTTCTCATGTAGTTAACAATGTTCCATATATCATCGTCTGATAATTTTCCTTCATATTTTGTCATTTCACCCCTTCCGATCTTGGTTTTGTAGAAATGTTCGCCATCAGTCTGACTCTGGAATTCATCTTTAGAAAAGTTGCCCGGGGCTGTTTTAAGTGATTTTACTTTTACACCGTCGCCAAGACCCGTTTTTCCGTGACATGGCGTACAGGTTTTGTTATAGAGTGTCTGCCCTGCTAAAGTACTGGCATCACTCATGGCAATGGGGTTCTTCATTGATTTGTAGGTAGAAGGGACGACCCATGGCTTCGTTTGAGCTACCAATGTTGCACTCAGCAATAAAACTGCAGCACTTACAATAAAAAGTCTTTTAGTCCTCATAATCCTTGTTTTTAATTTGTTTACTATATTACAATTAATGTGCCAATCTTACCCTTTATGATTATTCCGGCCAAGATGCACAACCATCCCGAAGTATTGTACATAATCCAAAAAAGGATTAATTTGTAATACAAATATAACGTTATTTTTTCTTTCTGAGTAGCTCTCCATTTAAATCGATCCGATGTCCGGAACACGTTGTACACTCTGCTCCGGAATCAGTTGTACACATTACTCCTGAAATAGTGGATAATATTTCAGGAGTATTAGATTAGAAACCATTTTATAATGCATATTCATGAGACAGAATCTTTAACAATGCACACGGAGATTAATCCAGGGGAGTATCTCTGAGGATGAACGGATATAGACTAAAAAATATGGAAAAATTAATTAAAAAAGTTAAATTTGCTTAACCACGTTTTAACGCGAAAGAGCTCTTATCAAAAATCCAACTTTGATATAGTCAATTAATTCCGGCGGAATGTGGCCAGATTGTCAGGCTTTTGTAATAAAATTCCTCTTTATATGAAACTTTTATCTGCAGGAAAGAACTGGATCACAATTATTGGTTTACTGATTGCATCAATCAATTTTTTGATGATCATCGTGCTGTTTCTGATTTCAACCATTTTTAATAAAAATGATACAAACCTGGGATTGTTCATCTATATTATTTTACCGGGATTTCTATTGCTTGGACTTATAATGGTCCCGGCAGGAATTTTAATTTCCAGGAAAAAAAGGATCACTAAAACTCCGGGTGAAAAGAAACTTTTGCCGGCTGTTGATTTGAATAATCCAATGCACAGAAAAGCTTTTATAGCTTTTACCATAGCAACAGTAATTATTCTTTTCCTTACCACTTATGGAACCATCGAGGCATATCATCTGACAGAATCAGTAGAATTCTGCGGGACTCTTTGTCATAAAGTGATGGAACCTGAATATACTGCCTACCAGAACTCTCCTCATGCAAACGTGGCATGTGTTGACTGTCATGTCGGTAGCGGTGCATCATGGTATGTTAAATCGAAACTTTCCGGATTACAACAGGTTTATGCCGTGGCAACAAAAACATATCCTTCACCTATTGAAACGCCCCTCCATGATCTGCGTCCGGCAAGAGAGACTTGCGAAAAATGCCACTGGCCCCAGAAATTTTATGCAAGGAACCTTCAGACAAACAGGTATTATCTGGCAGATTCCCTTAACTCTGAATGGGACATTATTCTTCAGATGAAGATCGGACCTGAAATCACTGAACTTGGTTTTGCAGAGGGAATACACTGGCACATAAATCCGGATGTAAATATTGAATACATATCTGAAAATGACATGCGTGAGTTAATATCTTACGTGAAGTACACCAATAAGGCTACCGGAGAGGTTACAGTGTACAGAAATCCCGATATTGAAATATCCGACAGTATAATATCTGCGTCATTGCCCAGGACCATGGATTGTATTGATTGTCATAACAGGCCTTCCCATAAATATAGTTCCCCGCCGGTTTATTTCGACAAGGCAATGCTTACTAACGAAGTTTCACAGGAAATTCCCTTTATAAAAAGAACTGCAATGGGAATTCTCAGAAATACCTTTACTGATAAGGACACGGCATTGATGCAGATCAGGGAAGGGATCATCAACTATTATAAATCAGACTTCAGCGGTTATTTCGAAAAAAACCATCCTAAAATCGATCAGACGGTTGCAAGTATGCAGAAAGCCTTCAGCCAGAATTCTTTTCCGGGGATGAAAGTGAATTATGATATTTATCCCAATCATATCGGACATCTTGAATCAGAGGGTTGTTTCAGGTGCCATAATGATTCTTTCACGTCAGATAACGGGAGGAAAATTACCCGTGACTGTAACATCTGTCATACAATAATCGGCCAGGGGAAACAAGATCTTATGCAATTCACGAATATCAGGGAAGCACTGGAGTTTCAACATCCAGTGGATATAGGAACAGCCTGGAAGGAAGCCAATTGTTCGGAGTGCCACAGGTATCTTTATTAGTAATTAAAAAACCCGGTCGTTTAAGCCGGGTTTTTCTTTTTATCCCTTACCCATTTGATTTATTTTTTGAATGTGCGCATATAGTTTACCACATTCCAGATATCATCATCAGATAATTTACCTTCGTATTTCGGCATTTCTCCCCTGCCCATCTTCGTTTTGTAGAAATGCTCACCATCGGTCTGATCCTGATAAGCTGCGACGGAAAAATCTCCGGGATGATCTTTCAGGGCTCTGGCTTTAACTCCGTCACCAAGACCTACCTTACCATGACATGAAGCACAATTCTTATTATAAAGTGCCATGCCTGCTTTATTACTGGCATCCCCTTTTGCAACGGGATTTTTCATCGATTTAAAATTAGCCGGTACATCCCATGGCTTAGGTTGCGTCTGTGCAGAAGCATTCAGATTAAAGATTAAAACACTCACAAGAGCAACTAATGAACTGATAAATACTTTTTTAAAATTTTTCATAATTATCTTTATTGGTTTTTAGTTAAGTAATACAATTATCGTGCAAATATCAAAATAATGTCAATATTACGGCTTCTTCTGCTTTTTACTCTCTCTTTTAATCCGGATCAGACTGATGATTGCAAACAGATAATGGCCCCACACTCCTGTAAGAAGAACCGAGAGTGTAATAATCATCCATCTGGGAGCCGTTTTTGTCCATAGCGCCCTATGAGCTACCGGTGCTGAATTTGATGCAGGCAAACCCCAATTTTTTACAACTTTTACCTCAACATTTCCAAATGCCGGGTGCTCCTCAAATTTTGAAATAATTGTCAGATTACCTTCACTATCCCCTGGTAAATCTGAAGGAAATTCGAGGCTTGCTGTTCCATTTTCATCAAGATATGCTTCGCCGACAGGCAGAAGACTGAACATCCTCGGGATATATATCATAATGACTTCTTCCGAGACCGGGATCTCCTTTGAATTCCTGGATGTAAATGCTTTAAGGGAAATAGTCCTGATAGTGTCAACCTGCGAAAGAATCATCTCAAGTTTAACATCCCTGATTGAAATCTCCGATCTGACGGTTTCAATGGTGTCATTCCCGGCAAAATCACTGGAGAATACCCATAGTCCGTCGCTGTTTTTTGTAAGAGAGATGCTTTCTGACAAGTCAAACGCAGCAATGCCCTTTTCATTGGTTAATGCAGTTCCCAGCAGATCTTTTCCTGCTGGTCCGGAGTAAAACGAGATCTCCGTTCCGGAAAGCGGAATCTCCATCCTGTTCAAAGAGTATGTCAGAGTTGTCTGAAGGTATCGGTGATCATCCGAATTCTTAAAATATTGCAAGGAGATATAAGGACTGATAATCGTTTTGTCCTGTGAGAAAAGTGGATCTGAGACAATCGAAATTAATAAATAAGAGATAAAGTATATCGATATTCCGGGTTTCATGATTAACATACCTGTTTGCTTATTTTAAAATTTCCTCTTTATCTTTTTCCTGCATTTCAGAGATAGAAATAATAGGTGCAATTTTTGAAATCAGCATGAACAACATTATAAAAATTGATACACCCGCAAGAGTCAGGGACCATTCGATCCAAGTAGGAGAATACTTGATCCATGCATCCCTGACATCCTGAATAGGTAAAAAAGGTGTTTCAAGTGTGGGAATTACAATTATATACCGGTTAACCCATAAAGCCAGTACGGCAATGACTGCAGCAATTGTAATATTCGGGATGGTTCTGAACCGGGGCAGGGCTATAATAATTCCCGGAATAAGTATCCCTATATAATTCGCAAATATAAAAAGCGCATAATACTCCGAAAATAGCTTATCAATAAGAATTGAATCCATTTTTATAGATCCATACCACTTTGTAAGATAATCGCTGAAAGTAAAGTATCCGTAAAATGCTGCAATTATGGTGAGGAGTACCCCCACATTTACAAAATGACGTTTGGTTATATATTCCTCAAGACGATAGACCTTCCTGAATACCCACATAAGTATAATAAGGAGTCCTGTACCTGAAAAAACAGCTGCAATAACAAAATAGGGACCAAAAATAGTTGAATGCCAGCCTGGCTGTAATGTTACCCCAAAGATCCATGCCAGAACCGAGTAAACAATAATTGCTATGGCTATTATCATTGAAGACATTATTGTCCTTGCTCTTGAAAGCAGTCTTGCCTGGATTGGCGTTCCGTTATATCCCAGTGATAGTATTTTATACAGCTTCCTTTTCCAGGGTGCAACGTTGAGGTCTTCATAGTCGCGCAATATTGCAAAATCCTCAATAAATGAAAGGTACAGATAGATAAAACACCCGATCAGGTCTGTAGAAATAGCAATAACGTCCCATGTAATTGGGGACTGTATTCGCGGGTGAGTAAAGAGAAAATATAATCTGTCGAGCCTGCCGATGCAAAAGAAAATGAAAAACGGACCTATTACAAGTGAAATTACAGTTATAAGCTCAGCCAGCCTGATCACGGGTCTCCTCCAACCTGTATTGAACAGATGCAGTACTCCTGAAATCAGGGCACCTGAATAACTAAGTCCCATAAAAAATATAAAATTCACTATATAAAATCCCCAGACCACATTGTCTCTCATTCCAGTTACAATATGACCTTTGTCGATCTGCTGTACAAGAGCATAAATACCAACCAAGAAAAAAACAAGAAGCACAATAAAAGTAATGTACCAGCCTGTACTTGTCTTCTCCAGTTCAGGCGTCAGATCTCTAAGCAGCTTTCTGTTTGCTTCCATGTTCAATTGTTTGTCTGAAAAGAATCAGCGCAGTTCGTCATCTTTATACCTTCCTTTGATCTCTTCCTCATAGCCATCCAGTCCACTTTCAACCGGGAACATTCTCTGGTTCGGAGGTAAATAAAAGACACTTGGCAATGTCCCCAGTTCTTCACGATATCTGTATCCGGCCCTGTCAAGCATCAGTTTGCTGAACCTGACAGTCTCTTCACCATTTGTTACTGTATCTTCAAGCAGATCTCCGAAATAAATAACCCCCATCGGGCATGCGGTTACACAACGCGGAAGGATATTTTTCCTGAGATTATCAGCACAGAATACACACTTGCCAACTGTACCCTCGACAGGAGGAATGTTGGTCTCAGGATCATATACATGTCCTTCAGGTAGTTTAATTTCCGGATCTTTCCAGTTGAATACTCTAGCAGAGTAAGGACAACCGGTCATACAGAATTTGCACCCGATACATCTCTGGTTGTCCACAAGTACAATTCCATCATCCCTTTTATACGTGGCACCAACCGGACAGACGCTAACGCACATTGGTTTATCGCAATGGAAACATGGACGGGGGAACCAGTATTTTGCCGTATTCTTATCATCCTGCAGCAGATAGAGCTTAATCCATTCATGGTCTTTGGGAAGCATGTGACCTTCCTGACATGCTTCAACACATTTCCTTGCATTTTTACATTTGGCAAGGTCAATGACCATTATGAATTTATGGCCGGGAAGGCCGGTCTTTGCTTCTGCCTTTAGCTCTTTTACACTTTTTTCAGCTGGTTTAATATCGTCCTTATCCACTTCGACAAGTTTGCCATCGGGCGACAAAAGCTTTATCTTCTTACCCGATTTAGCTTCTTTTCCGGCAGTAATTGCAGCGGTACCACCAACTCCGGCAAGGGTTACAGCTCCGACTCCGGCACCCAGATTCTTAAGAAAATTCCGCCGGGATGACTTATCTGATAAATTTTGTTCCTTTTGTTTCATTTTTAAGTATTGTGATCTTCCGGTTCGTGGTAACCTGAGAGCATACTTTTAAACAGGGAGGTCGGGCGGGTACCAAGTGTGCACGTATAAATATGTATTGCAAGAAACACCGACAGGAAAAATCCCATTGTGATATGGAGAATATCCGTGAGGATCATTCCGCTGATTCCGAAAAGTCGGCTTATGACCGTCTCCGGAAAAAGCAGTCCAAGACCCGAAAATATTATAAGTGGTAGCGCAACATACATTGCCAGCACATATGACAGTTTCTGCAATGGATTGAATTTCTGGTCAAGACTTACCGGAAAGGGATGTTTTTCTCCCTTAAACATTCCCCATGAATAATACCTTAATTGTTTTCCGAGGTTTTTAAGAAAATCTTTTCTTTCAATTCTGTAATATCTGCCATTTTTGGAAAGGATATTACCCGTTACGAAAAAGATGTAGTTTATTGTAAGAAGTCCAGCGGCAATATTATGCCATTTTATCGCTTTGGCAAATCCGACTACCAGGATATATTCTTTCTGATCGGTATATTGCATACTGATTCCTGTAACGATTAGTACCAGGACAATGACAGCATTAATAAAATGCCATAACCTGACCCATATCGGATATAAATACATTTTCTTGGTTTTATTTTGTTTTCCCGGTAAGCCTGAAATAAATATGAACACTCATAATTACGATCACAACAGCAAATATTATGATGCTCAGGATATTCAAATACTCATTCCGGTTTGCCCCAATCACAAACGACTGGTTAAGTATAATCCCGTTAAAAAAACCATCCTTCCGCTGCTCTTTTGATTGAAATTTATAAAGCGTTGACATCAGCATTGAGTTCTGAGAATGACATTCATTGCATCTCCTTACAGCCCTCTCCATTGGATTGATCAGGTGCGACACAAGGATAGTATCATTAATTTCTGAATGGCACTCAATGCACCTGACATTTTTAAAATGCGATTCCTGGTTAGGGAGCCAGTCATGTTTCTGAAGTATATTGATTTCTTCCCTTTCCGTTAAAAGCTGGAACTGATCAAAGTTTGAATGACACCTTAAGCATATATTATTATCATAAAGTATTGTCTCTTTAAGGTTGGAACTGTTCCTTACATTTATTTTATAATCGTGAGGCCCATGGCAATCCCAGCACGTAAATCCCTCTTCTTCAAGTTTATAATGCGTGCTTAACTGATATGAAGCTTCGATTTCCTCAAAATGAAACCGGGCAAATTTTTCATCATTGCCGTGACAGTCGATACAATTATACATCTGCTCCATTCTTAGTTCCCCGGAATGAGGAAAATGTATATACTCTCCTGAATGGCAGTCGGTACAGCTGAAACTTTTATGATTCGACCCGTAAAATTTATTCCTGTTAATTACCCTTTCCGAAAACATCATGGCTTTAACCTGCCGTCCTAGATTTTCGTTGGTGTATTCGTATCTGCCCTGGCCGTGGCACTTAAAACAGCGTTCATTGTCGTCGAAGAAAGGAGACCTGTAGGTAATTGAATCATTTGGACCGGCTTCTTCTTCCTTCAGGTCTGATCCGGTTGCTGAAGAACATGCTCCCGCGAAGATAAGCAGCATAAAAAGAAGATACCTGAAAGTGCGTGATGTCATTCCCTGAAAATCACTAAAATTAAAATCTTACTGTAATATTGAATCCTATAAGATACTCCCCGTCTGCAAAATTGTTAGTGTTATAAAGCAGGTTGCGCTGGTTTATTATCTGTGAATAGTTTGATGCAAAGATCTGAAAGGTATGGGTTGCAGTCCCTATCTCCCAGCCGACTGAGAGGTTTGGTTTAGGCTGTTCATCAAGATCCTGTCTGGTTAACAGCTGATCATATTCAAGAATGACCGAGTGCGAGCCAAACACTGCCGCTCTTGCCCCGGCTGATAATCCGAAATTCAGGTTTTTGTACTTCGATTCGTTCGTATATTGAGGAACAGCATTGAAATAGATCACAGAAGGTGCAACCTGAAACGAAAATACATCGTTGAATTTCCTGGCTAATATGATCTGGGTAAAATATGATAAGCGGTGGATATCCCTGTACTGCTCAACAGGTCCGAATGCTTCCTTTCTCTGAAGATCAATAACAATGTTGCCGTAATAAGAAAGTGAAACAGGCATGCTGTTGTCTTCGTTCTGCCGGAGGATAAGATATTTCCACTGGATATCCTGAAGCTTGTAATCTTTTGTGGTTCCGACTCCTATCATTAACCTGTCGGTAATGCCGTAATTCAGACCCAGCCGTGTATTGGCAGCACCGAAAATCCCAAACAGATTATGATAATTTTCAATGAGGCTGAACCGGTGATGTATCTGCAGTTCGGGCCTGCCTTTATATGTTGTTTCAACAGTCTGGTTTTCGATAAGCATACCTGTCCCGAAGGTAAAACGCACAGGCTTTGATTTTTCCTTTGTCTGAGCTTCCTCCTGAGCCGATAGAGAAATCATGAAGGCGGTCAGAAGAAGCAATAAAAAAGTCTTTCTCATTTTGTTTTGTTTATAAAAGTATGATACTTCAATTGTTCAATGCACCCTGCCCAATCCAAATCAATACAAGTTGTTTTTCGGTGTCCAGGGTAAAAGCTTTGTGACTGCCGGACACAATCTGTCTGTAGAGTTTACTGTTTTCGGCAGGAGTGCTCACATAATTGCCTTCGGTAAGGGAAGCATAGGAGAAGCCGACCCTGAGATCAGGATCACGGGATCCTTTATGACATTGAATACAGTTACCGGTAAAGACAGGCTGGATCTGGGTCTGAAAAAGAACAGGTTCCCCGGGATCAATTGTCTCCGGTTCAAAAGCATATTTCTCACATGATGAAAACAATGCCATGCCTGCCGGAATTATCAAAGCCGCCACAATACTCCATGACAATTTAACTTTCATTTTCATTTTTCAATTTGAGTTTATTTTTTCACAAAGATATCAGATAATACTGATTAATAGAATATTACAGCATTTTTATTTTGAGCTTTTTTCATGCTTTTTATCATCTGAGAAATTGATCTATATCACTTTAGATTATGATATATATTACTGAGAGGTGCTGGGTGCTGGGTGCTGGGTGCTGGGTGCTGGGTCCTAGGTCCTAGGTACTGGGTGCTAGGTAACCAGTAACCAGTAACCAGTAACCAGTAACCAGCACCAGGGTTTAAAGGAAGCAACTTTAGAATTTATAAGCATTATCTTCTATTAGCTTATCTGCAATTCTTCTTCTGGCATCTTTAATATTGACCGGGTTGATCCCTGTCAGTATTTCAATTGCGTTGACAAGATCCGGAATTGATTCTGAAGATGCAAAGGAGCACACCGCATCAGTTGCCGATTTTCTTACTTTATATGCTGTATCATATATGTTTACGTCAAGGATATCTTTATAGACGGAAACCGGGTTTTTTATTCCTGCCAGCTTTTCAATTCTTAATGCCAGTGATTCGGTAAGATATGTCTCCATAATCATTTCAGCAATATTGTTCATAACTTCCTGTTCGTTCACAAGATTTTTTCCGAACTGCTTCATTGCCCCATGTATACAAATAAGGATGACCTTTTTAAAGTTCCTGATGTATCTCTTTTTTTCCTGACTGTAAGTTTCGCCGGAAGTTTTTCCGTCACCGAGTTTCTCTAAATCGCTAATGAGTTTTTCTGCTTCGCCGAACAGGTCAAAATCTCCTTTCATTGCCCGTTTCATGGCAGTATCAGTGACGAGAAGGCGGTTGATCTCGTTTGTTCCTTCAAAGATCCTGTTTATTCTTGAATCGCGGTATCCCCTTTCCACATCCATCTCGGCCGAATAACCCATTCCTCCATGTATCTGGACAGCTTCATCAGCAACAAAATCGAGCATTTCCGAGCCAACAACTTTCAGTATTGCAGCCTCAACTGCATAATGACTTATGGCGTCAATAGCAGCCCTTCCCTTGTCGCTGCATTCCGATTTAAGCTTTTCCATCAGGTCGTTTATATCTTTGCTGACCCTGTAAACTGCCGATTCTGATGCAAAAAGGCGTATAACCTGTTCCGCCAGCTTATGTTTTATCGCACCGAAAGTTGATATAAGCACACCAAACTGTTTACGTTCATTTGCATATTTCACCGAGTCGTTAATTGCCTTTTTCGCAGCGCCCACTACATTTGCGCCAAGTTTCAGCCTGCCCATATGAAGGATGCTCAGGGCTATCCTGAATCCTTCGCCTCTCTTGCCGAGGAGGTTTTCGACCGGCACTTTCACATCATTGAAATATATCTGGGCAGTTGAAGATCCCTTTATACCCATCTTATGTTCATCCGGCCCTATAACCACGCCGGGGTATTTGCTTTCGATAATAAATGCACTCATTACCCTGTCATTGTCAACCTTGGCAAAAACTACCAGGGTATCGGCAAATCCGGCATTCGTGATCCACATTTTCTGCCCGTTGATTATATAATGTTTCCCGTCGTCAGAGAGCCTGGCGTTTGTTTTTCCGGAATTTGCATCACTGCCTGCCCCCGGCTCTGTAAGGCAGTAAGCACCTATCAGCTCGCCGGTCGCAAGTTTGGTGACATACCGTTGTCTCTGATCCTCATTGCCATAGTACATTATCGGAAGAGTTCCGATTCCGCAATGGGCCATATATGCAACAGAGAATGAATAACCTGCGCCTGTTGTTTCAGCAACAAGCATCTGAGTAACAAAGGAGAGTCCGAAACCGCCATACTCTTCCGGAACTGATATACCCATCATGCCAAGCTCTCCCGATTTTTTAAGGATGGTTTTCATCAGTACCCTGTCACATTTTTCGAGCGCTTCCATGTTAGGATATACTTCAGTATCCAGAAAATCCTGACAGCTCTGGGCAATCATTCTTTGTTCCTCATTGAACTCCTCAGGAATAAATATATCACTGGCTTCGATTTCGCTTACAAGGAATTCTCCGCTTTTCAAGACTTTTCTGGTTTCCATATCGGTCGGTTTAATATTCTTGACTATATAAAATTATTATGAATAATTAAAGTTAATTCATAATGATTGAATTTACCCCCTTTCTTATTTCCCCCAAGGGGGAAAAGATTTTTGCTAGCTCCTTCCCCCCTGGGGGAAGGTCGGGAAGGGGGTATTAAAACCATATAAACAATTTTTCATAACTCCAGTGTTTGTGCAACCAGCTCCGCAATATCGAGATTCTTTATCTCCTCTTCCTTATTCTTGTATTTAAGGCCATCTGTAATCATTGTCATGCAGAAGGGACACGCAGTTGCAATAAGCTGAGCTTCTGTAGCAAGCGCCTCTTCAGTCCTTTCAATGAATACTTCCTTGCTTCCTTTCTCAGCTTCCTTGAACATCTGTGCCCCTCCTGCCCCGCAGCATAATGCAAAACTTTTGTTTCTTTTCATCTCAACATAATTATCCGTTACACATTTGGCTATGGCCCGTGGTTCTGAATATATTTCATTTGCACGCCCAAGGTAACACGGATCATGGAAAGTTATGCGGACATCCTTCAGGGATTTTTTGTTAATTTTAAGGTGACCCTCATCAATGTTTCTGCTGATGATTTGCAGGTAGTTGATTACTTCATAATTGCCACCCAGATCAGGATATTCGTTCTTAAAGATATTAAAACAGTGCGGACATGTGGTAATTATTTTTTTTATATTATACCTCTTAAGAATCTCTATGACCTGCAATGCCTGCATCTGGTACAGCATCTCGTTGCCTGCCCTGCGGGCCGGATCGCCTGTACAGGTCTCTTCCTTTCCCAGAATGGCATAACTGACATCCAGCCTGTTCAGGATCGTGGCAAAGGCCTTTGTAACTTTTTTGTACCGGTCGTCAAATGCGCCGGCACATCCTACCCAGAACAGGTACTCCGGCATTTCCCTGCCTTCAGGCAATTCAGAAAATACCGGTACTTCAAATCCCAGGTCTTTTGTCCAGTTCACCCTGTCTTCTGCGGAGTATTGCCATGGAGCCCCGTTATTCTCAATATTATTAAAAACACTTTTAAGTTCTCCCGGAGCTGATGCTTCTTCAAGAACAAGATAGCGCCGCATATCGACTATAAGGGAAGGGTGGTTAATGTTTACAGGGCATTCTTTTGCGCATGCATTACATGTTGTACATGCCCACAGCTCTTCTTCCGAAATGAAATCCCGTAAAAGGGAGCGGTTATCACTGAAATCCTTTCCATTTCTGATCATAAGCGGGCCCTTTTCTTTCATCCTTGCCCGAAGATCCATCATTACTTTCCGCGGAGACAATTTCTTTCCGGTGATATTTGCCGGACAGACCGATGTACATCTGCCGCATTCAGTGCACGACAGTGAATCAAAATAGTTTTTCCATGTAGCGTCCTCTGCATCTTTAACACCAAACCGTTCCGCCGGCTTATCAGCTGATGAGGCTGTAAAAGCGATATTCGGGTCAAGCATAAGTCTGACCTCCCTGGTGATATTATCCATATTTGTCAGTTTGCCAAGAGGATCAAGCCTCGAAAGAAAGACATTGGGAACCGACATGAATACATGAAAGTGTTTTGAATAGGGAAGATAATTGGCAAAGACAAAAATAAGAAGGATATGTGTCCACCATGAAATATTGTACATAAGCCTGAAATCTTCCGGCAACATCGTTGTGCAGAATCCGGCCAGTAAACTGCTTACGGGGTAGACACCATATGATTCACTTCCTGATAATGTTGTATATCCGACATATCCGGCATTCATTGCCAGAAGTGAGATCATTAAAAGCAGGATGAGAGAGAGCGCGGCGTTTGCATCAATATGCGACACTCTTTTCATCTCAATTCCTTCAAACCGTTTAATGTGCAGGAAAAGGCGCCTTGACAAAAAGATTATGACTGAGATGGTAACAAGGATGGCAAAAATATCACCTGAAGCGACAATGAAACTGTAGACGGGTCCAAGAACATGTAGGATCCTTTCCGTCGCGGCCAGACCGTCGATGACCATTTCGATACTGCCAAGCAGGATTATGCAAAAACCCCAGAAAACCAGGGCATGGAAGAAGCCGATAACAGGTCGTCTGAAGATCTTTGTCTGCCCGAATGCCACGCGTAACATCAGCCGGAACCGTTTTCCGAAATCCTTTACAGGAAACGCAGGTCTCGTAAAGCTGAAGAATTTAATGAGCCGGTTCAGAGTATAAGCAAATACCGTAAGGGTTATCAGGAGGATGAGAGCAAATATAATTTGTCGGAGCATGGTCAGGGTATAATCATTATGATGTGTAGGGGCGTAGCATGCTACGCCCCTACCACCTATTTTTTCAGATTTTTTACTGCATCAACAAGCTTAGGCAGAACCTTCATTGCATCACCAACGATACCGTATTGTGCCGCCTCGAAGATCGGAGCATCCTTATCGGTGTTGATCGCCGCGATATACTTTGAGGAACTCACCCCTGCCAGATGCTGTGTTGCTCCTGATATACCCACTGCTATATACAGGTTTGGAGCTATGATCTTGCCGGTTTGTCCGGTGTGTTCTTCGTGAGGCCTCCATCCCTCATCCGAGACAGGACGTGAACATGCAGTTGCACCATTAAGCAGTGCAGCAAGCTCGACAAGAGGAGGCCAGTTGTCGGGCGATTTCATTCCTCTGCCTCCTGACACCACAATATCAGCATCGGTAAGCAATATTTTACCTGACTGTTTTTGCGTATCAGTTACAGTTGTTTTTATTAATGACTCCTCCACATCAATCTCAAATGATTCAGGAACTGCTCCCGTAGGTTTTTCAACAATGTCAAAGGAGTTCTGTGCAAGAGTAAGGATCTTTATATCAGACTTGATGATGACATGTGCGAATGCATTTCCTGAATATGCCC